>ERZ827516.985-NODE-985-length-28056-cov-5.862076_pt1 | contig 28056 bp, 28 predicted proteins | sample MGYA00519703_ERZ827516 | MGnify/ENA primary metagenome ERZ827516 (study PRJEB31778, sample SAMEA3449337) | human gut metagenome | biome: human gut; feature: human-associated habitat; material: faeces | place: United Kingdom | collected 2010/2012 ...
GAGTCCCGCAGGGGCATCCGGTGATCGTAGATTATTTCTATCATGAGGAAATCCGAGGGACAGAGAATACAGGAAAAAGAAATCGTTAAACAGAAAGAACAAAAGTTACATTGCATAAACGTAGTCCCTATTCCATCTGTTATACTATTAAAATAAATAGTGACTTATAAATTTGATAATATCTTCTAATTCAGAAGTTGATTCGTTAACATGAACATATCAAGTAACTTACATAGATATGAAACAGGAGGTTCGGCACAAGGCTCAGTAATGAGTCCGATGCTTGCAAATATATACATGACTATAAGCAGTTCCACTGGAAGTCAAACTCAACGCTATATTCAAGCAAACGCTCTTGGGAAGCTTTATTGCCAGCTTAGTTTGTCATAATAAGAAAAACCTTACCGATATTCAGTTTTTTGACTTCTGAAAATCAGTAAGGTTTCTTTAATACTTTAATATACGTTATGAAATAAAACGAAGTGTAGAATCGCGTGCCAAGTCTCACGTGCGTTCGACTTGAACTCTTGAATAATCGCAAAATACTATTTAGCATCGGTTACAATCGGAAAGTTCATTTCAACAATAAACTCTTTTTTTTCTATTTTTGCTTCAATCTCTCCATCCATCCGACTAACCAACTCCTTTGCAATAGATAGTCCCAATCCAGTAGATGTTTTACTTCTGGCAACAGCTGCTTTATAAAATCGCTCAAATACCTGATCTATATTAATCTGTTCTGGATGTGTAACCTGATTGCTGATTCTAAGAACCGCCTGATTTTGATCACGTTCCAACACAATGCTAATCTTCTTTTCTCCATGATCCAGCCCATTTTTTATCACATTCTGGATAACACGGCGGAGTCCCTGCCTGTTTCCATGTATATACAACTGTTCTTCCGTAATCTGAATATCCGGCTGAATTTCCATTCTTACCCATTCATCATAGTATGAAAAAACTGTTTCTTTCAAAATCCGGTTCATACAGCACAATGTCAATTCCAAACTGTAAGATTCGTTTTTTAACTTTGTAAACATAAAAAGTTCTTCCAACATTTCATTCAGACTATGAATTCTTTCGTGGATAATGCTTAAATAACGTTTCTGATCCTCTATATTTTCACATTCTTCCATTAGCTGGAAATATCCGTCCAAAGATGTCAGTGGTGTGCGGATATCATGAGAAAGATTTGTATAAGTGTCCGCAATCAGAGCTTCTTTCTCCTGATAATGCTGCTTCTCTTTTCTTCGCAGTTCCAGAAGCTCATTCAACTTGTCAGAAAGCTTTCCTATTCCACCCACATCAAATTCATGGTTAATCAACATGTTACTGTCATGTTTCATCATAAACGCCAATTGACGGCAGATGTCTTTCACCTGCCGCTGGTATTTCCACATAATAATAAATTGTAAGATAATAATTCCTGCTAATATCCCAATTACGATATACATCCGTTAAATATCCCTCTTTTGAAAAACAACGCTGCTTACTGATATCATCATAACGATGAACACTATTGCCACACCAAATGCCGCCAAACACTCATTTCCACTCGGATTCATAGGAAGCAGTGATAATTTTCCTGTTATCGTATACTTATAAATCTGGAAATTCTGAATTCCTATTTTTTGAATAGCACTATTGATCACCCCATACACAATGGTCATTACATTCATGCTAAGACAGACAGCAATGACCATGCTGATTACATTATTTTTCAAAATAATTGCAATCGCCATACAAATCAGCACAAGTGCATAATGAAGAGCCAGTTCAGTCACAAAATAAGATAAAATTGCCTTTGTATTTCCCCATTCCAATTCCCCGAAAAAAATACCATTCGCCGCTGCCTGAAATAAGAATGCACCTGCCATTGTCAGTACCGTAAAGACAGCCAAGGCAATTGCCCTGGAAAAAATCAGAGTTCCTCTATTTCTAACCTGACCTCCTATATTCTTAATATATCCGCTACTGATATCCGCTGTTGAAAACAGAACAGTAAAAATCACCAAAAGCAGTGCATACAATTTTCCTTGGGAATTGGCAAAAAAGATATCATATACCGTCACCTTTTCTCCCGGCTCCGTAGGCAGCGTTACCATCATTCCCACATTAATATTATCCACAGTAGGTTCAGTAACCTGCTCCTGTTTCATGGCATCTTTTTCAGTCGAAAGCTCATAATCTGTCTTGCATAAAGATGTTGTAATCAATAATATTGCTGCCAGTACGATCCAGATTACATACATACTTTTGGTTTTAAGCATCCGGTATAAATCCATTTTTATTATATTAAGCATGATCCGCACCTCCCGTCAGATTCAGAAAATAAGTTTCCAGTTCTTCACTGGTTATGGAAATCCCTTTTACCGGAATTCCTGACTTTGCAAGTTCCATATTCAACGCTGCACTTTCATTCAATCGTTCAAAAATATGAATATGCTCTTTATCTGTTACCTGATAGTTGGTAAATCCCATAGAATCCATCACCGGAATCGCCTGTTTCGGATGATCCAATGTCAACTCTATCCGTTCACTGCATCTTCTTATTAATTCTTCTCTTGTAATTTCCTGTAATAAACTTCCATTATGAATAATTCCATAATCAGTAGCAATCTTCGATAATTCCTCAAGAATATGACTGGAAATGCATATTGTCATATTCTTCTCTTTCTGAAGTCTCTGAATCGTATCCCGGATCTCTGCAATACCCTGTGGATCCAAGCCATTGATTGGCTCATCAAGAACTAATAAATCTGGGTCTCCAACCAAAGCAAGACCAATTCCCAAACGCTGTTTCATTCCAAGTGAAAAATGTTTTGTTTTTTTCTTTCCCACATCCTCCAGACCGATAATTCTCAATATTTCTTCAATATAACTTTTTTTCTTTATTCCAAACAGCTTGCATTTGATATTCAGATTTTCATATGCAGTCATATTTCCATAAAGTCCCGGTGCCTCAATCAGACATCCTATCCGTGATCGAACTTTTTGCAAATCCTTTCCCTTGTATCCGAACATCTCGATTTCTCCACAAGTTGGCTTGGAAAGTCCACTGATCATCTTCAGACAAGTTGTCTTCCCAGCTCCATTCCGACCGATAAAACCATAAATAGCACCTTTTTTAATATGCATATTGACACTGTCCACAGCTTTATGGTGTCCATATTGCTTAGTCAAATTTCTTGTTTCCAATAACATTTCGCTCAAGTTTTTCATCTCCTTTTTCTTATCTGCATTTATCATAAAGGAATAATCCTAATCAAACGCAAATAAATAGTAAAAAAAGAGTAAAGATTATAGATGAAGACGATAACCGATTCCCCAGACTGTTTCAATATATTCCTCAGATGTAACTGTTTTTATCTTTTTGCGAATATTGCTTATATGTACATCCAGAGTTTTTGTTTCACCCATATATGGTTCGTCCCACGCATATTCAAAAATGTCCTCTTTACTGAAAACCTGCTTCGGATTTCTAAGCAGTAATTCTAAAATCGCAAACTCCTGTCTTGTTATCTTAGGAAGTATTTTTCCACCAATGCTGACCTGAAAAGTAGCTTTGTTCAATACCATCTCTCTGAACGAAAGGTTAGATTCTTTTATTTCCTTTTCTTCTGTATGACGAAGCTGTACCTGAATTCTTGCCAGTACCTCTCTGATTTCAAAAGGTTTCGTTATATAATCATCAGCCCCACTAGTTAAAACCTTTACCTTTTCATCCAAGCTATCTTTCGCAGTCAAAACAATAACCGGAAGATTTCCCTTTTTCCGTATTTCCTCCAGAACTGCTTCTCCTGTAATTCCCGGCAACATCAAATCCAGCAACACCAGTGCATAGCTATGCTCCTGCATATTCAAAAGCAGCTTTGCCTCAGTTCCGGAAAACGCTTGCTCACAGGAATAGCCTGCTTTGGATAATGCTTCCTGAAGCAGATTATTGATATTTGTATCATCTTCTACAATCAGTATTTTCTGCATGATAGTTCTCTCCTCTATTTTACACTGTGAAAACATTATTTTCTTGCATTATACGCTTTTCCCTTTTTTCCCGCAATTACTCCCCACAGATCCCCGGAATTCTCCAGTACATAACATACTTTTTGTTCCAGCTGAACTTATAATTTTCAGTATTCCTGTGCTTCCAAGATGCATATATCACTTTTTCCTTACCATTATGCCTTCATTTCTCCATCAGTGCTTTCGCAACCCTTATCCCGCCCACAAATAGAGCCAAACTAGAGCCATTCGATAAAACAAATGCCGAAAACCCACATAAATACAGGCTTTCGGCATTTTAGTCCGTTATTCAAACTCCAGACCGACAGTAAAGCAGATTAGAAAAAATCGTTGATTTTAAGGCATTTTCAAGCATTATAAACTACTGAAAAACAATATAAGAAACAAAAAAAATGCAATTTTAATGCAATAAGGTACACTCAATTTTGTTTAATTAAGTAGCAAGATATAAAAACCTCAATATCTAAATTTTAGATAGACGTTCAGCAATGAGCGTCTATTTTTTTACCCAAAATCGAAAGGAGAATCAAACATTATGAAAAAGATTATGAAGCGATTGCTTACAGGTGTTCTCACCTTTGCAACCGTATTTACTACATTACCTGTCACACAGGTTCATGCTGCGGATTCCGTCTATACTACTACGGACGGTAAAGCAGGAACAATCGTCAAGATTGACAATGGCGGTTCAGAGGTTTCCAGCTTTGAAGAAAGCATAATGAACGCTGACGGTCAGATTGCCTACTGTATTGATATAAACACAAATTTCCAATCGGGATATAAGAATCGTATCAATGCAACGGAGCGAATGAGTGACGACCAAATATCTGATGTGGCGTTGAATCTGGAATACGTCAAACAGTATGCAGAAAAGCACAGTCTTTCCAGCAAACAAGTCTATCTTTTGAAACAATGCGTTGTCTGGCGAAGATTGAGCGTTCATTTAGGTTGGGGGTACAACAATGTACGAGCTGCCTATGATGAAGTGTCAGAGAAAATCCAGTCAGAAGTCTACGAAAACGCAAAGGCTTTCGCTAAAGAAAATAAAGACCGTTACGATTGCGGCGGTTATATCTATGTTGGTGAAGGACAGGACTTAGGACAATTCTGGGCGAAGCTGGCTGTTGGTGATGGCAAGATTCAGAAATCTTCCAGTAATACAACGATTACAAAATCTAATGACTGCTATTCTTTATCTGGTGCGACTTATGGTGTCTATTCTGATAAAGGCTGCACGAAATCAGTTGCCACACTTACGACAGATGGCAACGGGAACACGGACACTGTGGAATTAAGAGCTGCGACATACTATATAAAAGAAATCGAAGCTCCAAAAGGATTCCAGTTAGATAAGAATACTTATACCCTTACGGTAAAAGCTGGGGAAACCGCCACTTTAAAGGTGAGCGATACACCAAAAGTCACAGATACTTTGGTGGAGCTTTTCAAGATTGACATGGAAACTGGAAACGCAACTGCACAGGGAAAAGCTGCTTTAGAGGGTGCGGAGTTTGTCTGGAAGTATTATGACGGATATTACACAAAAGAGAATCTTCCATCACAGCCGACACGCACATGGACGACAAAGACAAAAGCGGAAAAAGGAAACGACAACGCTATCCACTATATCACAAGATTAGCAGATTCCTATAAGGTATCTGGTGATGGTTTCTACACACAAAACGGTACTGTCTGCTTACCGCTTGGTACTATCACAGTGGAAGAAAAAGCAGCTCCAAACGGGTACTTGTTAGATGGTGCTTATATGCAAGCCGCTGGAAGTTCTGAACAGATAAAAGGTGTGTATGTGGCACAGATTACGGAAGATGGGGAGCTTGCAGCGTTAAGCGGCGGCAACCAATATTCCGTATCAGACAAGGTTATCCGTGGCGGTGTGAAAATCCAGAAACGTGACCTTGAAACGAAAGACACAAAACCACAGGGCAGTGCAACTTTGAAAGACACAGAGTTTACCATCACTACCCTTAATGACAATCCTGTTCTGGTAGACGGGAAATCATACAATAAAAATGAAGTCGTCAAAACAATCCATACAGGGGTTGACGGTATCGCTGCAACTGCCACAGACACACTTCCTTATGGTCATTACCGACTTGATGAAGTGACACCGCCAGAGGGATATTTAAAAGACGGTGCTGTTTCCCGTGAGTTCGATATTGTAAATAATGGTGAAATCGTTGATTTAACGGACGAAGCACACTCTGTCTACAATCAGATTAAACGAGGTGATTTAGAGGGTGTGAAAATCGGTGACGGTACACACAAGCGTTTAGCAAACGTGCCTTTCAAAATCACCAGCAAGACCACAGGCGAAAGCCACATCATTGTGACAGACGCAAACGGTCAGTTTTCTACCGCTGCTGACTGGGTATCTCATACACAGAATACCAACGCTGGCAAAACCAGTGAGGACGGTATCTGGTTCGGAACATCAGAGCCAGACGACAGCAAAGGTGCGTTGCTCTACGATACCTATACAATCGAGGAATTACGCTGTGATTCCAACAAAGGAATGACACTGATTCCTGCTTTTGATGTAGTAGTTTCAAGAAATAAGACTGTCATTCACTTGGGTACATTGACAGATGATTATGAACCAGAAATCTCTATCCATACTACCGCTGCTGATAAGGCAACAGGCGAAAAATCAATCGTCGCTGGTAAAAGCGTGACTATCGTTGATACCGTCATTTTAGACGGACTTACAAAAGGTACGAAGTATCAACTCAAAGGCTGGCAGATGGTGAAATCTGAAAACGCACAACTTCTTATTGCTGGTGAGCCTGTGGAAAGTGATTACACTTTCACTGCGAAAAAATCAGAGATGGAAGTTGAGGTTTCCTATACATTCAATGCTTCTGCTCTTGGTGGTAAAGACCTTGTAACTTTTGAGGAATTGTACGATTTATCCAATCCAGACGAGCCTATCAAGGTGGCAGAACACAAGGACATTGAGGACGACGGACAGACTGTGAGAATCGAGGAAAGAATCATCACTATTCATACCACAGCTACCGACAAGGCAACAGGTGAAAAGATGATTGTTGCTGGTAAAGAGGTGACTGTCATTGATACCGTCACTTTAGATGGGTTGGAAAAAGGAACAAAATACCAGCTTAAAGGTTGGGAAATGGTGAAATCTGAAAATGCAGAGCTTCTTGTGGGTGGTGAGCGTGTGGAAAATGACCTTGCTTTCACCGCTACGGACACGAAGATGGAAGTTCAGATTGCATTTACATTCAATGCCAGCGAGCTTGCAGGTAAAGAGCTTGTCACTTTTGAGGAATTGTACGATTTATCCAATCCAGACGAGCCTACAAAGGTAGCAGAACATAAGGACATTGAGGACGACGGACAGACAGTGACAATCACAGAGCGTATCATTACCATGCACACAACCGCTACCGACAAGGCAACAGGTGAAAAGATGATTGTTGCTGGTAAGGACGTGACTATCGTTGATACCGTCACTTTAGATGGTCTTGAAAAAGGTGTGAAATATCAGCTCAAAGGCTGGGAAATGGTGAAATCTGAAAATGCAGAGCTTATCGTGAATGGTAAACATGTGGAAAATGACCTTACTTTCACCGCTACGGACACAAAGATGGAAGTTCAGATTGCATTTACATTCAATGCCAGCGAGCTTGCAGGTAAGGAGCTTGTCACTTTTGAAGAATTATACGACGTGACAAATCCAGACGAGCCTATCAAAGTGGCTGAACATAAGGACATCAAGGATAATGAACAGACGGTGACAGTCAAAGAAAAACCAGAATCCCCTACCACACCAGATGAGCCTAGCACACCAACAAGAACAGGCACATCACCAAAGACGGGTGACAATACACCATTTGTCGCATTATTCGCTATGATGGGGATTTCCGCTACTGGTCTTATCTTCGCAGGTTATAAGAGATTCCGCAAAGTAAAGAAAGTTAAATAATACGGGAGGTCACAGTATATGAAAACTTCCCGTTCACCGCCACCATAAAGAAGTCAGTCTGTGGCTAACAGCTTAACTAAATTCTACTTGATTAACATTTGTCTTTCTAAATGTGGATTGTCAAGGGTGCGTTAGCACAATGCTTGCCCTTGATAATTCACAGGCAGACAGATACTATCCCAATAGCAGAATGATATTATATAACATCAAACAAAATCAGAAAGAAAAGAGGTAAATACATTTATGGAATTAAAACACGTTATCCCAAATATGGAAAAAACATTCGGGAATTTGGAATTTGCAGGTGAGAATAAGGTGGAACAGCGTAGGATCAACGGACGCATGACGGTAGTTTCCCGCAGCTTCAACCTTTATTCGGACGTACAGAGAGCAGATGATATTATCGTGGTGCTGCCTGCTTCTGCTGGTGAGAAGAATTTTGAATCGGAGGAAAAGGTAAAACTTATCAATCCAAAAATCACCGCAGAGGGTTACAAAATCGGCACAAGAGGATTCACAAACTATATCTTATCGGCTGACGATATGGTGAAAGCATAAGGAGGGAAAGAGATTATGAGATTAGCAAATGGAATCATTATTGACAAGGAAAAGACTTTCGGAGTGTTGAAGTTCTCGGCGTTGCGTCGTGAGGTACATATCCAGAATGAGGACGGTACGGTTTCTGAAGAAATCAAAGAACGTACCTACGATTTGAAGTGCAAAGAACAGGGTCGCATGATACAGGTGAGTATTCCTGCCGCTGTTCCGTTAAAGGAATTTGACTACAACGCAGAAGTGGAAATCATCAACCCTGTGGCTGATACGGTGGCAACTGCTACGTTTCAAGGAGCAGACGTTGACTGGTATATCAAGGCAGATGATATTGTCTTAAAAAATAAGAACGGTCAGTCAGCAGGAAATCCGCAGAGCCATAACCAGCAGCCGCAAAATAAGAAATAAGGAAAGGAATTAGCCTATGCCACAATTCAATAAACATGGGAATCGTATTCGAGCCAGCGACAAATCGCTGGTTTTTCGTTTCTCTGCTGGTTCGCTGCTTTTGCTGTTCCTTGCGGTAGTCTTGCTACTGAACCTAAAAACAATCATCACTACGGATTGGAAAGCAATCTCGCTTTTTCAAGATGGCAGCGTCCATTTTTCAGTCACACCATATGGGATAGTTACAGTTATTATTGCAGCTCTGGTGTGTGCTGTTGCTGTTATGCTGTACCGCAGATTCCAGTATGATAAGGTAAAGCAGCTCTTTCACCGTCAAAAGCTGGCTCGTATGATACTTGAAAATGGCTGGTACGAATCGGAAACGACACAGGACAGCGGATTCTTCAAGGATTTACCAGCAACCAGCAAAAAAGAGAAAATCACCTATTTCCCTAAACTGTATTACCGTATGGATAACGGACTGTTGTATATCCGTACAGAAATCACGCTGGGGAAATATCAAGAGCAGCTTTTACACTTGGAAAAGAAGCTGGAAACAGGCTTGTACTGTGAGCTGGTATCAAAAGAGCTAAAGGACAGTTACGTTGAATATGTGCTGCTCTATGATACGATTGCAAACCGTATTACTATCAATGAGGTACAGGCTGAACATGGCAGCCTGCGTCTGATGAAAAATGTCTGGTGGGAGTATGACAAGCTCCCACATATGCTGATTGCTGGCGGTACTGGCGGCGGTAAAACTTACTTTATCCTCACTATCATTGAAGCTCTGCTCCGCTGCAATGCGGTCATGTATGTGTTAGACCCTAAGAACGCCGACCTTGCGGATTTATCCGTCGTCATGCCAGAAGTTTACTATAAAAAGGAAGATATAACTGCCTGTATTGACCGATTTTATGACGGTATGATGGCAAGAAGTGAAGCTATGAAACTCATGGAAAACTACAAGACAGGTGAAAATTATGCTTATTTAGGACTATCGCCCCACTTCCTTATCTTTGATGAATATGTGGCGTTTATGGAAATGCTGACAACAAAGGAAAATGCTGCTGTCTTAAATAAACTCAAACAGATAGTCATGCTCGGACGACAGGCAGGTTACTTTCTTATCCTTGCCTGTCAGCGACCAGACGCAAAATATCTCGGTGACGGAATCCGTGACCAGTTCAATTTCCGTGTCGCATTGGGGCGTATGTCGGAGCTTGGCTATTCCATGATGTTTGGTGAGGTAGACAAGGACTTTTTTCTGAAACAGATTAAAGGACGTGGCTACGTTGATACGGGAACGAGTGTCATATCCGAGTTTTACACGCCCCTTGTACCAAAAGGACACGATTTTCTAAGAGAAATAGGGAGACTTACACAAAACAGGCGGGACGGACAGGCGGCGTGCGAAGCGGAAGCCGCAGGTACGGACTAGCCTGTGTTGGTGTGGCTTGCCACACCAACCATTCGCCCCCGTTATCTAACAGGGGGGCACAAATCAACTGAAAACAGTCAATTTAATATGGAAAAATCCTTAAAATATGAGGATTTTTCAAACATTCAAGGGAATGTGACAAAATCGGTAAATGTCACATTCCTTTTCGATTGGAGGGATTTTTACTGAACGATACCGATTGGATAAATGATTTTAAAGAAAAACGGACACAGTACGGCGTTTCCCAGAATCAGCTTGCGGTCATGGCTGGTGTCAGCCGAGAGTATGTCAGCAGGCTTGAATCTGGAAAAGTAGCCTTGACGGAAGAAATCAAGGGGAAATTCACGGACGCTCTGGATAAATTGAATCCAGACAATCCGCTGGAAATGGTCTTGGATTACGTCAGAATCCGATTCCCCACACAGGACGTTAAGCACGTGGTTGAGGATATTCTCAAATTAAGGCTTGATGTGATGATACATGAGGATTTCGGGTTCTACTCCTATGCGGAACATTATGTCTTGGGTGATGTGTTCGTGCTGACTTCGCCCGATAAAGAAAAAGGCACATTGCTAGAGCTGAAAGGGAAAGGCTGCCGCCAGATGGAGAGCTACCTTTTGGCACAGCATAGGAGTTGGTATGACTTTCTCATGGACGCTCTGATAGAGGGAGGTGTGATGAAGCGTCTTGACCTTGCCATCAATGACATGGCAGGAATCTTAGACATTCCAGAGCTGACAGAGAAATGCAACCATGAAGAATGTATTTCCGTATTCCGCAGCTTCAAGAGCTACCGCAGCGGTGAGCTGGTGAGAAGCAATGAACAGGATAAATACGGTATGGGAAATACATTGTATATCGGTTCGCTCAAATCAGAGGTTTATTTCTGTATCTACGAAAAGAACTATGAACAGTACGCAAAGTATGACATAGCCATTGAAGATACGAAAATCAAGAACCGCTTTGAAATAAGGCTAAAGAATGAGCGAGCCTATTATGCGGTGCGTGACCTGCTGACCTACCATGACGCAGAGCGTACCGCTTTTGATATTATCAACCGTTATATGCGATTCGCTGACAAGGAGGTGAAGAAACGACGCAGCGAATGGAAAACCAATGAGAAATGGGCGTACTTTATCGGTTCTGATCGTGGGCGTTTGAAACTGACGACCAAACCAGAACCGTACACGCTCACAAGGACGCTGAACTGGATAAGCAGGCAGGTAGCTCCCACATGGAAAGTCTTACAGCAGATAGACAGTACCAACGGTACGACTTATCTCAAAGATATTTTAGACCATGCGAAGCTCACCGAGCGTCACAAGAAACTGATTGAACAACAGACGACTTCCACAGAGGAAGTTATTACAGAAACGGAGGAATGACAACATGAAACATATCTTATTTGATTTATTTTTAGTATCTCTTGGTGCAGGTATCGGAGTGATTACCATGTGTCTGGTACAGGCTGGCAGCCAGTTTGACAGGGATATGGAAACATGGAAAAGAGGTGAGAAATAATGAATTTCGGACAGAACTTATACAACTGGTTTTTAAGTAACGCACAGAGCTTGGTACTTATGGCAATCGCTGTTATCGGGGTATATCTCGGTTTCAAGCGTGAGTTTTCCAAACTTATCGGCTTTCTGGTGATTGCCTTAATCGCTGTCGGTCTGGTATTCAATGCCGCTGGCGTGAAAGACGTACTGTTACAGTTATTCAATAAGATTATCGGGGCGTAATGCTCCGATAGTCGGAAAATGGAGGACAATATGAAAACAGATATTTTTGAGGATATGAAAGAATATATCGGCTGTAATGATGTTTCCGACCTGCCTTACCGCAAACGTGAGGTATGGGAAGAAATCAAACGACAGCTACCGCTTAAATATCCGAAAGAACAGTTAGAAAAATTCTCCCATTATGTGTTCGGTGTGGATTATGCTGTTATAATGGGAATACTGGAAATGAAAGGAAGTGACAGACCATGCAGGAAATGCGAATCTACCTGTTAAATAATACAAAGCCTTACCATGACGAGGACGACGGTTACTCTGGCGACTGGTTCAACTGCCCTGTGGACTTTGAGGAAGTCAGAGAAAAGCTCGGTGTGGAAAACGAAGAACAGATTGAGATTGCAGACTATGAACTGCCCTTTGACATACACAGCGATATGCCGCTTTGGGAAATCAACGCCAACTGCCGCATGGTTCTTGAATTGGAGGGTACGCCTATTGGCAATGAAATGAAAGCCATTCAGCAGAAATGGTTTGACAGTTTCGAGGACTTTATCGACCACAGGGACGAGATACGTTACTATGATGTGGGTGACGGTGCGGCACTGGCAGAATACCTTATCCGTGAGGAAAATGTGTTCGGTGAGATTCCCCACGAACTGTTAAAACATATCGACTATCACTCTTACGGAAATGAATTGGAAATGGACGACAGATACTTATTTACTACAAGCGGCGTATTCCGTTATCAGTAAAGGGGTGATGTGGTATCGAAGAAATGCAGGTTTATATCGCCAATCTTGGGAAATACAACGAGGGTGAGCTTGTAGGTGCGTGGTTCACGCCGCCCATTGATTATGACGAGATGGCAGAACGTATCGGCTTGAATGACAGGTACGAAGAATACGCTATCCATGATTACGAGCTGCCCTTTGAGATTGACGAATACACGCCCATTGAGGAAGTCAACCGCCTGTGTGAAATGGTGGAGGACTTACCAGAGGATATACAGGACGAATTATCAGAACTTCTCTGCTGTTTCAGCAGCTTGGAAGAATTATGCGAACACGCAGACGATATTATCCATTATCCCGATTGTGACGATATGACGGACGTTGCCTATTACTTCATAGATGAGTGTCAAAGTCTGGGTGAGATACCAGACAGGATAAGAAGCTACATAGACTATGAAGCCTACGGGCGTGACCTTGATTTGGAGGGGCGTTTTGTCGTCACCAATCATGGCGTGTTTGAATGTCCGTATTAACAATGACAACTGAATATTTTATTATCAGCCAGTGAAATGACACTGGTATTTTTTATGCAGCAGCCTTGAAATACAGGCTGCTGTTTCCATTTTAGAACAGAAAGGAGCTGTGAAAATTGAAGAAAATCAAAAGTTATACAAGCATATGGAGCGTGGAGAAAGTCATTTACGCAATCAACGACTTTCAGCTCCCGTTCCCTCTTACGTTCAGTCAGATGGCTTGGTTTGTCTTGTCGCTGTTCGTGGTGATTCTCTTTGGGGAGCTGCCGCCCTTTAACATGATTGACGGGGCGTTCCTCAAATACTTTGGAATCCCCGTCGCTTTTACTTGGTTCGTATCGCAAAAGACCTTTGACGGGAAAAAGCCATTTGGATTCTTGAAATCCTGTATGAGTTTTCTACTCCGTCCAAAAGTGACCTATACAGGAAAAGCCATCAAATTAAAAAAAGAAAAATTCAATCCCGTTATTACAGCAGTTAGGAGTGTGATGTATGTTCCCGATTAAATATATTGAAAACAATCTGGTGTTCAACCATGATGGTGAGTGCTTCGCTTACTATGAGCTGACACCTTACAATTATTCGTTCCTGTCACCAGATGAAAAGTACATGGTGCATGACAACTTCCGTCAGCTTATCGCCCAGAACCGTGACGGAAAAATCCATGCCCTACAGATTGCCACAGAGGACAGCTTACGTGCAGTACAGGAGCGTTCCAAAAAAGGAATCACAGGCAGATTGAAAGAGATTGCCTGTAAAAAGGTAGACGAACAGACAGAAGCGTTGGTTGAGATGATTGGGGAAAATCAGATTGACTACCGCTTTTTTCTTGGCTTCAAGCTGCTGGTGAATGAGGAAGAAATCAACTTAAAAAGTATGAAGAAATCAGCAGCCATGACCTTTACTGATTTTATCTATGAAGTCAATCACAAGCTCATGGGTGACTTTGTTTCCATGAGCAATGATGAAATCAATCGTTTTATGAAGATGGAGAAATTACTGGAAAGCAAAATCTCACGCCGCTTTCAGTTCCGCAGGTTGGATAAGAATGATTTCGGGTATCTCTTGGAACATATCTACGGGAATACGGGAGTTGCTTACAGTGATTACAGTTATGATTTACCAGTAAAGAAGTTAAAGCGTGAAACTTTGGTGAAGCGATATGACCTTATCCGACCTACACGCTGCATGATAGAGGAAAACCAGCGATACCTAAAGATTGAGCGTGAAGATCAGACAACGTATGTTGCCTACTTCACGATTAACAATATCGTGGGTGAGCTTGATTTTCCGTCCAGTGAAATCTTCTACTACCAACAGCAGCAATTCACGTTCCCTGTTTCCACTTCCATGAATGTGGAAATCGTCACTAACAAAAAGGCTCTGACAACGGTTAGGAATAAAAAGAAAGAGTTGAAAGATTTAGATAACCACGCTTGGGAAGCAGGCAACGAAACAGGAAATAACGTCATTGAAGCTCTGGATTCGGTCAATGAGCTGGAAACGAATTTAGACCAGTCCAAAGAATCCATGTATAAGCTGTCCTACGTTATCCGTGTGGCGGCTGACACTCTGGAAGAACTGAAACGTCGCTGTGATGAAGTCAAGGACTTCTATGACGATTTGAATGTGAAGCTGGTACGCCCATTCGGGGATATGTTGGGATTGCATGGTGAGTTTATCCCAGCAAGTAAAAGATACATCAACGATTATATCCAGTATGTCACTTCTGACTTTCTGGCTGGACTTGGATTCGGTGCGACACAGCAGCTTGGGGAAACGGACGGTATCTATATCGGCTATAACCTTGACACTGGAAAGAATGTATATTTAAAGCCTAGCCTTGCAGCACAGGGCGTGAAAGGTTCGGTCACGAATGCCCTTGCGGCTGCTTTTCTTGGTTCGCTCGGCGGTGGGAAGTCATTCTGTAACAACCTCATCATCTATTATGCGGTGCTGTTTGGAGGAAAAGCGGTCATTGTAGACCCGAAATCAGAGCGTGGAAACTGGCAGGAAACCCTACCCGATATTGCACAAGAAATCAAGATAGTCAACCTTACCAGTGAGGACAAAAACAGAGGACTTCTTGACCCGTATGTGATTATGAAGCGTACAAAGGATGCTGAAAGTCTGGCAATCGACATACTCACCTTTTTAACTGGTATCAGTAGTCGTGACGGTGAGAAGTTCCCTGTCCTACGTCGTGCAATCCGTTCCGTTACCCAGAGCAGGCAGCGTGGACTACTCCGTGTCATTGATGAATTAAGGAAAGACGGTTCACCTGTGGCAGAGAATATCGCAGACCATATCGAAAGTATGACTGATTATGATTTTGCACATCTGCTTTTTTCAGATGGCAGTATCAGACAGTCAATCAGTCTGGATAAGCAGTTAAATATCATACAGGTGGCTGACCTTGTATTGCCCGATAAAGATACAAAATTTGAAGAATATACCACAATGGAGCTGCTTTCCGTGGCAATGCTTATCGTTATCAGTACCTTTGCCTTAGATTTTATCCATTCAGACAGAAGTATTTTCAAGATGGTGGATTTGGACGAAGCGTGGACGTTCTTACAGGTGGCACAGGGAAAGGCTCTCTCCAACAAGCTGATTCGTGCCGGACGTTCCATGAACGCCGCTGTCTACTTTGTGACACAAAACTCTGGTGATGTGGACGACGAAAAGATGAAGAACAATATCGGTCTAAAGTTTGCGTTCCGTTCCACGGATATAAAAGAAATCAAGAATACCCTTGAATTTTTCGGTGTGGATAAAGAGGACGAGGGCAACCAGAAGCGACTTAGGGATTTGGAAAACGGGCAATGCCTGTTTCAAGATTTATACGGGCGTGTGGGCGTTATCCAGATTCACCCTGTATTCGCTGACCTGTTCCATGCCTTTGATACCAGACCGCCCGTACAGACGGAAGAATCGAGGTGAAGCCTATGCGTAAGAAAAAGATAATTCGCTGGCTGCTCATTACTCTTGCGGTGATTCTCGGCGTGCTGGTGATTTTATCCATCACAGGCACAGTGGCTTATGCGGCTGGACTGGTGGATAATACGGTGAGCGACAGCAACGCCTACTCTCAATATCCCCTAGAGAATTATCAGCTTGACTTTTATGTTGATAGCTCTTGGGATTGGCTACCGTGGAACTGGCTGGACGGTATCGGAAAAAGTATTCAGTACGGTTTATACGCTATCACGAACTTTGTCTGGACGGTGAGCCTTTATATTTCCAATGCGACGGGATATGTGGTACAGGAAGCCTACAAGTTGGATTTTATCTCTGATACCGCAAATGCAATCGGAAAGAATATTCAGACGCTGGCTGGTATTACTTCCAGCGGTTTTTCCAGTGAGGGGTTCTATGTGGGATTCCTTTTAATTCTGATTCTGGTAATGGGTATCTATGTAACCTATACAGGACTTATCAAGAGGGAAACCACAAAAGCGGTTCATGCGGTAGTCAATTTCCTTGTGGTGTTTATCCTGTCAGCGTCCTTTATCGCCTACGCCCCAAACTATATCAGCAAAATCAACGACTTTTCCGCAGATATAAGCAGCTCGGCGTTATCGCTTGGTACAAAGATTGTGCTGCCCGATTCCAACAGCAAGGGAAAAGACAGTGTGGACTTGATAAGGGACAGCCTGTTTTCCATACAGGTGAAACAACCGTGGCTGCTCTTACAGTATGGGGAATCCGATATAGAAACGCTCGGTTCTGACCGTGTGGAAAGCCTGTTATCGGCAAGTCCAGATACGGACGACAGAGAAGATATAGTGATTAAAGAAATCGAAGATAAGGACAATGACAATCTAAGTGTCACAAAGACCATGAGCCGATTAGGAACAGTGGTATTTCTGTTTATCTTTAATATTGGAATCTCTATCTTTGTATTTCTGCTTACGGGCATGATGATTTTTTCACAGGTGCTATTTATCATTTACGCCATGTTTTTGCCGATTAGCTTTATCTTATCCATGATACCGACCTATGAGGGCATGGCAAAAAAGGCACTTACGAAACTGTTCAATACCATTATGATGAGGGCAGGAATCACGCTGATTATCACGACTGCTTTCAGCATATCCACTATGTTCTACTCGATTTCTTCTGGTTACCCGTTCTTTATGATTGCCTTTTTACAGATAGTCACTTTTGCAGGAATCTATTTTAAACTCGGTGATTTGATGGCAATGTTCAGTCTGCAATCTTCCGATACACAGCAGGTCAGCAGACGAATCATGCGACGACCTTATATGTTCCTTAACCGCAGAGCAAGACGCTTGGAGCGTGAAATCGGAAGAACGGTTGCGGCTGGTGCTGCTGGCGGTGTCGCTGGTGCTGCGGCTGCTACTGCCACGAAAAAGACAGATAATGCAAAATCAGCAGGCAGCGGTCATTCCAGACCAAACAATACGCCATCTTCCCATAGTGGAGGTAACGGAAAGCCGCCAGCATTACCAAAGAATCAGAAGCCGCCAGCTCTGCCCGATAAAACGAGCCAGAAAAAAGATTCTTCAAAATCAGAAGTACATAACGGTTCTACGAGCCAGACGCAGGAGGTATCGGATTCTAAACGTGGTATCGTTGATACAAAAACGGTATCAAAACAGCAGCAATCAGAGAAGCAGAATAAGCAAAGACCGCTGGTTGATAAGAAGCGTGTAGAACAGGATAAGGAGCGACAGGACAATGGATCAGTGACAAAAGCTGGTACAGCGAAAGGAACTGCCCCATTGCATGAGCGACCATTGACAACGCCTGTATCTGCGAAAGCAGCTCCACAGGCGGCAGGTTCTAAAGAGGAACAGAAAGAACGCCCTACTACTGTTAAGAGGGAGCAATCACAATCTGCCAGAGCAAAAGAGCCCGTCACAAAGCAACAGGAAGTAAGGACACAGGTTGCCAGAGAATCCCGTCCAGCAGATAAACATTCACAAGCTGTCACAGATACCTCAAGACAAACGGTACAACGTCAGAAGCAGACAAAGACAGTTAAGAAAAAGACCACAAATCAATCAACCGTCAATAAAACGTCCAGCAGGAAAGGCGGTAAGAAATGAAGTTAAGGAATTTTGCTGTGTTCGGTGGGATTTTTACGGTGATTATCGGTCTGCTTTTGTTTCTGTTTATTGTGACCGCAGATGATGAAGAAAGCAGCACTTCCCATTTTGATTTTTCTGGACTGAATCTGTCGGAGGAAGTGCTGAAACATCAGCCGACGGTAGAAAAATATGCGAAAGAATATGGGATTTCTGACTATGTGAATTATCTGCTTGCGATTATGCAGGTGGAATCTGGCGGCACTGGTACGACAGACGTTATGCAGGCAAGTGAATCTCTTGGTCTGCCGCTTAATTCCCTATCAACGGAGGAATCCATTAAACAGGGATGTAAATATTTTTCGGAACTTCTAAAATCCGCAGAATCAAAAGGCTGTGACATCAACACGGTGGTACAAGCCTATAACTATGGCGGCGGCTTTATTGATTATGTGGCGAATCACGGAAAAAAATATACGTTTGAGCTTGCTGTCAATTTCGCAAAGGATAAATCGGGCGGTGTCAAAGTCACCTATAAAAATGAGATTTCCATAAAAGAAAATGGCGGCTGGCGTTACAAGTATGGGAATATGTTCTATGTGCGGCTGGTAAACCAGTATTTAGCTGTACCTAGTTTCAGTGACGCTACCGCACAGGCAATCTTCAATGAAGCCTTAAAGTATCAAGGCTGGAAGTATGTGTATGGCGGCAGCAATCCAAACACCAGCTTTGATTGTTCTGGTCTTACGTCTTGGTGCTATGGAAAGGCTGGTATCAGCTTACCTCGTACCGCACAGGCACAGTATGACGCTACGCAGCACATACCGCTGTCACAGGCGAAAGCTGGTGACTTGGTATTCTTCCACTCGACCTATAATGCTGGAACATATGTCACTCATGTAGGAATCTATGCAGGAAACAACAGAATGTATCACGCTGGCGACCCTATCGGATATGCAGATTTAACAAGCTCGTACTGGCAGCAACATTTGATTGGTGCTGGACGGGTAAAAACCAAATAAGAAAGGAATGGTACTATGATTTTCAAGAAAAAGAACAAAGAATCAAAACCTAAAAAAGAGAAAAAAGTGCCTGTGATGAAAGTCGGCACACATAAGAAAACCGTGATTGCCTTATGGCTGGTGCTGATTGCAAGCGTCAGCTTTGGAGTGTATAAGAATTTCACTGCCATTGATATGCACACGGTACATGAGAAAGAAGTCATTGAACAAAGAATCGTTGATACCAACAGGATAGAGAACTTTGTAAAAGCCTTTGCGAAGTCCTACTATTCTTGGAGCAATACGCAGGAATCCATTGAGAAAAGAACCGCAGCCATCAATCAGTATCTGACTAAGAGCTTGCAGGATTTGAATGTCGATACGGTAAGGCAGGACATACCCACAAGCTCCACGGTGACAGACGTTAAGATTTGGGATATAGAGCAGAATGGAACAAACGACTTTACCGTTGTCTACTCGGTAGATCAAACGGTAACGGAGGGTGAAACATCAATCGGCTATACTTCTGCTTACATGGTGGTGGTTCATGTAGATGGTGACGGAAATATGGTTATTACACAGAATCCAACCATCAGCAGCACACCGACAAAATCCAGCTATGAACCAAAAGCAAAGGAATCTGACGGTACGGTGGACGCTGCCACGACGGAGGAAGTGACAGAGTTCTTGGAAACTTTCTTCAAGCTGTACCCTACCGCAACAGAAAAGGAACTTGCCTACTATGTGTCTGGCAATGTTCTTGAACCTGTAAACTGTGATTATGTGTTTTCGGAGCTGGTAAATCCTATCTTCATCAAGGACGGGGAAAAGGTCAAAGTATCGGTATCGGTGAAATATCTCGACCAGAGAACGAAAGCAACACAGATTTCACAGTTTGATTTGACGCTGGAAAAAGATAGTAACTGGAAGATTGTAAAATAATACAAAGAAAGACTTGTGCTTTATATTATAAGCATGAGTCTTTTCTTAAAAAAAATAGATTTGAGGTGGTTTAATGAGAAATCATAAAAATGATATTAAAGTTTTTAAAGCATTTGATGATGAGAAAAGGCTTCAAATATTAGAAATGCTCCGAAATTGCGAAAAATGTGCCTGCGTACTTTTAGAAGATTTAAGTATTAGTCAATCTACGCTTTCACATCACATGAAAATTCTTTGTGATTCTGGAATTGTTCATGGACGCAAAGAGGGAAAATGGATGTATTATTCCATTGACAAAGAAGGCAGTAAAAGAGCTATTGAACTACTAAAAATTTTAACAAATTTGAACAATTAAATGAACCACGAAAACCGTGGCTTTCATTTAGCTTTTCAAATCGATTTTTTTCGATTTATAAAAAGGAGGATTATTTATGTGCTATTGTGGTTGCAGGTTGCATTGTCGTTCGGATTAGCATAATCATTTTGGTTTCAATTTTTAAATTATTATAGAAAGGATATGAAAGTATGTTTACAACAGAATCTTTAATTCATGCAGGAAGAACATTCCTCATGCTTTTTGGTGAGTTATTTGGCTTATTTATTGGTATTAGTTTTATTGTTGCTTTATTGCAAATTTATATTTCTCAAGAACGTATTAAACGCATATTATCTACTCCCAGAAAAGGAGTAAATAGTATATTGGGAGCACTGTTAGGAGCAGTAACTCCATTTTGTTCTTGCTCAACGATACCTGTATTAGTTGGATTGTTTAAAAGTGGAGCACCATTTAATGGGACTGTGTCATTCTTACTCACTTCACCTATTTTAAATCCTGCTATTCTTACACTTATGCTTGCTTTCTTCGGAGTGAAAGCAACCATTGTATATACTATTTTTACTTTTACCTTTGCAGTTATTATGGGACTTGTCCTAGACAAAGCTGGTTTTGAAAAAGAAGTAAAAAAAGTTAGTGTAAAAGGCGGACATGAGGATAGCGTTACATGGAATACATTACAGGGAACATTTTGGCAAAAGCAATGGCAGGCTATTAAAATTTCTTTAAAGGACGCTTTTGGGTTATTTAAAGGTGTAATTGTCTACTTAATTATCGGTGCAGGTATTGGAGCTTTTATATATGAATTTATTCCTACTGATTTATTAGCAAACTTTGCTGGAACTAACAGTTTATGGGCTGTTCCGCTTGCTGCTATTATTGGTATTCCTATGTATATTCGTACAGAAACAATGATTCCTATTGCTAGTATTCTAATTGCAAAAGGCGTTGCACCTGGAATTATGATAGCACTTATACTAGGTGGGGCAGGTGCAAGCATTCCAGAGGTATCATTGCTCAATTCGATCTTTAAAAAGAAAATGGTTATTGCTTTTGTTTTATGTATTTTTACAGTTGCAACTATAACAGGATATGCTTTTAATTTTATCATTTAATATATTTTAAGGAGGAAAAACTATGTCAGAAAAAAAAGGATTACTAAAAGGATTATTTGGTAAAAAATCTAATAACAGTTGTTGTCATATGGAGATTACAGAAGAACCAAAGAAAAAAAATGATTGTTGTCATATGGAAATCACAGAAGAATCAGAACAGGACGATTGCTGTGATTGTAAGGAAAATAGAAGTGAATAATTACGACAATAATTCACACAACCAATGGATTTATTGTCCTATTTGTAAAAATAAAACTCGAACAAAAATTAGGAAAGATACAGAATTGATAAACTTTCCCCTGTTCTGCCCGAAATGTAAACAGGAAAGCATAATCAATGTTAAAAAGCAACGAATAACTATTATAGAGCCAGACGCAAAGACGCAGAGCCGATAATACCGAGAATGAATGATATTTCTTGGATTATCGGCTTATTTTATTTAAAATCTAAAAAGTGGAGGATTACTCGTCCTCCACTTCCTTAGACTTGATGATTCCGTCAGCGACACTTTCCATGATAACCAAATCCTTATCGGAAAGATTATCAAGTTGTCTTTCCAACTGTCGTCTTCTGGTGCTTTTATCCAAATCAGATGCAGGCAGGAAAAATTCATCAACGGAAATATTAAGTAACGATACAAGGTCATAGAACACCTGTAAACTTGGGTGCTGCCCTTTGTTTTCAATATTTGTTAAATAGCGTGGGTCAATCTCAATCATTGCTCCTACTTGCTCACGGGTTAAGTTTTGTTTTTTGCGAGCCGCTTTGATTGCAAGACCAAAGGCTCTGAAATCGTACTTATCTTCTTTTTTACGCATATGTAATCACCTCACTATATTTTACTGTTCCTGTTGATTTTCTAACAGGTATAGAAAAACGTATAGCATGGTTTATGAGTTCCTATCATGTGTATAAAACCAAAAAAGGTACTGCCTAGCGGTAAATAAAAAAACCGTTATTATCAGTACCATTTTTGCGTGTCAAAAAATATCATTACTTCAATGGCGGTTTGAAAAGCCGCCTTTTTCTTTTTCCACCAATAAAAACAGCATATCGGTTTTGGTTTAGCGGCTCTGGGAGGTAGCCGCATTGAAAGACTTTTATAATCGACAATCTTCGACATATCCATTATTGTCAAAAAAACCCTAACTTTTGCAGCGGCACAAAATACTCTTGAATGTGGTTTTTTACATTACATAGCAGGAATAATCATTAAAGCACAGGAGCAGCACTTCTTTCATGCTCTTGTGCTTTTTTGCTGTTTAAAAAATTTTTTCAAATTCTTTTCTGAAAATGCAACAAATAGCTGCTGCGTGGGTAGCTACTGTGCGGAAAGGGGGATAGAGGGTAAACAACCCTCATTCACTCTCACGCAGAAAGGAGGTGAAAAACGATGAAGTCATCTTCTTTCGAGCAGGCTATTCAAGCACAGTTTGATTGCCTTACAAAGAAAGTCATTAAAAGAGCAGCAATGAAGTATAACCGTGATATTGCAAGACGCTTGAAGCATGAAGTTCCATTTTCTGAAATATCGGATTTGGAATTGAATAAGGCTGGCGTTTATGACAAGTATTCCAGCGATTATACAGCGTTCAATGTTCTTGGCATGGAAGTACAAATATCTGACGACCAGTTGAGCAAAGCACTCAAATGTTTACCAGAGAGAAAACGAAATATTATTTTGTTGTCATATTTTATGGATATGTCTGACGCAGAAATCGGAGAGCTTATGAACGTGGTTCGTTCCACCGTTTACCGTCACAGGACAAGCACTCTGGAAGAAATACGAAAAATGATGGAGGAGGAATAAACGTGGATAATAGCACAAAACACATACCGTTTGCTGTGATTGTGGCGGCTACCAACGGTGATGAAGCTGCAATACAGGAAATCTTGAATTTCTATGATGGTTACATATCAAAGTTAAGTTTAAGAAAATTGTATGACGAATACGGTAACGTCTACATGGTGGTGGATTCTGAATTAAAAGGCAGAATACAGGCGGCAGTCATGGATATGATTGCAAACTTTGAGATTGTTGTAATTTAACCAATCCGACGGGCGGAGCATTTTCCCCTTTTCCTCTGCTCCGCTTGTCAATCTATGAAAGTCCATTATTTCTGATAGTGGATTGTCATAGACTGACAAATACAGTCGAGTGTTCTTTGACAACTGAATAAAGCAATCAGATACGTTTGATATGCAGCGAGCCAGCGGAAATTGTACGCCATGACCTTTTAAAACAAAGTGAGCGATTCATGCAATGATCTGTGAGCGACTTTTGGAATGGTCGCTTAGCCATGACCTGTATATCTGTATAATGATACACCCGTATGACACGGTTCACCCATCAGAATGGGAATGGTGAAATTCCAGTGGAGCTTGCTAAAGCCATCTGATTGCTTATACAACACCTTAAAACAACATTTTGCAAGAAACAATCATCTTAATAGAGCTTTTTTGCCTGTAATTTGATATAATGATAGACAGATATTGAGGTTTCCTTATCTAGTCTATGGAAAGGAGGACTATGATTACTGTAACAAAAAAAGATTTAATAGCACTAGGTTATGGAACTTCTTTTGCAGCGGACATCATAAGAGAATCAAAAAAACTTATGATTGCTAAAGGGCATACTTATTACCAGTCACGAAAATTAGACAGAGTGCCCAAAGAAGCTGTAGAAGAATTATTGGGAATAACATTATCAGAAAAACAAGATTGATTGTACTTCTTGCATATCATGTAAGGAGTGAAATCATGGCAAAAGACCCTATTAAGAAAGCAAATAACGGAACATATTATTTTAGAGCCAATTTAGGCTATAATCATATTACTGGAAAACAGATACAGAAATACCGTAGTGGATTTAAAACAAAAAAGGAAGCAAGGGAAGAATACTCAAAACTGGTGTTAGCTTCTACCGAAGAACTGACCGAGAAAAAGGAAAAGATTTCTTTCCAACAGTTTATTGAGGAAACTTACCTACCGTGGTATAAAACGCAGGTAAAGGAAAGCACTTATATCAACCGCTGCTCTACCATCAAGAAGCATTTTTCATATTTTTACAAGATGGCGACTGATGAAATAGAGCCTATCAATGTTCAGAACTGGCAGCTAAAACTTGCAAAAGAATTTAGTCCAAATTATATCCGTATCGTACAGGGTATGCTTTCTATCGCATTTGACAGGGCGATTGTTCTTGGAATTGCGAAAAAGAATCCCTCACGAATGATTGGAAATATCAAAAGCAAGAAAACAAAAGTAGACTTCTGGACACTGGAAGAATTTCAGAAAGTAATTTCCTTACTGTACAAGGGTGATTACTACGAGCATTACTTGTTTATGTCATTCTGGCTGCTGTTTATGACAGGTATGCGTATCGGTGAAGCCGCAGCTCTGCACTGGTCGGACATTGACTTTGATACAGGATTATTAAGCATAACGAAAACCTTGTATTACAAAACTATGACGGACTATAAATTCGTTGAACCCAAAACTCAAGCCAGTATTCGTACAATTTATATTGACGCTGACACTCTCAATGAGTTAAAGGCTTGGAAAAAAGTTCAGCAGCAGGTTCTTCCTAAATGCGAATTGGTATTAAGCTACAACGGTACACCTACCAGCAAGACCACACTTCCCAGAGCGTTAGAAAAGCTGGCTGGACTGGCTGGCGTACACCGTATCAAGATTCATGCGTTAAGACATTCTCACGCTTCACTGCTTATCAGCATGGGTGAGAATCCTTTGCTTATCAAAGAACGTCTAGGGCATGAAAAAATCCAGACGACATTAGGAACATACGGACATTTATATCCGAACACGAATCTTGAAGTTGCCAACAAATTGACTGGAATTTTGCAATATACACCTGCTTCACAAAGCGTTGCAAATTATACGAGCAACCAACATACTGCTGTCTATCACAGAGAAGTTAATGAAAAATAATGCAATCGTAATGCAATTCTATAAAGGAAAAGCTGTAAAACCCTTGTAGATAAAGGCTTTACAGCTTAGCTCCAACTATTCAAACTCGATAGTTCCAGGTGGTTTGCTGGTCAGATCATAAAATACTCGGTTGACTCCGCGAACTTCGTTGATGATTCTGCTCATGACGCTCTGCAGTACTGCAAATGGAATTTCTGCCGCTTCGGCGGTCATAAAGTCGACGGTATTAACTGCACGAAGTGCAACTGCATAGTCATACGTTCTTTCGTCACCCATTACACCAACGGAACGCATGTTAGTCAGGGCTGCGAAATACTGGTTCGGCATCCAGGATGGTGCTGTTCCATGCTCTGCTTTGTAAGCTGCAACTGCTTTGTCCACTTCGTCACGGTAAATGTAATCGGCATCCTGGACGATGCGGACTTTTTCTGCATTTACTTCACCGATGATACGGATTCCAAGACCAGGCCCCGGGAATGGCTGACGGAATACCAGTTTTTCCGGAATGCCGAGTTCCAGTCCGGCTTTGCGGACTTCATCTTTGAAGAGGTCACGCAGCGGCTCGATGATTTCTTTGAAATCTACGAAATCCGGAAGGCCGCCTACATTGTGATGGGATTTGATCACTGCGGATTCTCCGCCGAGACCGCTCTCTACAACGTCCGGATAAATGGTTCCCTGTGCCAGGAAATCTACGGCTCCGATTTTCTTTGCTTCTTCTTCAAAAATGCGGATAAATTCTTCACCGATGATCTTACGTTTTGCTTCCGGCTCGGTAACACCTGCCAGTTTTTTGTAATATCTTTCCTGTGCATTCACACGGATGAAATTCAGATCAAACTGACCGTTCGGTCCAAATACACCTTCTACTTCATCGCCTTCGTCTTTACGCAGCAGACCGTGATCTACGAATACACAGGTAAGCTGTTTGCCGATGGCTCTGGAAAGAAGACCTGCTGCAACGGAAGAATCTACACCGCCTGAAAGTGCAAGCAGTACTTTTCCGTCTCCTACTTTTTCGCGGATCTCTTTGATCGTGTTCTCTACAAATGCATCCATTTTCCAGTCGCCTTTGCAACCGCATACATTTTTGACGAAGTTGTTGATCATCTTCGTTCCTTCTGCAGTGTGGAGTACTTCCGGATGGAACTGGATCGCATAGAGTTTTTCTGCTTCGTTTTCTGCTGCTGCTACCGGACAGTCTGCGGTGTGTGCAGAGATTTCAAATCCCGGTGCAACTTTTGAGATATAATCGAAGTGGCTCATCCAGCATGTAGTCTGTGCAGACACACCTTGGAATATTTTTGAATCTTTTTTATCGATAAATACTTCGGTTTTTCCATATTCTCTGACATCAGCACGCTCTACTTTTCCGCCAAGCACGTGTGACATCAGCTGTGCACCATAACACAGTCCAAGCACCGGAATGCCAAGTTTGAAAAGTTCATCGGTGTATGTTGGAGAATCCGGCTCGTAACAGCTGTTCGGCCCGCCTGTCAGGATGATTCCCTTTGGATTCATCGCTTTGATTTTTTCAATATCGGTTTTGTAAGAATAAATCTCGCAATAGACATTGCATTCTCTTACGCGTCGGGCAACCAGCTGGTTATACTGTCCACCGAAGTCCAATACGATTACTACTTCTTCTTTCAAAGTCCTTCCTCCTGTTTTTAATCTGTTGAATGTTTATCGCTGATATCTTTTCATTATAATGTAAATATTCTTTATTTACAAGTTTATTCTTTTGCACAATTGAGGAACTTAAAATTTCACAGAAGATTTTTTACAAACATAAAGATATCAATGCCATGCAGGGTTTTGGAAGCATGAATGTTGTGTTCTGGAGAATGAAACCGCAACTTTTTATGTAAAATCACGAACTTGCACATTTATAGTTAGCACAACGAGTTAAATGAAAAAATACAAATTTTTTATCCGATATTATTGACGTGTAAAAAACTTCATGGTATTTTTATTTTTGGAAAAATGGAAATTATTTAAAGGCAAACTTGTTGAAAAGCAGGGACGCAAAGCCAGAAGGGGGCACCGGCAGATTTTGGCAGGTGTCCTTTTTGTATGCCAAAATGGGTGAAAAAACTGGCAGGGACAGGTTCTCTGTATACAGATAAAAGCAGGATGAAGAAGGCGAAGAGAGGATTTTATAAAATGCAAAATTATGAAGACAAAATATATTATTCTTTAGGTGAAGCTGTAACGGAACAGACACAAGCCATATCACAGGCCGTACAGAAAACACTGGAAAATAATGGCGGGGTAGGTATAATGACA
>ERZ827516.993-NODE-993-length-27891-cov-5.215117_pt1 | contig 27891 bp, 19 predicted proteins | sample MGYA00519703_ERZ827516 | MGnify/ENA primary metagenome ERZ827516 (study PRJEB31778, sample SAMEA3449337) | human gut metagenome | biome: human gut; feature: human-associated habitat; material: faeces | place: United Kingdom | collected 2010/2012 ...
CCATAGTAAATCTGACACAATAAGACAGGTAAGAGATAAGGCAAATGGCATGCTTGAAGATGCAAAACCTGTTGTAAAGAAGTACGCAAATAAGGCAACTAGAGTTTTAAATGACGTTGTAGATGCTTTCAAGGAAGGCGTAGACAATTTTAACAATAAGCCTAAGAAGTCAGATTTTACTGATGACGTTATTGATGATGTAAGTGACCACTTTGATGATTTAGATGATGATTTTGTAGTCTATGACGGTTCCGATGATGAACCGGATATGATTGATGAAATTAAGAAAAATGCAGATGAAAAATCTCATAAAATTTCAGAAAGTGTAAAGGAAAATACTTCAGCTGTTAAGGAAACTATGAAAGAGGCTGCTAAAAGTATTAAAGAAAGTGCCAAGGATATGAAGGACACTGTGAATATTGTAGCTATGGATATAAAAGAAAAAGCTGAAAACGTAAAAGACGATATTGAAGATGCTATGAAAAAGTAAAAAGAAACACCAATGCTTGTTATTTAAGCATTGGTGTTTTTTGTTGTAATTAAAATTTAAAAGTATCCTTTAAACCAGCCCATTTCTGGTCTTTATCGCTTAAATTAAGAGGTGTTCCGTCTGCCATTTTGTAGCTTTCAGCAGATGCAGTACCGTCATAATCACCAGTAACGCCACACCAATCAATACCGATTTCAGGGTCATTCCAAGCCATACCGCCTTCATCATTCGGATGCCAGAAGTCATTGACCTTATAGCAGAACTCTGCCTCGTCACTCAGAACCAGGAAGCCATGTGCAAAACCTTCCGGGATGAGGAACTGCTTCTTGTTCTCGGCCGACAGGGTAACCCCATACCATTTGCCGTAGGTCGTAGAATCACTTCTCAGATCAACAGCAACATCGAACACTGTGCCACGCACGGCGCGCACCAGTTTGCACTGCGGATACTGTTTCTGGAAGTGCAGGCCACGCAGCACACCCTTTGTAGACATAGACTGGTTATCCTGTACAAAGTGGATGTCAATGCCAGCTTCCTTCATATCTTTTTCGTTGTAAGTTTCCATGAAATAGCCACGGGCATCGCCGTGAACAGCAGGCTCAATAACACAAAGTCCTTCGATGCCGCCTACATTTTTTTCAACTTTAATCTGTCCCATCTTCTCTATCTCCTCTTACTGCTCGATTTCTTTCAGGTAACGGCTCAGTGCATCCTGCCAAGTCGGAAGCGGAGTAAAGCCAGCTTCCAACAGCTTGCTCTTATCCAGACGGCTGTTAAACGGGCGAGCTGCTTTACTCAGACCATACTCTTCCGTACTTACCGGAAGCACTGCTGTCTTATAGCCAGCCTGACGGTAGATTTCTTTCGTGAAATCGTACCAGCTGATATAGCCGCCCTCATTGGTGGCGTGATAATAGCCGTACTTCTCCGTTTCATTCATATCAACGAGCAGTCGAGCCAAATCATATGTATAGGTCGGTGTGCCAATCTGGTCATTGACCACACGGACAGTGTCGTGTGTCTTACCAACATTCAGCATGGTCTTGATAAAATTCTTACCGTTCAGACCAAACACCCAAGCAATACGGACAATGAAATACTTCTCCAGAGTCTGGCTGACCGCCAGTTCCCCTTCCAGCTTAGGGACATTCAGTCCGCCTTTGCTCAAAGCATCCGTCAGCATTACTCCCGGACCTCCGGCATGAGTAATGATAGCAAAGTTCTTCCCTTTCAGTTCGGGGAGGGTGAAGATACAACCAACGGTAGTCAGCTCTTCGCGGGAAAAGCAACGCACGATTCCGGCTTTACGGAACAGCGCCTCTACAGCCGAATCGGAACTGGCAATCGCTCCTGTATGTGAAGAAGCCGCCCGACTTCCGCTTTCCGAACTTCCTGCTTTTATCGCTGCAATCTTACAACCTTTCCTTATTAATGAAGAGGCATGGAAGAGCAATCTGTCCGGGTTGTGAATACTTTCAATATAGAGTAACTTGATACGGGAATCTTTCTCTGGATCAAAATTCTCGTCCATAAATTGCAGCACATCTTCCACACCAATCTGCTTGGCATTTCCTACCGACCAGACAGAATTGAACTGCAATCCTTTTGTCACCGCACTTTCAAGAATAAAGACCGCCGTAGCACCGGAGCTGGAGATCAGATCGACTCCTTTTGAGTTCAAGTTCGGAATAGGCTGGCTGAAGACGCTATGATGCCATGTATTCATCAGTCCGATGCAGTTCGGACCAATCAGTGAAGCACCATATTTGTTGACAGTTTCCAGTATACGTTCTTCCAACAACGCTCCTTCGCGTGTCTCTTCACCAAATCCGGCAGAGAGTATGATAAATGCCCGCGTCTGCTTCTCGCTTGCCAGTGTCTCTACTATATCTGGACACATCACAGCCGGAACAGCCAACACAGCCAAATCGGTATCAGGCAATTCTTTTACATCTGCAAAGGCAGGAACTCCCTGCACTTCTGTCTCCTTCGGGTTCACAGCCCGGAGTTCTCCCTGATAACCTCCGTTTATCAGATTCTTCAATATAGCGCCACCCGGCTTATGTACATTATTCGAAGCCCCTACTACAACTATACTCTCGGGACGAAGCAACTGGGTTGTTATCATATCATACACTGGTTTTCGTTTAAACTAGGATACAAATATATTCTTTCCTGCGAGAAAAAAGAAAGAAAAAGAAGAGAATTATGGGTGGAAGTCCTTAAAAACAGATGAAAACATTTGGGTTATTCTATCATAAGCTAACTTTTTGGTCAATTAATGTTCATTCACTACGATCCTGTCATTTCCATAGTTCTATCTTGATATCAAGCGATTACTAAAAAATGTTTTTTCTTTGAATATTAAAACTGACAAAGAAAAAAACATCCTAATTTAATATAGTTGTCATTAAAATAATGAAGAACTTTACTTATATAAATACGGTTGAGGCAAATGAGTAACAAACTGAATCGTTTGCAGATTTTGGTTTAGAAAAAAAGTATCCCAAGCACATCCAAATTCTTTAAGGTAAATATTTTCCTTAATCTTATTTATTTACACAAAATTATGGACAGTGCCGCAAAAATACATATTCCTACTCAATGATATTCTTAATAACTTCTCTTCAACTGTTTAGCTACCTTTTTTATAAAAATAATTTTTCACTTCAATATACAATAAAGTTAGTTAGAGACAAGTTACCAAGCCAATTGATTATTAAATACCCTGATAGAAAATAAAATCCTATCAGGGTAAACGTCAACAAGACGATACAATACAAGTTTACAAAGCTACTCTATTAAGGTAAATTTAATGATATAATATTAGACTAATTTTCCTTCCTTCGCTCCTCTTTCTAAATCCCCAAGTGTTATTCTTTTCTTGCTTTCTTCTTTTTGTTTTAAGATTAAGCCTAATATTTTTGGAAATATCCAATCCCCTTCAGCATAGAAATATTCTTCAAAATTGAAATCTACAATATCCACGTTAAATTTCTTACTAAACAAACAGATAAATTCATAGGCATCATCTCCCTTAAGTTGCAAATCTTTAACGAGATCTGTTTCACGAGTATACTCACCATCCCAACGTTCTTCTTTAACAAAGTGAATAATTTGTCTCCAAATATTATCTTTATATATTGTCTTCATTCAAACCATTTATAATCATTATTACCAAACCAAGTACTTGGTCCAAACTTCTCTCCTAAACTAAATGATGTAGTAACAATAGTTATTCCCCAACCTAAATATGGAACAAATCTTCCAATAGCCCTACCAATTGTATTAGTACCTACTTTCTTCGCAATTTTTGTTCCAATTTTCTTTCCAAACACATTTGTGAAGCGCTGAGGGAAAGCTTTTGATAAAGTATATGAAGCTATTGAAGACCCTGGTTTTGACCCCAATGCCCCAATAGGTTTTAATGCTCGAATAGGCTGCCCTAAAAAAATCAAAGAAGGACCCACAAAATGTTTCCAATCACCACTAAGTCCCGCTACTTGCTGAATATAATCATTTTGTACAAAAGAAGTATATTCATCTATTTCATTAAGCATTGCCTTCTTTTGATATTCAAGAATATCCCATCCTCTTATTTTGTCAAGAACTGCATTCACTTCCGATAATAATGTACTTCCATCACTTAATCTCCCACCTATACCCTTATACTCCGCATAAATAAAATTATTAAGTTGATCTTTAGAAATGTTTCCTTGCATCTCGATTTCGATTTGCATCATATTAAGAAATCGTCCTATATCCTTTGTGTTATCTGTAAACCATCCTAAAGAAGACTGAGCCCACAGACCATTTGGATCTATATATCCTACCGGATTATTTATGCAGTACACATACGAATTTATTGTATAATATTTTTCCGCCATTGGATCCATCATATGCCATCTTCCCAACGAAGCATCATACATTCTCGCCCCATAATCATACCAATCCAAACCATTATCTCTGTTCAGTTCCTTGCCGTTATACTTATAAGGCTGAACATTATTAGACAATGATGAAGAAAGCAACCCTCCGAATGGATAATAGTCATTCACTTCCTCCACCGTACCATTTTGAGCGACAACCACACGATTATTACCTTGATGATCCTGAATAAAGTAATGAAATTGATTATTCGAAACGGTAATGTAACCATCTTCTGTCAACACCTTTATCAACACACCATTTTCATAGATCGCATTGCCACAATAGTCTGTTATGGTAGTGGCGTTTCCTGTCTTATACGTAGTACGGAGTTTTGTTCCATCAGCCGCGTAGAGGTAAGAAATACTGTTACCACCTTCAAACTGCACCTTCTCCGGCAAATTTAAACAATTGTATTGAATGTCAGCTATCTTTTTATTCAAATCTTTCGTCAAATTACCATTTACATCGTATTCATATTCTATCTCTTTACTTGCGCCATCCTTGAATTCCATACCGTTACCGAATACATGGCCCGTAGCATTGTCGTTGACAGACTCCAATTGGTTACCGTTGTAAACCAAGTTTAAGTTATCAATCAAGCCATAGCTCATTGTATTGGTTTGCCCGTAGCGGAGTAAACCGAGGATGTTTCCGTTCTTGTCATAACCCGTTACCTGTTCATTGAAACGATTCAAATTATTGCTTAATTGCTCTCCTTCACCGTAAATGGCATCTTTCAAGCGAGAAAAGCCGTCATATGTAAACTTATAGCCACGTAATCCGGCCTCACTTCCCGAATGCCAGATCATACTACTGATATTGCCATTATAACAGGGAACACCTACTCCATCAACATAGTGTAACGTTTGAGAAAAGTGCTGACTTTCGATTCCAGTCAGCCAGCCACGGATATTATAGGATAAACTCTCAGACACCTTATCACCATAATTCCTGCCAGTCAGACGCCCCAATGCATCGTATACATAAGTGATTTTATCGGTAAAACGCCCGTTCCAAGTATTGGCTTTCGTTAGTAACCTTGCACGATCATCGTACGTATAAACGGTTTCAAGGATATCCGTACCAATGTTATCCTGCTTTCTCAAGACATTACCTGTGAAATCATAAGCTGTATGACGATATCGCAAACCCTTTTCAGGATAATGACAGAGCGTTTGAATGACACGGCTACGATCATCGTAGTAGATTGTCTCTGTCAGCCAGTCATCTGTGCCAAGCAAACGTGTTTTCGTACTTGTGGTCAACCCCGAAGGATACAGAGTATACGGCGTATCATAGCCAACGGCTGCTACAAACGGATGAGCAGTCACATTCTCCGTTGGTTTGTAATTGTCATATACCGTATATTGCAATGGAGTGCGAGTTCCCGAAGGAAGATAATGCTCATTTTCCCAAGCGGCCAATTGCAGTTCGCCGCACGTTTGCTCTGCCGATAAAAGTATTTCACCGCTTTCTATTACACGATCATGAGAATCATAGAGAAAATAGCTCCATTTTTTTGTATCGGCAGTCCGGCGTGTTCCGTCCTGGCTCAAAACCAGACGGTCACGACGGTCATAAACCATATAAATGGGAGCGCAACCCGGGAGACGTTTGGAAATCATCCGGTTCAGTTTATCATATTCATAGCTGTATGCTAAGCTATGCAGCACGGAGATATCCGTCGTACCGGCCTCCGCCAGCCGATGGCTGGCTTCTGGAGGCAGTACATAACGGAGACAATTGCGGTCATCGTACACATAGTAGGTTGCCAAGCTATCTTCACCGTTGACAGATACAGTCAGAAGAGTTCGTTCATTGGAGTCGGTATAGGTTTTACTCCGATGCCCATCTTCGTCTGTTTCAACAATGACTTCCAGTTTCCCCGCTCCATAGAATCCTGAAGCGATCAATGAGCCGCTGGAAGAAACCTTATAGCACCTTACCTCATTTGTACTGTTCATCCCGTAAGTCACACGGACACTCTTATCACTGGTATGCCACGCCTTGCCTGGTCCCATCTTCCGGGAAACACGCATCAGTGGACTATCCTCATATTGAGTCAGATTATAAGCATATGCCTGTTCTCCCGTACCGTAGACACTCCAACGCTCCGGGGAAAACTTATCAAAGGCACCGTTGTTACCGGTCTTTGCATACGGAAGGTATTCCTTCTCTACTTGACCCATCATATTGTAGGTATAAGAAAGTACCAGATCCGCATTACCCCCAGGACTGCCGCCTACCTGTATCTCCTGTTCTTTACGGCCAAAACAGTCGGTATAGACAATATCACTGACAATTCGTGCCCCACCGCTACCCGTTTGGCTACTCGCATCCATATAAGTTCGCTCTGCCGTATAATTACGTGTTTTCGTATAACCTGTCGCTTGCTGCCCGTTCATGAAAAGGGAAAACGACAGCAGACAGAGTATTGACAAAGTTCGTTTCATCTCTATTGTTTTCATATTCTGTATCTTGTTTTATTAGTTATTAAGCTTGTTGTACTCATACGTTTTTAAAATATTACCATATTGGCCTTCCACTTTGATAACTCGTCCGGCAGCATCGTAAGTGTAATACTCTACATTTCCGCTCTGGTCAAATCGGGCATACACCGTACCGTCAGGATTATAAGAAGTGGCCTTAAAATTTGCTCCTTCAGGGACCAATGCCATATAAGAACCTTGAGTATTGGCAGTTACAGAGGTTATGTCTGTGTATTTACTTAGGTCAATATCATATATTTTCAATTTAGAAGAAGAAACGCTCTCAACGGTATATGGAACCTCACTTCCTGCATGGGTGATGCTTCCTGAAGCAGTTGCATTTCCGTCCAAAATATACAATCGCAAGTTTTTCATACCGGAAGCCGGAGTTAATTTGGGGAGATAAGCAAATTTGTATTTATCTACTTCACCATACAATCCGTACAAGTAATCGAATAATGATAGTCCATCAAATTGCATCATTGCCTCCATTGCACTTATAAATTGTCTCAAAATCTCAAACTTTGGATAGAGTCCTATCATCCGTTCATATTCTTGTTTAAACACATTAAATAAATCATAACATACAATATGTTCATAATAATATCTCGCCTGACTCAAATCCGGCTTACTTTTCACTATTTCTTCAGCAAATGAAGCTATAAAGGAATGGTCTTGCGAGTTCAGAAAGCGAAGAAAATGCTGATTATCCACTTCTTCTTTAAGTACTTCTATTCCTGACGCAAAAGTCCGTTGTTGTTTTCTCAAATAATTGATAGCAAATTTAAGATCAGCCTCATCTATCGCCTTTCCCACTCCCTTATATTTATCACTTGCCGTAGTTCCTATTACATCACACTCCAGTAACAGTTTCCCATAGCTGTCGTAAACACGGCTCTTCCGTTCTGTCCTCCCGTTGGTTTCCACCCACATCTTTGAGGCATATCGATAAGAAGCTTCTGTAGTATAGTTACTTTCCCCATGACTAAACAGTATTGTATCAACTACGCTCTGAGCATAAGCTTCCGGCATATCAGGAACATAAGTCAATACCTCAACTGGAGCTATGAAACCAATTTTTGATTCTCTGTCAACCTGATAGCGACACACAGTCTCATGTACTAATTTTTCATCAACAAGGATAAGTGACTTCACAACAGGCGAAAGAAAATTGGCTTCTTTCATCATAACAAAGACAGAATCTGCAGTGTCTGCCATATCCATCGCACGCTTCAGAACTTCAGTCCGTTCAATGCCATCAGAGCCAATACGAATGACACAGGTGGGATACATCGACATCGGATTATCATAATAATATTTCGTCCGAGAATACGGAATATTTTCGTCACTTCTGTATTCTACTTCTTCTTTTAGAGCAGTTCTCCAGCCATATTGCAGATTGTAGAACTTGTCAGTATTAGTAGGAGATAATCGTGGTTTGATATTATACTCATAAATCTCTTTTCCTGTAAGATACGAAGTTCCCTGATTTCTATAAAAAGATTCCAAAGACTTCCCATCTAAATAAAAATCAGAGGGTTGCATTTGCGGAAGTTTATCTTCATAGTTGACATCAGTTTCATAAATGTATTGAATTTTCTTTAGCATCTCTCCATTAGTATCATACACTGCTTTCTCCCTCAACAAACCATTCTCCCAATATGGATAATCAGATTCGTTCACTGACGTAGGAGGAGATACTTGATAACTATAGACAGTAGAACCCCTACCGGATATAGTCTCCGTCACACATGAATAGTAAAGACCGTTATTACCCATATTTATCACCGGATAACCTTCCTGTATCACTCTGCTATACTCAATCCAGTCCGTGCATTCTGGATAAGAGATACTGACAACATTAGATAAAGGCTTATACACACTCACGCCTACTCTCGGATAACCGTAAGAAATGGTATCACTACGTCCATTTAATTCGTTACTGAATACCAATGACTTCAAACGAATTCCTCCGACTATACCCTTTCTCCCATAGTTTCTTTCATATTTGACTTCGATTTTCCCTCCATCCGATAAGGCTATATTTTTCAGCGAGTTAAGAGTAGCATATATCTCATAATCTGTACACTCTTCATCCTCATCCTCCGCATAAGGATATCCCCACAAATCTACTCCTGTCTCCTTCCAAACTGGAAAATCAGACTTTTCATAATAATTGAATTCAATACCGGATGTTTTCTTGCCGTTTTTATCACAGAAAGCCAATCCTCTCGCTAATGCTCCTCCCGTGGACGAAACAGACGAAATTAGTTCCATATTTCGGTTGTACAAACTGATAGCAGATAAGCTAGAGGAAGACGAAAAATAGGCAAATTTTACAATATATTCAGGAAATACGATTCTGTTGAGCAATGGAGAATGAACTTTATAGCTTTTTCCTCCCCATATCTCTTTTGTTTTAACGTATTTAACCTCAGATAAACAGGCGTATATATAGTCTGCTGCTTCCTCCAAATACGAACCAGCCATATCCGCATTAAATCCGCCTATACGTTTACAATATGCAGCGAAACCTCTCAGACTTTCTCCCAATTCTTTTGATACACCATTCATTTTCGAAATGTTGGACAATACACCGACAATTCGATTGTTAGTTTTTATATATTCACTTTGTAGAGGTTGAATATTTATCCGGCTATATCTTTCAAAATCTTTTATTTTAGAGTCCACATTTTTAAAATCCAGCAAAAGAGAACACATATTCAAATAGTTTTGGGCTACCTCAATAGCAGAATAAAACCGAGATTTATACTGGTCAAAATCAAACGGTTGTTCTTTCACAGATTGACCATAGTGGTAAATCATCTTATATGAATCATAGATTTTCATAGTATGGATACTATCTAATGATAGATTTCCAAAATCTAAATCCATTACATCACCTTTATAGCAGAAATCAATCGGTGCTCCATTGTATGGAAGAATACGGGTAAGATGCCATGCCGAGGTATAACCGGAATCTGAAATAGCATTGGAAGTGGAAACATCCACATACTCAACATCTGCACATATTTCTCTCTGCCGGTAGATATAACGGTCACCATTATTATCTGTAATAGTCCAGCCTGTTATCTCTGTGGAAGTCCCTTCACACTCAATGCGAACATCTGTCTGTCCCAACGGCAAAGCATATATCTGTCTTTTTTCATTCATACGGATGATAAAATCCACCTTCTTCCCATTGAACACGACAGTAAAAATATCGCTTTCCCCATCCCGTTTACGAAGCCCCACAGTCCTTGCATCCTGTTCCAATGGAGTAACAGCATTTTCTGTCCACAGGTAGCCGTAACCTGATTTCTCATCGGCAAATCCACCACGCATTGTTCGGGTAACTATACCACCAACGTTAAGTGTCCAATTTTTACCTATTAAACCTTCAGGATCACTCACCTTCACTCCCTTTGCAATATAATCCAATGAAATAGGTAATTCATAATCACCTGACTTTAATTGATACAGAGGTACGGTGTAGTGGAACAATCCTGTTGCATAGTCCACCGTTACGTTCTTTCTTTCGGTCAGGTTCTGGGCTTCCGGACCAGGATTGAAATCCTGTGCCTTTCCGGATATAGTCACCAATAAAAAAAATAATAATGTATATAGTTTTTCTTTCATAATCATTTGTATTTAATATCTCTAGTTTAGTTTTTCCGTTTGCCGGATCGCTAATCGATACCGGCAAACGGATAGTAGCTGCCTTACAAACTCATCGCATTAGCACCCAAAACGCCTGCTACAGCCGACGCCACCGCGATAACCACCTTTAGGATCATATCCCATACTGATTTCTTCATTGCCATCATTTACCTCCTTTCTCGTTCTTTAAATAGTTTAGTTTACTCTGTGTTCCTACCGTATTTTCCTCCGGAGAAAGCGTACGATTCCCCTGCGTGGCGGAACAATGCACCACGATCAAATTGATAGTTCTCATGTTAATTGATAATTCTCTGTTTAGTTGATTGTCTTATTAAAGTCCTAGTCTTTAACCAATTATCATTAGTTAGTCTTTTGCTGGTTATCCTTAGTTAGCTCTAGTTTGTTTCTTGTTTCTTTATTTTTCTGTTTTACAGTTACAGTTCAGTCGTTAGTCTTATATTTCTTCCCGCGAAGCAAGAAACAAATTATACTGTCGGGTCCGGTGCTTCTCCATCATCTCCGCCATCGCTGCCACCACCAGGCTTGTCATTCGGATCATCAACCGATCCGCCGTCACCAGGCGCGGAGACCAGCTTGTCATAGCGGGCACACTTGGCACCCGTCACCATAGAACGGGTAGCGGTGGTACGGTCCAGATTCTTCGTCGTGGTAGGCTGGAAGCGGACGGTAAGCGTAGCCTGTGCAGCACTCACCTCATCGGCGGTCTCAACACCCCGGCCACGGGCACTCATCACCATGCGGAACGTTCCCAAGCCATCCACACTGACGCTTTCGGACGACTGAAGATGCTGCGCCATCACCGTCACCAGATTGTCAAGCGTATTTTTTACATCACCCGGAGAAAGGGAAGAATATGCGGCAATCTCTTTGGAAAGCTGTGCGGAATTGATATTTCCTGTACGAACTACATGGGGATAAAACAGTTTCTTCCCACTTTTCTTATCTTCCAGATTAGACTGGAAAGGTTTATATAATACTGGCATAATTGTAATAGTTTTTAGTTATTAATCTTTTTGTTAGTTTCTGTCGTTAAGCTTATTGACACTGCAAATATAAGGGCTTATTCTCAGCTATACAAGCGATTTCGGAAATGTGCGTTAATAAGTTAGTTAAGACAAGAAATAAGCATATAACATATTGATATACATATATTTATCAAATTCATATTATTTATTCAGCACACTCAGCAAATAATGTCCCGGCAGTTTAATCTTCCCACCGCTTCCACGAATGACGCTAAAGCCTTTCCATATATCACCTCCGATTTCACCGTAATTACTTTTCAGCACTATAGCGTACTGTTCAGCAGGAGGAACACGAAAGAGACGGAGATTCTCCAGCAGACCGGAAAAATTGCGGGGACATCCGTCCGGGGGAACCTGCATCCGGTCGATATCTTCCTGCGTCAGATTCCGTTTCCTCGTGGCAGATCGCTGATCGCATTCTTCTCTCATCCCGCCTCCGGCTCCTTCAGCTACTTTCTCTCCTTCACTCCCTTCTTCTTCTTCATCCCCTCCTTTTGCGAAAGGAGGGTTAGGGAGGATGTTTTCTTTCTTTTCTTTTCTTTTTATGAGAGCTGTTTTTGTTGCAGTATCCCGGGATGCCGTTGCAATATTCGGGGATACTGCAACATTTTCCCCTGTTGCGGCAACAGTATCTGGCTGCTCATCCGTTGTTTTCTCTTCCGGCAGCAGACAATAATCCGGACAGATATGGTGACGACTGCGACGTTTGGTGATGAAGAGATACTGCCGCTGGACATCCTCAGAAGTCAGAATGCTGTAACGCTCATAAAGCGCAGAGTCAAAAAGCCCGTATTCAAGAAACAGACGGATGACACGGCGGACGGTATCGTTGTCCGTACTGAAAAGCTGATCGGAAAGTTCGTCACAGAAATCGGTGTCGGCACGGACATAGTAGCCCTCGCCCGAATAGAGATAAGACATAATATAGATTAAAACGGTGAAAGCGGAATCGCCCTCACGCTTCATGACACGACGAACGATACGGTCGTGCATGAAGTCGGTGCTCAGGGGAAAGTAGTCCAATCCCTGTTTGATTCTTCCCATAGTTGTATTGTTTTTATAAATAGTTTATCAGTCAGTTTTTTCATTTTGTTAATCATTCAGTTCCGCTTCCACTTCACAAAGTTTCTGCTTTTTCCGCTTGATACTTGCCCTTACAGTCTGCAGGGCGGACAGAATCAGTTTCTGACGAAGATCGGGGTCTTTCGTAGAGGTGATAACGGGATAAGGTTCACGGTCATCACGTGCCAGCGTGCGCTTCTCGGTCTTCCTGTATTTCCGGCTGGCGGATTTGCGGCATTCCTTGCAGTAGTTGTTTGGAAGGCCGGTTTTCTTATCTACGTAAAAGGCTTCTGAAGGAAGCGTGTGTTTGCAACAGCCGCAAACGTAAAGTGTTTGTTTTTGTAATGTTTCCATTCCGGTTATTCTTTTTGATATACTTGATATGTTTTCAGATAAAAGGTAAGGCAGCCTGCGCACAGGAGGTTCACATCCTACACAATGATCATTGGCAACTTGCCCGTCAGATGTTAACAGCCATCACGTCAGCTGTTAATACCCAATATGACAACTGTTAACTCCTGACAAATCAACTATTAACAGCTGACAGCTCTCTTTTCGGAGGGGGAGAATGCGGTTTTTGAAAGTATTTCGCATCTTTTTCTTGTTTTCTCATGGTTTATCTAATTTTTATTTCTAATTTTGAAATCAAATATTCATTTCGAATACCACAAAGGTATAGAAAGTCGCATATATAAAACAAATGATTTTAAATATTAACGCTGAATTATTTTACAAAAGACTGTATATGAGGCGATAAGACAAGAATAAATATTAACATATAAAAAAGTAAGCAAAAACATGAATGAGAAACAAGCGGATACACTGCTGAATGTACCGGAAATCGTAAAGCGGGCGAAAATAGCGTTGAATCTGAAACGGGATAGTGAACTTGCATCCTATTTAGGAGTAGCCAGAGCGACACTTTCCAACTGGTGCGCGCGAAACAGCATAGACTTTCCTTTACTGCTGAATAAGCTGCGTCATGTGGACTACAACTGGCTGCTGACCGGAAAGGGAAGTCCGCTGCACGACCCAAAGTCTTTTGACAACGGAAAGATACGGGGAGAAGTAGAGACTATTCACAATTCAAAAACCACAGAAGCCATAGACGACCGAAGTGTGACGCTCTATGACATCACAGCCGCCGCCAATTTAAGGACCCTGCTTTCCGACAAACGCCAATATGCGCTGGGCAAAATACTGATTCCGAGCATACCCGCGTGTGACGGAGCCATCTTTGTCAACGGAGACAGTATGTATCCCATTCTCAAATCGGGAGATATCGTAGGGTTCAAGGGGATCAACAACTTCAGCAACGTCATTTACGGAGAAATGTACATCGTGGCGTTCCACCTCGACGGAGACCAGTATCTGACGGTGAAATACGTCAACCGCTCAGAGAAGGAAGGGTACGTCAAACTCGTCAGCTACAATCCGCACCACGAGCCGATGGACTTGCCTGTAGACACCATTCAGGATATGGCGATAGTGAAGTTCTCCATCAGAAAGAATATGATGATGTAAAAACGGCACAGGCTAAACAAGCCTTTTCCACAGATTTCCTGTCACATTTCTTCCTGAAATCTGTGGAAAGCATTATCTTTGCACGTTGCAAACCGTATCTTTGCACATTGCAAGCAGTAAAATCATAAAATCACTCTATATCAATGGAAAAGAAATTCAAGAGAACCACCGTCACATCGGCACTGCCGTATGCGAACGGACCTGTACACATCGGTCACCTGGCCGGCGTATATGTACCGGCAGATATCTATGTGCGCTATCTGCGACTGAAGAAAGAAGATGTATTGTTTATCGGAGGTTCGGACGAACACGGAGTACCTATCACCATTCGTGCAAAGAAAGAAGGAGTCACTCCGCAGGATGTAGTAGACCGTTACCACTATCTGATCAAGAAATCGTTCGAAGAATTCGGCGTTTCGTTCGATGTATACAGCCGCACCACTTCGAAGACGCATCATGAGCTGGCTTCGGATTTCTTTAAGACGCTATACAACAAAGGAGAGTTTATCGAAAAAACATCCGAACAATATTACGACGAAGAAGCGAAAACATTCCTCGCCGACCGCTACATCACCGGTGAGTGTCCTCACTGCCATTCGGAAGGTGCCTATGGCGACCAATGCGAGAAATGCGGAACCTCCCTGTCGCCCACCGATCTGATCAACCCGAAGAGCGCCATCAGCGGCAGCAAACCTGTGATGAAGGAGACCAAGCACTGGTATCTTCCCCTCGACAAACACGAAGGATGGTTGCGCCAATGGATTCTGGAAGACCACAAGGAATGGCGCCCCAACGTATACGGACAGTGCAAGAGCTGGCTCGACATGGGATTGCAGCCGCGTGCCGTCAGCCGTGACCTCGACTGGGGTATCCCTGTGCCCGTAGAAGGTGCGGAAGGAAAGGTGCTGTACGTGTGGTTCGATGCTCCTATCGGATACATCTCCAATACCAAGGAATTGCTTCCCGACAGTTGGGAGACATGGTGGAAAGACCCCGAAACGCGTCTGCTCCACTTCATCGGAAAGGACAATATCGTATTCCACTGCATCGTATTCCCCGCCATGCTGAAAGCGGAAGGAAGCTATATCCTGCCGGACAACGTGCCGAGCAACGAATTCCTGAATCTGGAAGGAGACAAGATTTCGACTTCCCGCAACTGGGCGGTATGGCTGCACGAATATCTGGAAGACTTCCCCGGTAAGCAGGACGTACTCCGCTACGTACTAACCGCCAATGCTCCGGAAACGAAGGACAACGACTTTACCTGGAAAGACTTCCAGGCACGCAACAACAATGAGCTGGTAGCCGTATACGGTAACTTCGTGAACCGTGCAATGGTGCTGACTCAGAAATACTTCGACAGCAAAGTACCCGCCTGCGCAGAACTGACGGATTACGACAAAGAAACCCTGAAAGAATTTGCCGACGTAAAGGCAGAAGTAGAAAAACTGCTCGACGTATTCAAATTCCGTGACGCGCAGAAAGAGGCGATGAACCTGGCACGCATCGGCAACAAATACCTTGCCGACACCGAACCCTGGAAACTGGCAAAGACCGACATGGAACGTGTAGGCACCATCCTGAACATCTCTCTGCAACTGGTTGCCAACCTTGCCATCGCTTTCGAACCGTTCCTGCCTTTCAGCTCGGAGAAACTCCGCAAGATGCTGAACATGGAAAGCTTCGAATGGTCGGAACTGGGAAGGAACGACCTGCTCCCGGTAGGACATCAGCTGAACAAGCCGGAACTGCTGTTCGAAAAAATAGAAGACAGCGTAATCGAGGCACAGGTACAGAAGTTGCTTGACACGAAGAAGGCCAACGAAGAAGCCAACTATAAGGCAAACCCGATTCGTCCGAACATCGAATTTGATGATTTCACGAAACTCGATATCCGTGTTGGTACCATCCTTGAATGTCAGAAAGTGCCGAAAGCCGACAAGCTGCTGCAATTCAAGATTGACGACGGACTGGAAACACGTACCATCGTATCGGGCATCGCAAAGCACTACCAGCCGGAAGAACTGGTAGGCAAGCAGGTTTGCTTTATCGCCAATCTCGCACCGCGCAAGCTGAAAGGTATCGTCAGCGAAGGCATGATTCTGAGTGCCGAAAACAACGACGGTAGTCTGGCAGTTATCATGCCTCAGAAAGAGGTGAAGCCGGGCAGCGAAGTAAAATAAGTGATAAGCTAATGGATATTACACTCACATTAATACAGAGTAAGATATATGAAGTCCGAGGGCAGAAAGTAATGCTGGATTTTGATTTGGCCGAAATGTACCAAGTTGAGACACGTATCTTAAATCAATCGGTAAAGCGGAATCAGAGCCGCTTTCCCGAAGACTTTATGTTTCAACTAACAAATGAGGAATGGGAAGATATGTCATCACAATTTGTGATGACATCCCGTGCCAAACGTCCGAAATCTGCTCTTCCACTAGCATTTACCGAACACGGTGTTGTAATGCTCTCCAGTATACTCCGAAGTGATATTGCCATACAGACCAGTGTTCTGATTGTACGTGCATTTGTTGCCATACGGCAACTAATTGCCAAATTTCCTGTAGATAGAGTCGGCCAGTTAGAAAATCAGATGGAAGAACTGAAAAATTATATCGAAGAGGCCTTCACCGATTATAATGATATTAATGAGGATACCCGCACACAATTGGAGCTGATCAATCAAACACTGGCCGAACTGCAAGCGCAAAAAGCAACAGCGGATAAGCCACGTAATCCAATAGGATTCAGAAAGTGAAATATGGTATAATAATATGAGTGAAGAACAGTCACTGAAACAAAAAACAGCAAAAGGGCTATTTTGGGGAGGGCTCAGCAGCAGCGTACAGCAGCTACTAGGACTTCTTTTCGGAGTAGTGTTAGGAAGATTACTGGACCCTGCAGATTACGGTATGATCGGTATGCTGGCTATCTTTCCGGCCATTGCTTCCGCCCTGCAGGAAAGCGGATTTGTCGCAGCACTCGCCAATCGCGAGAAAGTCAGCGATAAAGACTATAACGCTGTATTCTGGTTCAGTATCTCTTTTAGTGCTGTTCTTTATATTTTGCTCTATTCTTCAGCTCCGCTGATTGCTAAATTTTATGATACTCCGGAGTTAACGTCGCTTGCCCGTTTCTCTTTCCTCAGTTTCTTTATAGCCAGTTTCGGGATAGCTCCACGAGCTCTTCTTTTCCGTAATCTCAAAGTGAAGGAGAATACCATCATTTCTCTTTCAAGCCTGTTTCTATCCGGTATTGTGGGGATTATTCTTGCCGCAAACGGATTTGCCTATTGGGGTCTGGCTATACAGACAATGACCTTTGTCGTCATAGGCACGGCACTCAACTGGTACTTTGCCCACTGGAAGCCCAGCTTCCGCATTGACTTCTCTCCCATCAGGGAGATGTTCGGATTCAGCAGTAAAATGCTGATTACGCAAGTCTTTATTATCATCAACCAAAACCTGTTCTCCGTCCTGCTGGGTAAATTCTACACTAAACAGGAAGTCGGAGACTTCAGCCAGGCCAACAACTGGAACAATAAGGGACACGCCCTCATCACCGGAATGATCAACGGAGTCACCCAGCCCGTACTGGCAAGTGTGGCTAATGACCCGCAGCGTCAGGCGGCCGTGTTTCATAAAATGCTGCGTTTCACGGCTTTTATTTCTTTCCCTGCCATGTTCGGGCTCAGCCTCATTTCCAGAGAGTTCATTCTGATTGCCATCACGGACAAGTGGCTCGCTTCCGCACGGATCATGCAATTACTTTGTATATGGGGAGCCTTTATCCCGATCAATAATCTGTTCTCCTTATTGCTGGTCAGCCGCGGGCGGTCTTCCATCTTTATGTTCAACAGTATCGCACTGAGCGTGTTGCAGCTGATCACTGCCTGTATCAGTTATCCATACGGCATCACCACCATGATTTATCTGTTTGTCGCTATCAATATCGGGTGGCTGTTTGTCTGGTACTGCTTTGCCCGGAGAGAGATTCCGCTGACGCTGTTCAGCATACTGAAAGATATCGCTCCTTATTTTCTGCTGGCAGCTTCGCTGACAATCGCAGCCCATTACATAACGTCGGGCATCACTAATCTGTATTTGTCACTTACCATCAAAGTGTTTTTCGTGGCTTCTCTATATGCACTTGTTTTGTGGAAAATGCAATCAGTCATTTTCAAGGAATGTATTCAGTTCATTAAAAAGAAAAAGATATCATGACGACACCTACCAATTACATAGCGACCTGGTTCTACAAGGAATCCAAAGAAGATGCCAGTTTCTATCCGCAGGCAGGCAAACGGGGAGATTCCGCCCTCGTCCATTCCATTTATATGCAGATACAAGTGCCGTTCTTTACCACTTTCAGGCATTATCATCCGGATGACAAGTTGCTTTTCTTCAGCAATCTGGATCAGTTTCCCGATTATCTGGAACGATTATTCAAGGAGTTACGGATTGAGACTGTTACCCTGCCTTATCTCTGCATCCCTCCCAAAGGATGGTACGGGGCATGGAGAAATCAATTCTACCTGTATGATATCCTGCGCTATATGGAGAAAAGGATGCAAGCGGACGATACGTTGCTCATCTGCGATGCGGACTGTCTCTGTATGCGTCCGTTGGAGCAACTGTTCAGCGACACACGGAAATACGGTTCCGCCCTGTACGATGCATCCGACCGACCGGACCTCAGCGTGAACGGAATCACACTAAAGGAGATGACAGATATCTATAATGACTGTTACGTAGAAAAAGAGAAGAGAGAAAAAGAGAAGGAGGCAACGAAGAAAACAGAAGCGGAAAAGGAAGAAGCAGAGCAGCAAGATACGAAAAATGGAGTCACAAGAACAGAGCTTGTCCATTATTACGGGGGAGAATTTATCTCGCTGCGTGGTGATGTAGTAGCACGAATCAACGAAGCGTATCCTGCTTTATGGAATTATAATCTGGAACGTTTTGCCGCCAATCAGCCCAAACTGAACGAAGAAGCCCACTTCCTGAGCGTAGTGGCTACGAGGCTCAACATCCACAACAATATCGCCAATCAATACGTCAAACGCCTCTGGACCTACCCCAAATACAATACGGTAGAAAAAGGAGACGAGCAACTAGCGGTATGGCATCTTCCTTACGAGAAAAAAAGAGGATTGTATCTGCTGTACAAACACTTTGTGAACCACCCCACTTTCGATGACGAAGAGGCCTTCCGCAAGAAAGCCTCCGCCTACACCGGTGTGCCGACCGTTACTTTCGGGAAACGTATCCGCGATTTCATCACCATTCTTCTTCTAAAAATAAAAGACAAATGCATATACTGATACTTCCAATGTACTATCCTGAGAAGGACTCCTCCCCGCACCGGGGATATATGTTCTTCGAGCAGGCTATGCAACTGGCTAAATCAGGCTGCCGGACAGGACTTGCCTTCACGGAGCAAAGGCCTCTGAAGAACTTCACATGGAAACGGTTCCGCAAAGAGAGTCATTTTCAGATATCGGCAGAAGATAACGGCAGTTTCGTCACCATGCGCATGCACGCATGGAACCCGAAACTAAGCACCCGCGCGGGAGGAATCATCTGGTCTCTGCTGACCGTCTTGTTAGTACGGAAGTATATCCGCACTTACGGTCGCCCCGACCTGATTCATGCGCACTTCGGCACATGGGCAGGGTATGCCGCACGACTGGTTTATAAATGGTATAAGATTCCCTATGTCATCACAGAGCACGCCTCTTCCATCAACGGCAATCAGACGACACCGTCGCAGGCAGTGATACTAAAGAAGGCATACAGCGAGGCACGCAAGATCATCTGTGTCGGCACGAAACTGAAACGGAGCCTGTGCGCATACGTCAGTGACCCGGATAAAGTGACCGTCATACCGAACTTTGTAGATACGAACACCTTTGCATTCAGCCCTCACCGGACGGAGAAAGAGAAACATTTCACTTTCATCAGCATCGGAAACCTGAATAAGCGCAAAGGATTCTGGGATTTGCTGACTGCTTTTCACTGGGCATTCAAGGATATGCCGCACGTCTCTTTACTCATTGCCGGAGACGGGGAAGAAATGCAGTCACTCAAAGAGCAGATTCAGTCTCTCCACCTGGAAGAGCAGGTAAAACTGACCGGCCGCCTGTCACGGGAAGAATTGTCCGGGTTGCTGGCTACTTGCGATGCTTTTGTACTGGCCTCCTTTGCGGAGACATTCGGCATCGTATTCATCGAAGCAATGGCAACAGGCTTGCCCGCCATCGGCACCGTATGCGGAGGACCGGAGGACATCATCACTCCCGAAAGCGGCTTCCTCATCCGACCGGGAAATGTGGATGCGCTCGCCGCTAAGATGAAAACATTGTACGACACCTACGAGTCGTTCGACAAAGAGAAAATCCGCCAGTCCATCGTCAGCCGTTTCGACTTTCAGTTGGCGGGGCAGAAGTTACGGCAAGTTTATTCAGAAGCATTAGAAATGTCCAAGCCCCCAAAAGCATCGGAATCATGAAAGTTACAGTCATAGATTGTTCAGTATCAGGCCATCGGGAAACGTATTATAAACAGTTTGCTCAGACATGGGCGGGCATGGGGCACGAAACGTCGCTCATCGCTCCCGACGGGAAAGGTGTACAGGAGACCGTTGCCTTTCAGCCTGTCTCAGCGCTTCCGCTGCTGCCGCTCCCTGCCGGAAAACCGTTGCAGAAAAAGCTGGTTGTACTGCGCAATGCAGTGATTCGGCTGCGAAATCTGTACAGGCTGCGCCGGAGTCTTCAACGGCTGAAACCTGATCTGGTCTTCTTCGCCTGCCTCGACGATATGCTGCCTACATTGGCTCCCTTATGGCTGTTCAATCTTTTGCTGCCCTATCAGTGGAGCGGCCTGCTGGTTCAGTCCGCCCTGCCGCCTTACCACCGAGGGATGCCCGATACACGCCCTTTCCTGCGAAGCAAGAACTGCGTAGGAGTAGGCATACTGAACGAATATTCAGCGAAAGACCTGGAAACATTTCAGCGCCACATTCTGCTGTTTCCCGACTTTGCCGATCTTTCGGCTCCCGCCACAAACTACCCGTTGCTGCGGAAACTGAAGGAGAAAGCCAGAGGAAGGAAAGTGATATCCCTGCTCGGTTCCATCAATTTCCGCAAGGGGATAAAGTTACTGCTAGAGAGTATCCCTTTATTGCCAAAGGATGAATATTTCTTCCTCATTGCGGGGAAATCTTCTCTCACCGCACAACAGGAAAACGACCTGCGGGCGTTCGGGGAGTCAAGGAATAACTGTCTGTTCTCATTGGAGAAGATTCCCGATGAAAGCTGTTTCAATGCCCTGATAGCGGAGAGCGACCTTATTTTTGCCGCATACAAGCAGTTCACCGGCAGCAGCAACCTCCTGACCAAAGCTGCCGCCTTCCGCAAACCGGTCATAGTCAGCCGCGGCCTCTGCATGGGCCGGAGGGTAGAACAATACGGAACTGGTCAAACCACCGGAGAAGACAACGCCGGAGAATGCAGCGCAGCTATCCGCTCGCTGTGTACCGAAACAAAGATGAACACTCAGGCTTTCGCCCGGTACGCCCACGAACACGAAGTGGAGAAACTAATCACATGTTTTAATCAAATCAGCAAGCATATACAATGAAAGTACTTTTTACATTCGGAGGAATCCCCCACTACCTGAATGCCATGCTCAACAGGCTACAGGCAAAAGGAGTAGAAATAACCGTTGTCAGTCCAAAGAAAGGGAATACGACCATAGGCAAAGGGGTGAAAATGGTAGAAGGAGGAACCTACAAGCATCTGACTACACCGGAGAAGAAGATGTTCTACGGAAAAAGCGCTTTCCCCGCCCTTCCCGAAATCATTGCGGAAGAAAAACCGGATATAGTAGTAGTAGGATGGCCCTACTTCCTGCAAGTATTCTTTCAGCCCGCACTGAGAAAGGCTATGAAGTCCTGCAACGCCAAGCTGGTGATTCGTGAAATCCCCTTCCAGACTCCTCCCTACGGAAAGATCAAGGAATATTTCAAAGCCAATCCGATGCACGACGAAGGTATGCACCTGCTCAGCAAGGGTACCGGATTCTATCTGCGCCAATGGATAACGGCAAGGATACGGAAGTACTGCTACGCCCAAGCCGCCGGAACGCTGAACTACTCGACAGCCGCCTACGACATCCTCCCCTCTTACGGAGTAAAGAAGGAGCAGATACACGTCACCTACAACTCGACCGATACGGAAGCACTTCTCAAAGAAAAAGAATCCGTACTGGCTTCCCCCTCCATCCTTCCCCCGTGCGACCGTCGCCTGCTGCACATCGGACGGCTCGTAAAATGGAAACGGGTAGATTTATTGATAGAGGCTTTCCGGAAGGTAGCCACCGACTATCCGGAAGCGGAACTGGTGATCGTAGGAGACGGACCGGAACTGGACAACCTCAGACAACAGGCAAACGACCTGCAACTGGCAGACAGCATCCGCTTTATCGGAGCCGTCTATGACCCGAAGACACTGGGCGCCTATATGAACGAATCGAGTATCTATGTGCTTGCCGGCATGGGAGGGCTTTCGATCAATGATGCCATGACGTATGGTATGCCCGTCCTTTGTGCCGTATGCGACAGTACGGAACGCGACCTGGTCATGGAAGGCAAGAACGGCTATTTCTTCAAGGACGGCGACGCCGATAGCCTGGCAGATAGAATCAGAGAGATGTTCGAATCTCCCGAACGCTGCAAGGAGATGGGAAAAGAATCGGAACGGATGATCCGGGAAAAGATCAATATGGAGACGGTCAGCGAACGCTACCTGAAGGCTTTTCAAGAGATTCTTCGTCTCACTCATCTTCGCGATTCCGGTAATTAGCCGGTGAAGTCCCCAAATGCATCTTTACGTATTTCCCGAAAAAGGACTGGTTGGGGAAGTTGAACTCTTCCGCTATTTCCTTGACGGACTTGTCCGAACGTTTCAGCCGGTACTTGATATGTTCTATCGTCGTTTCATTGATCAAGTCCAACGGAGTCCTGCCACACGCTTGCTTGATGACTTTCGAAAAATGCTTCGGAGTGTAGCAAAGCGCATCCGCATAATAACTCACAGAACGGTGCATACCCTTGTCCTTCGATAATAGCTCCACGAATTTCCGCAGGGTATAATCCGCCTGTTTGATACCTTCTTTCGGGCTGTCCCCCTTATCGGGAGCATCGATTTCCTTGTGAAGCTGTCCCAGCATCTCACAAAAGAGGGCGGAGAAGAGATGCTGCATCACTTCCTTGTGATAATAATGAGGTTCATCATTGATCTTCGCCACAATTAAATCCCGATAGAACCTGAAAACAGGATCGTCCCCGCCTTCGCTTATAGACTTCACCGGATTGTTGTGAATATGAGCGGCGGTATTCCACGTTTTCTTCTCCATTTTAATAATGCGTTGCAGAAAACGGGTAGAAAATCCCGCCAGCCTTATCTTATATTTAGGGCTCAGCATCGTACGACTGATCAGTGTATTGGGAAGACCGAGCAGCAAGTCGCCCGCCTGCAACTGATACGTCCGGTAGTTGATATCCAGCTGGATACACCCTTCTGCACAGACAGCAATAAGGAAACAGTTCAGCCGGACCGTATCATTACTATACGGAATCCCGTCCAGACTGTTGACTATCGCAAAGTCATCGTCTATATAATCAAGGATATGCTGACTCTTCTTAAAGTCTTCTATATCTACAGTCATAATGTTCTCTTTTTCCATAATCTCTCCTTTTTTACTTTTTGCAAAGTTGGTAAATAATAGGGAAAACAGAATGTCCAAAACTCCTTTATAATTGTTTGATATGTCGTTTATCTGCAAATAGTTAGCCATAATAAGTATAAATAACGAAAACAGGACATTCATAGAGAAAAATCGGTCACCATTGACTTGTTCTTTTCTCCTACTTTTGTTCTGATTTTAATAAAAGACAAAAAGAGTAAGTATGATTACAGTGAACAAAAAATGGATACGGCTGATAGGGATTGTCGGTTGTACAGTGTGGATGGCATCGTGCAAACAGGCACCGGATGCAGGAGTGAAATCTTCTTATGCAGTCATGCAGATAGAACCAACGGACAAAGAACTTTCTTCCTCCTATTCGGCGACCATACGCGGGCGACAGGATATTGACATCTATCCGCAGGTATCGGGAACAATCGAGAAACTCTGCGTGACCGAAGGTCAGAAAGTACGCCGGGGACAGTTGCTTTTCATCATCGACCAGGTACCTTACAGAGCCGCGCTCAAAACCGCCACCGCCAATGTGGAAGCGGCACGCGCCGCTACGAGCACCGCCGAGCTGACTTACAAGAGCAACAAGGAACTGTATGCGCAGAAAGTAGTTTCGGAATTCAGCCTGAAGACTGCCGAAAACTCTTATCTCACCGCCAAGGCACAACTGGCACAGGCTGAAGCTCAGGAAATAAGCGCACGTAACAACCTCTCTTATACCGAAGTGAAAAGTCCCAGTGACGGAGTTGTAGGCGCATTGCCCTATCGTGCAGGCGCATTGGTTAGCGCCAACATTCCTTATCCGCTCACTACGGTCAGTGACAATTCGGATATGTACGTCTATTTCTCGATGACCGAGAACCAGCTGCTCGCCCTCACCCGACAGTACGGCGACATGGACGAAGCGTTAAAGAATATGCCGGAAGTGGAACTGATTCTGAACGACAACTCAGTCTATCAGAAGAAAGGTACCATCGAATCCATCAGTGGAGTGATCGACCGTCAGACAGGGACCGTAGTGGCACGCGTGGTGTTCCCCAACGAATCACGGCTGCTCCATAGCGGAGCATCGGGCACGGTAGTAGTGCCAAGCATCTACAAGAACTGCATCGCCATCCCGCAGACAGCCACCATGCGGATGCAGGACAAGACGATTGTATATAAGGTAGTGGACGGCAAAGCGGTCTCCACCCTGATCACCGTAGCCGGAATCAACGACGGACGCGAATATATAGTGCTGGACGGACTGAAAGCAGGTGACGAAATTGTATCGGAAGGCGCCGGACTGGTGCGCGAAGGCACACAGGTTAAATAAGAAGGAGACTGATTATGAAAGGAAATATATTTATCAAACGGCCGGTGATGGCTATCTCCATCTCCGTGCTGATTCTCGCCATAGGGCTTATCTCGCTCTTCACCCTGCCGGTGGAGCAATATCCCGACATCGCACCTCCTACGGTCTATGTGGCTGCCAGCTATACGGGCGCCGATGCCGAAGCAGTAATGAACAGCGTCATCATGCCGCTGGAAGAGAGCATTAACGGGGTGGAAGACATGATGTATATCACGTCCAGCGCCTCCAATGCAGGTCTGGCTATCATACAGGTTTACTTCAAGCAAGGCACCGACCCCGACATGGCGGCTGTCAACGTACAGAACCGTGTAGCCAAAGCACAGGGACTGCTGCCCGCCGAAGTAACGAAAGTCGGCGTAAGCACGATGAAACGACAGACCAGCTTCCTGCAAATCGGCGCGATGGTCTGCACCGACGGTCGCTACGACCAGACCTTCCTTGCCAATTATCTGGACATCAACGTCATCCCGCAGATCAAACGTATCGAGGGAGTAGGGGACGTCATGGAGCTGGGCGATACCTACAGTATGCGTATCTGGCTGAAACCGGAACGGATGGCACAATACGGGCTGGTGCCTTCGGACATCACCGGCGTGCTGGGCGAGCAGAACATTGAAGCCCCTACCGGCTCACTGGGCGAGAGTTCGCAGAACGTCTTCCAGTTCACGATGAAATATCGCGGAAGACTGAAGAGCGTGGAAGAATTTCAGAACACCGTTGTCCGCTCTCGTGAAGACGGCTCGATACTCCGTCTGAAAGATGTGGCGGATGTGGAACTGGGCACTATGACTTATAGTTTCCGCAGTGAGATGGACAGCCAGCCTGCCGTGCTCTATATGATCTTCCAGACGGCAGGTTCCAATGCGACCGCTGTCAATAAAGAAATTACCGCCCAGATGGAGCGGATGGAGAAAAACCTTCCGGAAGGAACGGAGTTCGTCACCATGATGAGTTCGAACGACTTCCTCTTCGCTTCCATACACAACGTGGTGGAAACACTGATTATCGCCATCATTCTGGTCATCCTCGTGGTATACTTCTTCTTGCAGGACTTGAAGAGTACGCTCATCCCGTCTATCTCCATCATCGTGTCACTGGTAGGTACGTTTGCCTGTCTGGTAGCTGCGGGATTCAGTCTGAACATCCTGACCCTGTTTGCACTGGTGCTTGCCATCGGTACGGTGGTGGATGACGCCATTGTGGTGGTGGAAGCGGTGCAGTCCAAGTTTGACGCCGGATACAAGTCGCCCTACCTTGCCACCAAAGATGCGATGGGCGACGTGACGATGGCTATCGTCTCTTGTACCTGTGTCTTCATGGCCGTATTTATCCCCGTCACCTTCATGGGAGGTACTTCGGGCGTGTTCTATACGCAATTCGGTATCACGATGGCAACTGCCGTAGGTATCTCCATGATCTCGGCTCTGACCCTGTGTCCTGCCCTGTGCGCCATCATGATGCGTCCGTCGGACGGAACCAAGAGCGCCAAGAGTATCAACGGACGGGTACGCGCAGCTTACAACGCTTCGTTCAATGCCGTGCTGGGCAAGTATAAGAAAGGGGTGATGTACTTCATCCGCCATCGCTGGATGGTATGGACTTCACTGGCTGCTACCATCGTCCTGCTGGTTTATCTGATGAGCACGACCAAGACGGGACTCGTGCCACAGGAAGACCAGGGCGTTATCATGGTGAATGTCAGCATCTCACCGGGAAGCACGCTCGAAGAGACAACGAAAGTAATGGACCGGCTGGAAAACATTCTGAAAGATACGCCCGAAATAGAACACTACGCCCGCGTAGCAGGATACGGCCTGATCTCCGGTCAGGGAACTTCTTACGGTACGATCATTGTCCGCCTGAAAGACTGGAGCGAACGAAAAGGAAAGGAACACGGTTCGGATGCCGTAGCTTCCCGCCTCAACGCACAATTCCAGTCCATCAAGGAAGCGCAGATATTCAGCTTCCAGCCCGCCATGATTCCGGGATACGGTATGGGTAACTCCCTCGAACTGAACCTTCAGGATATGACAGGCGGTGATCTGGCTACGTTCTACGATGCGTCCACACAGTTCCTCAACGCCTTGAACCAGCGTCCGGAAGTGGCTATGGCTTATACATCCTACGCCATCAACTTCCCGCAGCTCTCGGTAGAAGTGGATGCCGCCAAATGTAAGCGTGCAGGGATTTCGCCAAGCGCGGTACTCGATGCGGTAGGCAGTTATTGCGGTGGAGCGTATATCTCCAACTACAATCAATACGGTAAAGTATATCGTGTCATGATGCAGGCATCGCCCGAATACCGCCTGGACGAACAGGCATTGAACAATATGTTTGTGCGCAACGGTACGGAAATGGCTCCGGTGAGCCAGTTCGTTACACTGAAGCAGGTACTGGGACCGGAAACGGCCAACCGTTTCAACCTCTACAGCACCATCACAGCCAATGTGAATCCTGCCGACGGTTACTCTTCGGGTGAAGTGCAGAAAGTGATTGAGGAAGTGGCCGCAGAATCGTTGCCGATGGGCTACGGATACGAATATGGTGGTATGGCACGCGAAGAGGCAAGCAGCGG
>ERZ827516.999-NODE-999-length-27797-cov-3.528981_pt1 | contig 27797 bp, 23 predicted proteins | sample MGYA00519703_ERZ827516 | MGnify/ENA primary metagenome ERZ827516 (study PRJEB31778, sample SAMEA3449337) | human gut metagenome | biome: human gut; feature: human-associated habitat; material: faeces | place: United Kingdom | collected 2010/2012 ...
CCCCGGCTGCGTCAGGCGAGCCACTGCATCGGATGCGGACAATGCATTCCCCATTGCCCTCAGAGCATCGATATCCCGAAAGAGCTGCACCGCATCGACCGGTTCGTGGAAGACCTCAAGCAGGGGCGCGAATTTTAGGAAGACGCGCGATTCTCCTCGGGGCCGGAGCGCGTATTCAGGGAGCGCGGGTTTTCAGAGCCCGTTCCGGACGGCGGATTGCGGCCCGACCCATATCCATCGTCGCGCTGACGCCGGCTCGGGTATCGGCGCGATCTTCCGCATGTCCGTCAGAACTCCCTGCCGTCGAACCGCGCGCCGGACGAAACCCGTCCCGTATGTTCCTTGCCGCCTGCGGCATTGAACGAATAGCTCAGCGACAGAACGACATTGGGGTACTTGGGCCTGATACGGGTCGACGAAACGAGCGAAGGAGTCGTGCGGCGGTTCTCGTAACGTGCGGTGCGGAATACGTCGTGCACGACCAGCGCGGCCGAAATGCGGTTCTTACAGAATTGCTGGCGCAGGGCCAAATCGAAATAGCAATAGGCCTTTTCCCGACCTTGCGTCAGTACCGTAGGGCCGACGGCATTGGCATCGAACTGTACTCGGGTCGCGGGTCCGAGCGTGAATTGGTTGATCAGTCCCAGCGCGTAGCTCGTGTTGGAAGCGTCCTCGCACCCCTCGTAACGGCTGACGAACTTATATCCGAAAAAACTTCCGTTGACGGTCATGTCCCACCAGCGGGCGACTTTCACGCGTGCGTCGAGCTCCACGCCACCCGAGCGGTCGCAACCCGCGTTTATCAGCGAATCGAGCGTCACGCCGGGCTCGTAGGCCACGCGGATGCGGTCGATCACGCCCGTTCGCGACCGGAAGAATCCGGTGACCGCGATGCTGCCGCCTTTCCCCGTGCTTTTCCGGTATCCCGCCTCGACGGAATGAATATACTCGGGCCGGATGTCGGGATTTCCGATCTGCTTGGTATAGTAGTCCTCGTAGGTAATATAGGGTTCGAGCTGCCAGATTCCCGGCCGGTTCGTCCGGTAAGAGTAACCGACGGAGAACGTGTTGCCGTGCGGAGCCTCGTACGATGCGTGGAGGGAAGGAAACAGCTCCAGACGCGAAATGTCGCGGTCGGCTCCGGCCACCGATATGGCGAGCTCGTCGAGCGTGTTGTCGGCCCTGAGTCCCGCGTCGAACGCTACCAGACCGATCCGGTCGTTCAGCATGGCATAGAGCGAATGGATCTGGCGGCGGTAGAAGAACGGGGCGTACAGGTCGTCCTGCCACTGGAAATCCTGCGCGGCGCGGTCCCAATACGTGATGTTGTAGTCGCCGTGCTCGCTGTAGGACGTGTACTGGTAGCCGATTTCCAGTTTCCCTTGCTCGCGGTAGTTCATCTCGTAGACCGCGCTCCCGTCGAAATCCCAGTGATGCTCCTTTTCGTAGCCGCGCGTACCTTCGTAGCGCGCTCCCGTCGTGTCGAACATGTTGCTTTCGGTGTATTCCAGCGCATACCAGTCGTACCGCAGCCGTCCCGTTATCGAGATCCGGTCGCCCCGCTCGTTCAGCCGGAAAGAGTAATCGGCCAGCAACTGCGCGAGCTGCTTCTCGTTGGAGTAGCGGTCATGGCTGTCGTAGAAAGCGTCGTTTATCACATTGGTCCCCTGCATGCGATGCTCGTAGTAGCCCATGTCGCCGCCCCGGGCGTTCTTGGTGTCGCCGCCTTGGAATTCCAGCGACAGTCTGTGGCGGCGTGAGTCGTACTCCCAACCGAATCGTCCGATATAGGAGGCGTTGTTGCTATGACGGGTTCCGTCGGCGTCGGACGTCGTCGTGTAATCGTCCACGATCGTGGTTTTCTGCTGGCCGAAATCGCTTTTCCCGCGGATTTCGGCCCCGGTTCCGCCCACGTACCATCGGTGAGGTCCTTTGCGGTACGCCAGCAGCACGTCTCCGTTCCACGCCCCCAGCGTGCTTCCGGCCATGCCGACGGCTCCGCTCAGTCCCTCTCCCGTCTGACGCTTGGTGACTATGTTGATGATGCCCGCGTCGCCGTCCGTTTTGTAGCGTGCCGAGGGAGTCGTAATGATCTCGATGTCCGCAACGGTCGAGGCGGGAATCTGTTCCAGAGCCCGGGTTCCTTCCTGTACGGCGGGTTTGCCGTCCACATAGACGAGAAAGCCCGTACTGCCTCTGAACGACACTTCTCCGTCGGCGTCCACTCGGACCGAGGGAGTAGAGCCGAGAATGTCGGCCGCCGTTCCTCCCGCCGCCGACAGGGACGCGGAGCCGCTGATCCTCTGCCGGTCCAGCTTATAGACGATCCGGCCTCGGGAACCTGTGACGGCAATGCCTTCGAGCCGGTTTTCCTCGGGCACGAGAGAGACGGTCCCCATGTCGATCGGACGGCCGCTGCGGAAAGCGATCGTGTCGCTCGTGTAAGGCCGGTAGCCCAATAGCATGATTTTCAGTAAAAAATCGCCGTTCTCCACTTCGTCGATCCGGAATTCCCCGCCGCTGACGATCGTTCTGGCTACCGTCCGATTACTCGTGTCGACGATCACGACGTCCGCGAAGTCGATGTCCGCTCCCGTCGAGGCGTCCGTCACGCGTCCTTTTACGGCAGGGAGAGAGTCCTGACCGTGAGCGGCCGGCACGCCTGCGACCGCGACGGCCAGAAGAATAAGGAGCTTCATCATGGCTGGCTCGGAATAGAAAAGGTTTCTTTCGTTTCGGGTCTTCCGCCGCTGTCTCCGGAGCCTGCGGCTGCAAGCGCCGGAAACGGAGCGTCGCGGTTTGACCGCCTAATTTATGACGTAAAGCTATAAATCGCAAGTTTTGCCTGACGAATCGCGCTTTATTCCGCGAGAATCGCGACCGCATGGGTGAAAAATCGCTTCTCGCGCGTCGATCGCCCGCAACGGGAAAAAGCCGCGACCGACCGGTTGCCGTCCGGACAGGAGTTCTGAAACATGGGAAATTTCAAAGCAGACAAGGGTAAAGCGTTCACGCTCCACGAGGCGGGCTCTACTCATTTATTTGCCAATGAGGTTTTTCCAAGACCGCAGAAGCCAATAATCGGCTCAGTCCGCGTTTCTATGCCCGTACACGAAACATATCCGACCGAAAAACCGGCCGGACCGAAGGTGATCCCGCAAAGTCGGGTCCGGAACCGGAACGGCCTGCCGCTGCGCGGAAATTCGGGAATCGTACTTTGAAACCGCCCTGACGCATAGAAGTCGTTTTGGCAACCGTCGGTCAGGCATCAATAAAATACTCTCCTGTTAAGTCCTAAGTACTAACTATCATCCTTATACTTGCAAATATATTCGGATGATATACAAGTCGATACATTCAAAAGCAAACGAAAACGCCATGTTTCGCCTATGTTGCATCCGTAAAAAACAAGCGCTCAACTCGTTAAAAGTTAAGCGCTTGAAATTTATTTCGTTGACCCACCTGTTATTAACTTATAACATTCATTTTCAGCGATTTAATCTATTTGCCCGTAATTCAATCGTATACGAATTTTCGCAGGGCGTATCCGAAGTCTCGGAAAGCCTGCCAGTGACGAATTTGTTATACCCATTGTTATACCTTTCGAACGGTTAAACAATTAAAAAAGATTGAGTTATGAGTAGTGTAAAAGCCATTCTGAGAATCGACAAAATCAATGCAAAAGGGCTGGCCCCTCTGTATCTGAGAAGCACCAACAACCGCAAATCGACATTCAAAGCATTAGGCATTTATATCCATCCCGACGATTGGGATGCAGTTGCCGAAAAAGTCCGGAAGTCGAAACGAGTGCCCAATTCGACCCGGATCAACAACCTGATCGCGGCGCAGAAACTCGAAGTGCAGAATTATCTGCTCGATGTGGCGGGCGGTGCGAAGCCGTATAATCCCCAAGCCGTCAAACGGGCGGTTTCCCGGTTCAACCACGCCAGCTTCACCCAATATGCGGAAGATTATTTAAAGTCCATCAATACCGCAGAAAAGTATACGACCTACAAAACTTACCGGACGTTACTGCGTAACCTGAACGAATACGCCGGGCGGGAACTCTATTTCGGAGATATAGACGTAACGTTTCTGAAAGACTATTACCGCTATATGACCGTAACCAAAGGGAATACGAACAACACCGCCCTGAGCAATCTGAAACTGATCCGTAAACTGTTTTACGATGCGATCCGGGAGGAGATCGTACAACCGGATCAGAATCCGTTTTCGAAATTCAAGTTCAAATGGGATACGCCGGATGTCGAATACCTGACCGAAGAAGAGTTAGAACGGATCGAAACCTTTGTCCTATCCCGAAGGTTCTCTGATCGGGCACGTCCGGGATTTGTATGTGTTCGTTTGTTACGCCGCCGGAATCCGTATCGGCGATGCGTTGCGTTTGAAATGGGGCAATATCGAGAGGGAACGGTTATCGCTTACAACGGAGAAAACCAAATCGGGCCTGAATATTCTGTTACCGTCCAAAGCGCAAGCCATTTTACAACGTTATAAAATGCCGGATAACAAACCGTCGGATTATGTTTTTCCGTTCATCCGCACCGCCGATACCGGCATCGAGTTACGGAAAGAGATCGAACGACGCACGGCCTACATCAACCGCCTGCTCAAAAAAATCGCCGCGCAGGCCGGAATCGATAAAAATATCCATTTTCACACGAGCCGCCATACATTCGCTGTGCGGTCAGTCCGCCGCAAAATGGGACTCTACCAACTATCCAGAATTTTAACGCACAATTCCTTGAAGACCACACAGATTTATCTTAATATTGCAAATGAGGACTTGGATAAAGCCATGTCCGAAGCATTTGACTAATTTTTCAATATTGCATTATGAACGATCCTTTGGGAGACAATCCTCTGCTCACTGCTCAGGCAATCGTGCTCAACAAATATCTAACTTCCTGCCATGTGATATTTCCGGAACGAATTATGATCAGCAAAGAAGGGAAAAACGTTAATTGGTTGGATTTAGATTCGGACAATCTGGCGGCTCTTTTCCCGATTGGTAAATCTATTCAGGAACAAAACTTGTTTTATGTAAATCTTCTGATCGGGACGATGAGCATTATGCTTCCGGAATACCGACAGCCTTTCCTTGCATATCAGGCGTCGATTCACAAAGACCCCGTACTTTTTCTAGACCTCCTTTCGGAACTGATGGATTCTTATGAAGTAGAAATTACGGACATATTGAAGAAGACTCCGTACAAAAAATATAAACTCATTATAAGAAGACTGAAAGCCCCCTATGAAAAATTTGTCGAACGAGTTAAACCTTCTGTCAGATGGAACGGGAAACCGGTACAATTTGCTGAATTAGTACTGGCATTATACAGCAAAGGTGCGTTGAAATATGATACTGATAAAATCGACACGGTGAACAAATTGATCGCAACTGTGGCAGATATGTTTAAGTATGATATTTTCGATATATCCGACTGGCTTAAAAGTATTAGGAGACGGAAAAGGCTGAGGGGTAAATTCCTAAAATCTCTCAACGAATCCTTAAAAATATACACATACGAATAAATAAATCACACAGAAAACATTATAATATAATGATTATAATGTATTTATTATAAATATAAATTTTCGTTTTTAACCCGAAAAAATTGATTTAATATCTTTTGTCATTTCCTTTGCGGCATAAATTTTTGTTTTATCTAAACTTAAAATTATGCATGCTGTAATCATTACGAAAGAGGAGTACGACCAAATTTTGGTGAAACTCGATGAAATCCGGGAAAGGCTTCACAAACAAGCAAATTCGGCTCCAATACAGGAGCGGTATTTAACGAACACAGAAGTCTGCGATCTGTTGAAGGTCAGCAGACGGACGTTGCAACGCTACCGCGACGAAGGCCGCATAGCGTTTTCACAGGTCGGGGCCACCATTCGGTATAAGGCCGCCGATGTCGAGCGATTCCTGCACGACAATTACAATCCTTCTTTTTTGAAAACCACCGGCAGGTTGTAACTCCGGGTATACATTCGGAGCACCTGCCCGTTCAGTTATTTATTAACCTTTAAATTAGTATTAAGATGATCGATTTTATCTTATTGAACAGCGTATCCGATTTTTCGTTCGAAAAATTGAAAGAACTCCATCCCGAAGCAACCGTTTCAAAAAACGGAAGGTCTGGCACGGAAACGTTGATGTACATCGAAAAAAAGATGCGGGTAAAAACTGTTTTCGACAGGAAACGGGGATGCTGTGTAACCTCCGTAGCGGGTTCCCTGCATCGTTACCATACCCGCCAGAGTTATTCGTCGTTTCCCTTTTCGTCGATTGCTCCCGCGTTGGAATTTCTGTGTAAAAACTGCGACATCAACATGGAGAATGAAAACTGGTTTTACAAAATCGAAATCGGGGTCAATCTACACATGAACTGTGATCCGGACGATTACCTCTCCATGTTCAAACTCTACAAAGGCAAACCGTTTGTCGTAATGAAAACGCTGGACGGCGAGAACAGACCGCACGGAATTGAACGCAAAATGACCGAGAACTATTACCGGATTAAAATCTACAACAAAACGATCTATGCCCGAACGGTCGAAAAACTCTCCCCGCCGGAAAATATCCTTCGTGTCGAAGTAGCGTTTCATGCGTCGGGAATTTCCAAACTGGGATTACCCAATACGATGGATGCGTTGACGGATCGCGAACGTTTCCAAATGTACGTCGATAAATTCCGGGAGATCGTTTACGGAATTGCTATGGTCGATTATGCGCCCGACATATCCGGACTGACAGGGAAAGACCTGCGGGACTATTATTTCATGCACCGGAATCAACGTGTGTACGCCGAATATCTGAGTAAAATCGAAGGCGACAAAAAACGGTTGGCCGCCGAACGCAAAAAATACGACAGGATCAATACGCTTTTAGCATCCTCCGTTAATCTCAAAGGCGAATTCTTCGAAAAGTTCGAAGCGGAAATAGAACGCCTGATGACAGCGAGATACCACAAGCCCCTTTATCCGAGGACTCCGAGAACGCCATACGAGCCGACGGGTCGAAAAAGGGCTCCGATTCGGACTATACGATAGTGGAATGAGTCTCGACCGACACAATGAACGTTTAGTAAAGAATTAAAAACATTAATAAAATGAAACAGAAAGAGACATATCCTTAAATTAGGAATAATTAGGATCTGAATCCTTATGCCTTTGCTTGCACTCCATTAGAGTCCGGACTCTTAACCCTTCTATTTTACAACAACGGCCGATATTCCCAATAACATTCAAAAACCGTGTAAAGCGTGTAAAGCGGCATTTTTTTACACACTTTAACGCGGAAATAGCCTGTTGAGGTACATAATATACTGTATATCTTCAAATTGCATGAAAAATTATTCTTTATAAAAACCGTGCAAAGCTGTTTTTTTATTTTTTCAGCTTGTAATTTTTCGTTCGTAAATCGCTTTGAGAATTTATGGATAATTATCCTATGATTCCCCAATAAATACCGGAGTCTCGACAGATCGAAGCAAAATACGTTAGACGTGCAACCCGAAGAAAAAGGGGATTTTTCGGACGGTTGTATAAATGCCTTCCATATAGTTACCGAAATCGCGGAAACATTGCTTCGTTCGGAAAAATTTTCGCGGCTCGACTCCTTACCCATTCCCGTAACACAGTATATAAATATCCTATCACCGTATTCGTTCGGTCTCGGATCGTTGCGATCCCTATTCCATGCAATCCCGTCTCCGGGTAAGGGAGAAAATCGGCAGTATTCGGAAAGCGAATCGGACAAGGACGAATTTCCCTCCGTAACTTTTCATAACGGCGTATCGGTTCCGAGGGGGTACCCTTAAATGAGATAAGCCGAACGGATTCCTGCGGGTAGTCGCTACCTATCAGCCCCGGCCCGGAAAATCCGGACATACAAGTCACTGTTATTGCGGCCATAATAATCGGATCGAAAAGTTTTTATATCTTTAAGGCGTAATCGAAACCGTTACCGAATGAAATAAACAGAGAAAAGTTTTATAATACATATTCAAAGCGTTAGCTTTTATTCTTGCTTCTTAAAATCGCCAAATTTTAAAAGCACAACAAGAGTAAAGCGTAAACGCTCACGTTCCACGACGTGGGCTTTACTTTATTTGTTGTGCAAGGTGTTTGGCGATACCTAAGAAGCAAATAACAGTTTAGTCCACGTTTTTTATGCTTACACACGAAACATTCAGCCGATGGATCGACGATACGATCCGGCTAAGAGAACAACGCAAACAGACCGAACAGGCCGAGCGCCATCGACGGCTCCGGGCGTTCAACGCCTTTATCGACGAACTGGTTCCGCTCTATGAAGCCCACCGGGACGAGTTCTACAAAACCCGCATCGCCGGGTTTGTCGAAAAACATCCGTACCTGAACAACGCCGGAATACTGGACGTGATCGGGAAAGCCTGCCACGAAACCTATCACTCCAAATTACTGGAACACGCATGGGCATGCACGCCCGAAGGCCGTATGCGACTGGCCCGTTTTATCGGATCGCTGCCGGATATTCCCGGCCGCGAACGATTCCTTGCGAACATTGCCCGCGACCGCTACGAGGTCGAAACGGAGCATGTCTGCCGTAGATGGAACAAAGATGCTTTCCATGACAAGCGGATCGACCTGCTGATTCGCGGGAACGGCTGGCAGATCGTGATCGAAAACAAAATCTATTCGGAGGTCGCAACGATCAAGCGGCATACCCAGTTGGACAATTACCGCCGGTATGTCGAAAAGACGATGCCGGACGATTACGACCGGACGCTCTTTATCCTGTTGAGCCACCGCGACAACAGCGCCTACTGCGGCGATTGCTGGCGCTATGCCGACTCTTCGTATGTATTCAATTCCCTGATCGCCTCGCCGACCGATCCGATTATCGAGAATTATTTGGCAACGCTTTTCCGGCTTCTGTCTCCCGACTGGGAAACACCCGATTCGCAGCAGGGCCGGATGCTATCCTCCCTGAAACGATTTTACCGCAAAAACATTTTAAAACTACAATCCTATGAATAAGATCACACAACTCGAAACCAAATGTCTGGCCAATATGCCCGTCGTGCTGGATGCCATCGCAACGACCATCGACACGCTGTCGGAAATTCTGAATCCGCAGTACGACCGGATCGAAGAATGCTTGACGGAGTTTTTCGATACGCATAAAAAACTGCGCTGCCAATTAGACGAGAGTTGGGAACGCGGAACGGTTTACGCTTTCACCGATCACGTGACGCGATATAAAAAACGCTATTTGCAGGAGTTGATGCCCGCGCTGAACTGTATTACTGTATTCCGTTCAGCAAAACGACCAAAAACGGCGTGTCATTTTATGTGCACTTTGGCTACTATACCGATGGCGAAGACTATAATGAAGTCTATTTCGGATTGGGCGAAACGGACTCCGCGCAATACCTGACCGACGAATGGATCGAAAAAATCAAAACCGAATCCGCAGGCGATTGGGAGATTTATACGAATAACGGCTATATCGAATTTCAGATTACGCCCGACGATCAACTGACGGACGAAAAGATCGCCCGTTGCGGGGAAGATTTCAAAAACCGCATCCTGAAACCTCTATTGGAACAATTGCAATAAACCTTATTTAAACTTAAAAATCTATGAAAAAACTATTTTTAGCGATGCTTATCGGCGCCGTGGCGCTGGTAGGTTGCAGTAAGGACGACGGCAGAAACGATGGCGGCGATCCGCTGGTAACGAATGTAACGCTTCCCGCCTCGGGCACTTCGTTCGCTTCGGGCGAAACCGTCACGATTACGGGCAACGGATTCACCGCGTCCGACGCGATCCTGTTCCGGGTGCCGACCAAAGCGACCGCCCCGACGACGGACATCCGCGCTACGATTATCAAAGTGACGGCAACCGAACTGACGTTCGAAGTGCCCGAAGGACTACCCGCCGGAGAAAATTCGGTGATTCTCAAACGAGGCGCCTCCGAAATGACGCTGGGTAAAATCTCCATCGAGGCCGAAGAACCGACTCCTGGGCCAGAACCGCAAACGGCTATCCTGTACGGTTTCGGGATCAAAGACAATCATACCGTAGTTTATCGAATCGACGCGGAGAACGGCGCGTTGACCGAAATCGCGGCGCTTCAGGACGGGGAATACCTCAGCAGCGCGGTGACGATCCCCGGCAGCGGCATGATCTTCGGCGTCGCCCGCGAGGAAGCGTGGGGAGCCGGGGCGGTTTGTCGTTTCGATCCCGAGACGAAAACCTACGAGGTGTTGACGGAAACGATTCCCGATATTGAAATGCTCGGCGTTACGCAAGATAAACTTTACGCGCTTTGCGTCGGCACATCCGCCGTTGCCGCCGACACCGAAATTTCGCTGTCGGAAATCGACCCGCAGACCGGAGCGATCGACAAGGTAACGTTCGGAAAATTCCTACCTACGACCACACAGGATATAGGTTGGAGCGATTACGGAACGTTGGTATACGATCCGCAAAGCGACCGACTGCTGACTACTCCCCGTATTTACGACGGAGAGAATGAAGATTTTCACCTGTTGGCGTTTGATATGGCAACGCAGAAAGCGGTACTCGGCGAGCGGTTGGCTACGAATAACGTCAATTACCTGTTCCGAAAAGGCAACGACATTTGCGCCGTGTACGAGCGTGTCGCGAATTACGGAACGGCAAACGAAAGCGCCGTAACCGATCTTTATACCGTCGATCCGACTGCTATGACGTTAGGGAATAAAATCGGCAGCGATATTGCCGACAGTTGGTTTAACTGGAATTACGACGCGGCGACCGAACGCATGTACGGTCTCAGCGAGGAAGATTGGGAAACCAAAACCTATTCGATCGGCGTTTACGACTGGAAGGCCGGAAGTTTCAACAAACTGTCCGAGAACGTACAAGTCCAAAGCATTGTTTTAGTGGAATAGTCCGAATCGGACACCGATACGAACGGAGGCTTTTCAGCCTCCGTTTTTGTTTGAAATTCCAATGTTCTGTAATTACAGTTATCAAACGTTAAATTACATAAAAAGGATCAATATTCTTATTACATCACGTGAACGCATGTATAAATTTAAATTTGGGATTATTATTATCTAACGCATTCAAAGTATGAGACCTAGTCATTGTTATTCGAATAAAAATCGCTAGATTTACAATCTATAATTTAAATGAACATTTGCAATGAATGAATTAAATCTATCTAATTTATTAGATAATACATCGAATATTCCTGAAAGTAGAGACTATTGGCTAGTGAGATCAATGGGTGGTGATTATTATGATGACTTCTATCAGAATGGATATGTGGCAATTGGATATGATGAAATTTCATTGAAAGAAGTCAAATTCGCTCATAGTTTTGGAGTCGATGCCTCTCCTAAACTCAAAGAGATTTTCGCCTCTAAACACCCAAAGAAAGAAACAAACAACGATGATAAACTAAATGCAAGTTATGCCGCAGCTCAACTTTTAAAATTTTGTTGTGAAATAAAAGAGGGTGATTTGGTAATTGTTCCGGGGAAATCTAATGAAAAAGTTATTGCAATAGGTATTGTAGATGGCAAAGTATATGAAGAAAAAGATTCTAATCTTTTGCAAAATTGTCCGTTTGTTAAAAGGATAAAAATTTCTTGGATCAAACAATATAATAGGAAACAACTCAATCCTCAACTTCAATTATTATTTAATTCTCGGCACATTGTTTCTAGTGCCAATAATTATTCCCAATTTATAGATAGTACAACCGGAAACTTCTACCGAAAGGGCAAGACGACATTCTTAGTTTTAAATGTTCAGACTAAGAAAGAGATTGCTGCAACAGACTTTCTTTTTGTTGGCGATTTATTATCTCTTGTTAAGGAATATTCCAACGAAAATAGCTTGGGTATTGATGTGGATGAAATCAATATGAAAGTGTGCGTTCAATCTCCCGGGGATATTATCATGTATGCTTTGTCTCCCGCAGGAATAAGCATATTGGGATTATTAATTCTTCTTCTCAACGGCGGAAAATTTTCTATTGAAAAATGGGGATTAGATATATCGACCAAAGGAATAATTCAACATATAAGTGAATTTCTTGACAAACGGAAAGATAGGCAAAGACAGAAGGCATTGATAAAGAAAATAGAAACCCTTAAAATAGAGAATCCCGAAGATTTGTGTAAAATTCTTGTTGAAATGAAAAATCCGCGAGAAAAATATTAATATTTCTTACTTGGACATGGAGGCGTAAAGTGGTTGCGAATCACAATAACAGTGAGCAAAGAAGAAATAAAAACTATGGCAATATGCCAAGGATCAAAAAATAAACTCACAAGAAGCTGGAGTATCCCAAAAATAAATAGGAATGCTCCCATGTACGAAATTGCATTTCGAATCTTCTTACGCATAAACAAATATACAATTTTACCTAAAAATTGCAATACTTAATTTTGAAACAAAGTTCTGCTTTTGTCTATATGTAAAACGATTATTTATTTGTAAGTATTGTAATTCCTCTGCCGTAGACTCAATAAAATCCACTTGTTTCAGGTAACCTGAAACAAGGTCTGTTTTCGTGCGATTCATAAAATCGTCAATATTCGCGCGTTTCGTCCGCATGGTACTGCAACTCCCGAAGTGCACCGCGCAACCGGCTAATTCGCCCTCCAAAACGTCCGCAATCTCCGATAACGTCACGAAGTCGCTCCCGATCTGTATGCCGTTCGGTCGGCCGTGAAACGCGATATATAAAATCCGGTAGTTCCTGTACCGCTTAAACGTGAATTGCCGGAGGTACTCGAAAAACTCGTCTTTCGTGTTGCATTTGCGGTAGACGTATCTGATCCCGGCAGAGTAGTAGAGAATATCGAGGATCGGACGGATACTTTGTTTGCTTCGCGGGTTGGTGTTCCAATTCCCCTCCAAGCAATATATGTATCTCTGCTTCCTCAAATCCGTATATCTTTGAATACGCTGTAATACCTCGGTAAATCTTCCTGCCGGATCACTTCATCGTTATACACTTCGAGCATCTGAATACTTCGGTGGCGGCTGTATTTCGATACGGTCAGCAATTCGCCCTTGTAGGACATAATCAGCTTCGTGATAAAATAGTGACGGAAGCCGTGTGCGCTTCCGTCGATTTGTAAGGTATGGAACGTTCGTTTGATAATCTCCCGGACGGATTTCGTCGTGAGCCGTCCGCCCCGGCAATGGTTGCTGTCGCTCCGGAACAATGGGCCCTCGCGGAAACGGTACAACCGGAGATATTCCCGTAAGACCTTCACCGTCGAGGGATGCAAATACACGGGTTTTTTATCGTCCCGGCCTTTGCCGCGAACAAAGGCGACTTTATCCCGAAGATTAATATCCGTGACATCCAACCGGACGACTTCGATTTGCCGGAGGCCCTGAAATAAAAAGAGAGCGATAATCGCTCTCAGTCTTAGATTAGCTTTTGTCGGTTCCAGTGCGGAACAATACGACTGCAACTTTCCTATATCGTCATCGGTCAAGCCGTCTTTCTTGTGTAACCGGGACTGTGTAAATCCTTTTACGCCGTCGGTGATCTTTTGCGGGATCAGTTGCACCCGATGCAACCCGTCTAAGAATACCTTTGCCGAAATCAGGTATTTGTTTTTGGTCGATACGCTGAACGTCTCGCACCCCTGCAAATAACGCTTATATTCCAAATAACTGTTACGATTCAGTCCGTGCGTATCGGTAAACCGTAAAAAGTGCCGTATCCGCACCGCATATTCCCGGCGGGTGGTTTCCGACATGTCCAACGTATCAAACACCTGTTTAATAACAACATCCCGCCGATTCGACGGCAATAACTCAACATGATTCATAACTCCGTTGCTGAAAATCGTATCCCGAAGTTACGAAATTAATTCTATATTTGCAAATGTATTCGATTGATATACAGGTTTATATATTTGAAAAACAAACAAAAATGCAATGTTTTACCTATGTTGTACCTGTTAAAAAAAATAAACGCTCAACTTAGTATAAGTTAAGCGTTTACGAAGTTTTTTTGTTGACCCACCTGGACTCGAACCAAGAAAGGCAGAACCAGAATCTGCAGTGTTACCATTACACCATGGGTCAATATTTACGGCACAAATGTAATCAAAAAAATTTTTTCGACGAAGAAGTTGCGACAAAATTTTTCAAATAAAACGGCTCGAAATAGGCAACATTTTCGAACTTCCTGATTTTCAAAGCCTCTGTCGCCGGCTTTACCAGACCGCGAGCCGAGGGCGTCACATCGACATAATGCACTCCCGGCTCGGTGAAGAGCATTTTGCTCTTGGCCGCGCCGTTGCCGAACAGCACCAGCCGCCCTTGCGCCCGTTCGGCAGCGAAGCTTTCGGCCGTCAGAACGTGAGCCTCCACTTCGGACAACGGCCGGGCCTGCGCGTCGAACAACTGACAGTAGACCTCCATGCGTCTCGCGTCGATCATCGGCAGCAACTTGGCGTCTTCCAGCGATTCCAAATCGAGTATGCCGGCCTCGAAATCCTCCAGCGCGACCTGTACGAGGGCTTCCAGACTGTTTACGGCGATCAACGGCTTTCCGGTCGCATAGCAAATCCCTTTGGCCAGCGATACGGCGATCCGCAGTCCGGTGTAGGAGCCGGGACCCTTGCCGACGGCCACGGCATCCAGTTCGTCGGCATCGAGATCGTTTTCCCGAAGGATTTCCTCCGCGTATACGGCCAGATTCTGGGCATGATGCTTCCCCTCGAGATTTTCGCGCAGCGAAAGGAGCCTGCCGTTTTTCGCCAAGGCTACGGAACCGATGTCGGTGCCGGCCTCGATACATAAGATAAGCGACATGGTACGACGGTTTGATTCTGCAAAGTAAGCGAAAAAAATATCAAATCCGATCTCCTCTTGTTATCGTACCGCCCGCCGGGTGCGCAACGGTACGTTCGTTTCGATACGAGGCCGAAAACAAAGGCTTTCTGCCAAAAGTTCCGGCAACCCGGCAGGCCCATGGCTCGCCCGACCGCATGGCAGGCGGCAACGGGAAAGCATGCCGAACGCGCCCGGCCGAAACACGATCGGGAAACGATCGGTTCCGGGAGACGGAAGGCAAACAGGAAACCCAAAGTCTCCCGTAGACGCTCGGGAAACAAACCTACGGCGTACAACCGCCTTGTATGGCCGTAAGGTCATATCCGTCCGAAGAATACGGATCGCCCGAAAGCCGCTCCCGGCTTATCGGCGGAGTATCCAGCGCATGAAGGCCCAGCCTCCGAGGATCTGGAGCGACATGCCCGGCAGTCCGATACGGAAATCCTGCAAGGCTGCGCGAAGCGATCCGGTCATCGCCCATTCGCCGAGAGTGCCGATCGCCTGATAACCGAGCACCACAGCCGCAAGCAGCGGCAGCGACACGCGACGGCAACGCGCAGCAGTCAGTCCCGCGGCGACGGCCAGCAGCGACGATTTGAACAGAATAGGGGGCAAAGTATCGGCGGCGGGCATGCCGAACAGCGCCGAATTGATCAAAGGCGAGGCAACGGCCGTCAGCATGCCGGCGCGCCAACCGTACTTGTAAGCGGCTATCAGCGTGAAGAAATAGATAGGGAGCCACCGTACGCCGCCCTGCGGAACGAGATGGCACAATTGCGGCAGCAGGACGTTTCCCGCCACGAACAGAGCCGCGATCCAGTAAGTTTTCGCCTGTTCGTACCCCAGCGAATGAAGTTTTACGGTCGTTGCTTGCATATCGATTTTTTTATCGGTTATTCATCGCATTCATAAAATCGCGTATCTGCGCCACGCATTCCTCCGGAGTACGCAAATCGCGGCAACGGGTCTCCAGCGGGCACCAGCCTGTCCCGCTGCGGTTGATCACATGCGGAACCTCTTCGGCGTAACCGACCTTCACTCCGCTGCCGGCCAGAAGGTCCAGAGCGGGCCGGCTGATGACATCGGCATGCAGCTCGCTCACTCCCGCGACGATCATCAGAGCCGCAGCCGCCTTGCCTACGACCTTATCGGCGACGGAGGCCCCGCGCAGAAACCCGGGGTCCTCGCCCGACAGGGCATACAGGTCCGACACTCCCCGTCCCGAGAAGGTACGGATTTCGCCGTGAGCGACCACCAGCGAGTAATTCCCCTCATGCAACAATCGAATCAGTTTTTCCATAATCCGTATGCTATATTTCCTTAATCCGAAACCGGCCGGGCGACACACGGCTCCGCCTGTTTTCCCGCATAGGGCGAAGATCGGAACGGGCGGCGATACGGCGGCGATGCGGTTTCCGGCGCGCCGGAAGCCCCGCGTACGGGACTCGCACGGCCGTCCGGTCCCGCGAAATCCGCTATTCCCGCCGTCCGATGCCTCGCAATTTTCCTCCGGCTCCGAAATCTCAGTCCAGCTCGACCAGTTCGTATCGCTGGCTTCCCATTCCGAGCCGCTCGGCATAGTCCAACGTATGCATGCCGTTGCGCGAGTCGATCCGCTCGATCAGATGCACCTTGCCGTGATCTTCCGAAGCACGGACCCTGTCGACGCAGGCACGGTCGAGGGCTACGGGGTCGAGCGAAGCGAGAATGCCCAGATCGCCCATCTTCGGCTCCTCGGGCGCCGCCACGCAATCGCAGTCCACCGAAAGATTATTCGCCACGCTGATATAAAGAATCCTGTCGCCGCAGTAATCCGCGACCGCCTTGGCAGCCTCGGCCATCGATTCCAGAAAATCGTCCTGCGGAGGAAGGTTTTCCCATACCTCGGACCGATCCCGGGTTTTACCCGCGGAATGTATCCACGCCTTGCCCGCCGACGAAGCGATGCCGATGGAAATATTCTTGATCGCGCCGCCGAATCCGCCCATCGGATGCCCCTTGAAATGGGACAGAACGACCGTAAAGTCGTAGTCGGGATAGTGCGACCCGACGAAATCCTCCTTCAGGTGTCTGCCTCCCTTCACCGGCAGCGCCACTTCCCCGTCGGCATCCATGATGTCCACTTCCGCGATCGCCGTGAAACCGTGATCCTCGGCCGCTTTCAGGTGGGACTCCGTATCGGACCGCCCGCCGCCGTACGCGGTGTTGCACTCTACGATCGTTCCCCCGACCCGCCGCACCAGATCTCCGATCAGCGCCGGACTCAGGTAATTATTGTTGCCGGGCTCGCCCGTCGAAAGCTTGACGGCGACCTTGCCTGCCGCCTCGCGGCCCAGCGCCTCGTAAATCTTCACGAGATTCTCGGACGAAATCTCCTTGAACATATAAACCTTGGGCAGCTTTTCCGAGCCCTTCTCCCGAGCGCTGCCGGACCCCGTCGCCGCCAGTGCCGCCGTCATTACCGACATAACCATACGAACAATCTTTTTCATCTCTCGTTCCTCCTCCCGGCAAGCCGCCGGACGAACGTACCGTCGTCGTCCGGCTTTCCCGGGCATGATACAAAGTTACGGAAGAATTTCTTTTTGACAGCGGACAAAACGCAGAATTACCTCTCCCGACAACGGATTGTCACGCAATTCCGGTCATCGTCCGCGTCCCGTGACTACGACCGCATGCAGTCTGCATTTCAACCTCGGCTCCGGAACCGTCGGCAGGATCGGACGGCTCCCGACGCCCGCCCGCACCGATCCCGATCCGGCCATTCCGGACACATTCCGGGTCAATCGGAGCACGGCCGGCAAGGGCGGAACGGCTTTTTTGTCATAATCGCGCGGCAGACACGGACTCCGGACACGGCCGGCACGCGCACGGAACCGCCCCGGCCGGCAACCATTCGGCCGACAAAGCGCCCAAGTCATTTTATAATGAAACTGACAATCAATCCGAAATACGCCCGGCTGCGAGGCTTCACGGAGTCCTTGCCCCGCATATTTCCGACCTCGACCGGAGGAAAGACCCTGTACGAAGGCAGGAACATCGTCAAGCTTTACACGCAAAACGGCCAGAGGATAACGGTCAAGAGCTACGGGCACCTGACTCTGTTCAACAGGCTGATATACGGAAGCCTGCGCAAAAGCAAGGCCGAGCGGGCATTCCGCCATGCCATACGGCTGCAATGCCTCGGAATCGACACGCCCGAAGCCGTCGCCTCGCTTGAGATCCGCCATTTCGGCATGCTCCGCGACAGCTATTTCGTCTCCGCCTATACGGACTACCTGCCGGTCTCAGACATAACGGCCGCCTTTCCGCAAAACCCCGACTCGCAAAACATGCTGGACCAGCTGGCCGGGTTCCTCGTCGAACTGCACCGGACCGGCGTATATCATCGGGATCTGCATATCGGCAATATTCTGTATCGATGCGACGCCAGGGGAAACTGCCGCTTTCAGCTCATCGACACGAACCGGATGACGTTCCATCGCCGGCTGTCTCAGCGGCGTCGGATCGAGAACCTGCGCCGGCTGGCCTGCGAAACGGACGCCTATCTTTATATTCTGAAGCGGTACGCCGAGGCGACCGGAGCGGACACGCACTCGTTTCAGCTCAGAGGGGTGTTGCTGCGTCTGTTTCTCGAGGCATGGCACCACCTGCGGCACAAAATCAAAATGGCATTTCGCGCGATCCGCCCGGGCGGAAGGACGGATTCCGCCATAGCGGAAAGATAGAAATCCTCCCGAGCGGCGGAGCGGCAGCGGCCGGCACGCGGCGCAGCGCGCGGATGACATTGTACCGATAAGCCATGCAGGCCAGCGCGAAATAGACGGCGCACTGAACCCACAGCGTCACGTACTCGGCGCGGATGTCGGCCATCAAGGCGCCCATCGAGTTGACCTTGACGAAGGCCAGCGTCCCCGGGGCGGCGGGGAAGACGTAATGGGCGGCTCTCCAGTACCACGGCATCAGTTCGAGCGGGTAGGACACGCCCGACAGGAAGATCAGCCCTACCGAGAAAAACGCGATCATCAGCAGCGGCGCCTCCGAGTCGGTGAAGAACACCGAGACGGCCAGAGCGAAAAAGCAGGTCGCCAGCAGATAGGGGATCATCAGCATCGCGATCAGATATCCGCTCCCGAGTTCCGGCAGATTGAACGCCGCCGGCATCAGCCCGAGCAGGAACACCGAGAAAAGCGCGTACAGCAGGCCGTAGACGAAAGTCTTGCCGGCTATCACGCGTGCCATCCGCCCCAGCGAGACTCCCCCGGCGGCATAGCGGCGGATCGAGCCGCTGTCGCGCTCTTCTCCGCTGGTCATGCCTATGACCATCAGCAGCGTCTGAAAGATGATGACCATCAGAACGGCCGGGATCAGGTAACTGCCGTAGCCCTCGGTATGATTGTACAGCGCGGTGCCGACGACCGTGACGGCCGGGATCTGCGTGATCGGCTGCACGTCCCCGCGGGGCAGGAAAACGAGCATCTGCGGGCGATAGCGACCGTCGAGTTCGAGCATCGCGCCCGACGCGGCCTCCTGCATGGCCAGATAATAGAGGAATGCCTCCGTCGTCCCGTACATCACGAAAAGCGACTCCTCGCCCCGGCCCACTCTCGTCTCGAAATCTTCGGGAATGTACACGATTCCGACCGCGTCGCCCCGCTTCATCAGCTCCTTGGCTTCCGGAAAACCCGCCTCGTCGGTCAGTACCCTGACCTGAGGCGCGGCGTCGAGCAGCCGCGCATACTCGCGGCTCAGCGGGCTGTGCGAACGATCGACCACCGCTACGGGGGCGTCGCGGATCAGGTTCGGCTCGTACATATAGTTATACAGCAGGCCGTACAGAAAAATGCCGCCCATCAGCACGAGCAACACGGAATAGCTCGTCGAGACGGTGCGGAACTCGTCGGCCGCGACGGCGGCGATATCCCTGAGCTTACTTGATATTTTCATAGCGACGGCTTAAAACGGCTTTTTTCAAGCGAGGCAGTACCAGCAGCGCCGGCAGCGCGAACAGCAGCAGTGCGGCTACGTTCTGCCACGTATAGGCGAACCCGTAGTCGCCGTAGAGCAGGTTCTGACTGATCTCGACGAAATGGCGGACCGGAAACAGGAACGAAGCGTAGTAGACCGGCTCGTACATGAAAGGAGCCGGGAAAGTTACGCCCGAGAGCGTGGCGCCGAGCGAGCCGACCATCGACACCACGCTGATGACGATCCCGATAGCCGGGAAAAGCGAGAACAGGAACACGGCCAAGCATTGCGTAGCCACGACGAACAGGGCCGAGGTCAGATTCAGCGGCCAGAACCCGCACGAGAACGGGATGCGCATCACGCCGAACAGCACGTAATTGGCCAGCACGCTTATCAGAACAAAAATCACGGTATAGGGAAGCAGCTTGCCGGCAACGGCCGAAAAAACGTTCATCCCGGCCGTGCGAAGCCAGTCGTCGCCGGTGCGGAACTTGATCTCGCTGCCGACGGCGTAAACGGTGACCAGCAGCACGATCACCTGGAACAGGATGAAAAAGAACGGTTGGCTCAGGTAAACCGAGTAGTCCAGATCGGGATTGTAGAGCGGATGGCTCTGCGAGGAGACCGGAACCAGAAAGCTCTCGGCCGTCCGCTCGCTCACCCCCAGCGCGACGGCCTCGGTGACGACCGGCGTCATCGCCAGCGGCTGAAGCACCGTCTCGAAAGCGCCGCGCACCTCGCTGCCGACGCTCAGCAGCGCATAGTGATAATAGTAGCGGAGCGTCGCCCCGCGACCGCCCCGAAGGTCGGTCTCGAAACGAGGCGGAATGACCAAATAGCCGTAAATTTCCTTACGCTGCGTCGCCGTCCGGGCCGATTGCTCGTCGGCGTAATGTCCGCTCACGCGGAAAGTAGGCACGGCCTCGACGGTGCGCGTGACGCTGCGCGACGAGGCCGTCCAGTCCAGATCGACCACGCCGACCGGAATGCGCTCCATCTGGCCCGAGCCGAAGATCGTCGCCATGAACAGAATGCAGAACAACGGCAACGCGACGCACACGCCGAAATAGAGCCGGCGGGAAACCATCCGCCGGAGTTCGCGCCTCAGCACGGCCGTAAAGCCCGTTTTCCGCCTCCTTTCCATACGCTACGGCTGCTCGCTCAGGTTGACCAGCACCGACATGCCCGGCCGAAGGCCCTCGACCGCCGGCTCGGGCCTCGCCTTCAGCTCGAAGGTGCGCAGGTCGTAGCTGCCCGCCTGTTTGGTCGAGCGCCAGGTGGCATAGCTGCCCAGCGGGCTGATGTAGTATACGCGGAAGACGACTCCCCGCCGGTCGAGCGCGGGTACGTCGGCCCGGAACGTCCCGCCCATACGGAAACGCGGCATCAGGTCCTCGCGCACGTTCAGCACCGCATGCGCGTCTTCGAGCACGACGAGACTCATGATCGGAGTGCCTGCCCCGACCAGCTCGCCCCGCTCGGGATAGACGGCCGCGATCTCGCCCGACTCGGGCGCCGTAAGCCGCGCGTCCTGCAGCAGGGCCGTCACCTCGCCCACGGCTCCGCGAGCCACGTCGACCATCGAGCGGGCGCTCTCGCGGTCTTGTTTCAGGGCCCCGTCCAGAGCCATTCGGTACTGCTCGTAGGCAGCCCGCTCGCCGGCCAACGCATTCTGATAAAGCGCTTCCGCCTCGTCGCGGCGCTGCGACGTGACGACGCTGTCGCGGTAAAGCGACTCGATCCGTTCGCGGGTCGTCCGGGCCAGCTTCAGGTCGGCCTTGGCCTTGACCCATAGCTGCTTCATCGACTCGACGATCTGCCGACGCGTTCCGTCGTCGATCTTCTGGTTTTGGTAAACGGCCACGTCCTCGAGCGCCTGCACCTGCTCGTACTTGGCCAGCGCCTCGGGGCTGTTGATCACCACCAGCGTGTCGCCCGCAGCCACGTGCTCTCCTTCCTCGACCAGAAAACGGTCGATCCGTCCGGGCAATTTGCCGGAGATCCGTATTTCGGTCGCCTCGATCTGTCCCTGCAATACGACCGGTTTGCGGTCCAGCAGAATCATCCCGATCACCGAAACGATCGTCACGGCTACCAGCACCATGACGAACGAAAAGGCCAAGTATTTTTTCGTCTTATCCATAATCGCTCGATTCGTTTAATCGTTTTCGTTCTCGCCGTACAGGCCGTCAGGACCGAAAAGATGCGACTCGGTCCGTCCGCAGAGGCTGTAACGCTCGAAGCGCTCGGGCGCGCCGCAAAGCGACAGCAGATTGGCCAGCGCCACGTCGTATTCGTAATAGGCCAGCAACACGGCGATCCGTACCTTGGAGAGCATCACCTCGGCATCGACGACCTCGGTCGACGTAGCCATCCCCTCGGCGAAAGCCTTGCGGCGCATGCGCACCAGCTCCCTGCTCAGATCGATCGTCGTGCCGAGGGCCGCCACGCTGCTCAGCGCGTTGCTTATCTGCGCGCAGAGCTTGTCCACTCCCACGTCGATGTCGTCTTCGGCCTGACTGCTGCTCAGCCCGAGCGTCTGCCGGGCGATCTTCGCCTGAGCTATCTTTTTCTCCCGGGCCAGGCCGTCGAACAGCGTCCATGTGAATCCGGCACCGACGACCGTGCGCGGAAGCAGGTTTTTCCGGATGCCGTGCGAATAAAGCGTATGCTTGCCGAAGAGCGCGATTTCGGGAGCGTAGCCCGTGCGGCTCATGCGGAGTTCGTTCTCGGCCGCGTCGCTCTGAAGCCCGAGTTGGTTCAGCGCATAGCTGTTGTCTCGGGCCAGAGCCTTGAACCGTTCCGGAGACGGCAGCGTATCGTTGATGAAAAGCGGGGAGACGGGCCGCACGTCGACCGCCGAGTCGATCCGAATCAGCGCCTTCAAAGCGCTCTGCGCGACATCGAGGTCCTTGCGGGCCGTCTCGAGCGCGCGCCGGGCCTCGTCCATGCTCACCTCGACGAACAGCCGGTCGGCTTTGTTGATCATGCCGCTCGCCTCGAGCTTCAACGCGTCGCGGTAATGTCGCTCGAGCGCGCGTAACGTCTGCTCCCGGACCTCAACCACGCTCATGCCCAGTCGCAACCCGAAATAGCTCTCGACGAGCAGCGTCTGCATTCGGGCCCCGACCTGAGCCCGGTTCACCTCGGCGACCTCGACCATCGTCCGGCCGATCCGGCCGGCATAGATTCGTTTCCCCCCGGCGAACACCGGCCAGGTCACGTTCGCGTCGATCGTCGCCACATCCTGCGGAGCCAGCGGGAAGCGAAGGGTATAGGTGCCGATATGGTCCAGAAGGCCCGAAATGATTTGGTCGTCGGGCAGGATCGAGTGGATGAAATCCTTGGCCGGATCGGTGAACCGGCTCAACGGCTGCTCGACCTCGATCCGGTTGGCCATGTGCAGATAGGCTCCCGTCACGCTGACGGAAGGGTACCAGAAAGAGCTCACGCGCCGGTGCTCTCCCCGGGCCCAATCGATCGCCCGGTCGGCGATCTGCAGGCTCAGGTTCTTCTCACGGAGCCTTTCCACGGACTGTCCGAGACTCAGCTCGATCTCCCCGCCCCGACCGCGCGCCGCCCCGTGAACGAGCCAGAGAGCCATGCCGCAACATACGATGTACTTCAACATTTCAAACGGTTATTGTCATTTACGGTCCGGCCGGGCCATCCCCGAAGACGGCCGCGATTTCCCGGCACGGAACGCGAGCGGCCGGGCCGGAATCCGTCTGGGAGCAATAATTGAGCCATTCGGAGTCGAACGGACCTAAAAACAGCGCGATACGAAACCGGAAGCGACATCTCGGATGAGTTCTGTCCTCTCGGCTCGCCTGCGGAGAGCGGCTATCGCCGCCCGGGACGGACTATCGTCAAAGGGTCCGGAGACAAGTCGAGATTCATCGTTCCGGCCGGTTCTCCGCGCGGCAGGCAACGACGACTGCGACCCGGCCGGCGAATTCTCCGAATACGAAAGGCGCGTCCGATTTCTCCGGCAAGACGATAAGCCGCGAGTTCAAGAGCCCGACAGCAGCCCGTCGTTTCGGAAACCGCTTCCCCGGCGGCCCGAAAGCGCCCCGGAACGGTCCGGACTTTCCTGTCGAACGGAAAGCGAGCCTTCGCATCCCCGCGACGAGGCTGCCCGAATCTGGGCCTCCGCCCGGAAAAACTCCTCGTCGGACCGGTCAACGGCTGAAAATCAATATGAAATCCCGAACTATAGGTATCCGATCCCGGTTTTTTACTGAATAATGGGGATTGCCGGCCCATGCGAACCGGTCTAATTTTGCAGCGATTAAAACGCTGGAAATGAAAAACGTCTACTTATTGTCGTCCATGCTCGCCTGTTGGAGCATGATAAGCGTCTGCCCGGCATCGGCACAGAGGCAGAATGCCGATTCGGCCGCGAGGCCCGTGCCGTTCGAATGGAATTTCAAAAAATACCGCGTCGGAGGATACGGAGAAATCCTGTTCCAATACATGACATACGGCACGAACCGCTATACGAACCCCGTCGGCGCCACGCGCGACAACCGGGCGGAGGTTTCGCTGCCGCGCGCCGTGTTCGCGTTCGATTACCACTTCGGCCGAGGTTGGTACCTGGGCACCGAGATCGAGTTCGAGAACGGAGGAACCGGGGCGACGATGGAAATCGAGCATAACAAGGAGGGCGGCGAAATCGAAACCGAAATCGAAAAAGGAGGCGAGGTCGCGCTGGAACAGCTTCACATCACGAAGCACTTCTCGAACGCCTTCAACCTGCGAATCGGACATATGATCGTTCCGGTCGGTCTGACGAACTCCCACCACGAACCGACGCTCTTCTTCGGAACGGTCCGTCCCGAGAGCGAAACGGCGATCCTGCCGTCCACGTGGCACGAAACGGGAATCGCCGTACTGGGCTATCTGGGAGACTTCCGGTACGAGGCCATGCTCGTCAGCGGGCTCGACCCGAACGGATTCTCGTCGGAGAACTGGATCGGCAGCGGCCGCCAGAAGATATTCGAGGTATCCAAGATGACCAATCCGGCCGTAGCCGCGCGGGTCGAGTACTCGGGCATACGCAACCTGAGACTGGCTGTGTCGGGCTACTGCGGCAACACGGCGAAGAATTCGTCCAAGCCCTACGCGATGAGCGGAGTGAAGGGAACGGTGGCCATCGGGTCGTTCGACGCCCAGTACCTGGGGCGCAATTTGATCGCGCGGGCCAACTTCGTCTACGGAACCGTATCGGACGCGAAGGCGATCTACGACATCAACCGCAAGTACTTCAACAACACGGGCTATCCGATCACGCCGTTCGGCAAGGCCGCAATGGCCTACGGGGCCGAAGTCGGGTACGACGTGCTGTCGTGGGCCAATACCCGCAACCGACTGTTCCCGTTCGTCCGGTGGGAATACTACAACACGGGGCAGAAAATCGACCGGGGCGCGCAAGAGCTGCCGCGCTACAAGCGCGACGTGTTCACCGTAGGCCTCAATTACCTGCCGTTGCGCGATCTGGTCATCAAGTTCGACTACTCGTACCGCCGGATCGGAGGCAACAAGTACAACAGCGAAGACACGTTCGGCCTGACGGTGGCCTATTCGGGCTGGTTCGGCTCGAAATAGGGCAGCGGAACGGACCTCATGGCAAGATCACATTAATTATCGTACAAAAATCAAATAAACATGCACGCAATGAAAACGAAAGGATGGATGGGCACGGTCGCACTGGCCGCGCTGCTCGGAGCGACAGGATGCAGTAAGAACGAGGGCGATGGCGGCGGTGGCGGCGGCAGCAGCAACGCCTCGAAGCTCGAAGAATACGCAATGACTCCCGAATGGATCAACTACGCGACGGCCGTATCGTCCGAGCTGCTCGACGACTGCGTCGGCCTGTGGGCCTCGTGGAACGGACCGTCGGGCATTCCCGACGAGGACTGGAACAGGATCGGACGCGATTTCTTCTCGAAGAACACGATCGTCGGCGCCGACGGCTACGCCCAGTACATGAGGACGGCCAGCGAGGGTAACGACAAGTTTACCAGCGGAGTCGATGCGATCCGAACGATTCTGGTCGACGGTTTCGCCAACATCTCGAACGAGGTCGGCTCGTCGAAGATCGGAAACCCGAACTCGCTCGCGCTGAGCGGACAGACGAACGAGGCCGTGCTGCAAGTCGAGTCGTGGTACAGTTGGAACTCGATCACCGATTACTCGGATAACATCATCAGCATCAAGAACGGCTATGCCGGCCGCCGCGGCGCGATCGGAGACCCGGCCGACGCGAACAGCATCTCGGCCTATGTCAAAAGCCAGGACGCCGATCTGGACGCCCGGATGACGGCGGCGATCGACGGAGCCTACAACGCAATCAAGAGCATGCAGGCGCCTTTCCGCAATAACCTGACCGGAAGCAAAGTCGATGCGGCGATCACCGCCTGCTCCGACCTGACCGAGCTGACCGAAGGTTCGCTGCTCGGCCTGTTCGAGAACGCAGGAGACTACGACTTCACCGCCATTCTGACCCAGTACGCCGATCAGGTCGTTACGCCGACCTACAAGGATCTCAAGGAAAAGGCATGGGCACTCTACAACGCGATGGTCGCCCTGCAAGCCGACAACCGGAACCAGAGCAAGGTCGACGCCGCCTGCACGGCGTGGAGAACGATGCGCGTGCCTTGGGAACAGAGCGAGGCCGTGCTGTTCGGCCCTGCCGGCGAAGAGACGGGGCTCGGCTTCGACCCGTCGATGGACAGTTGGCCGCTGGACCAGGAGGACATCGCCACGATCATAACCAACAAGAACCTGTCGAGCGTCGACGACTACATCGGAGCGATCGGCAGCGAATCGGTCCGCGGCTTCCATACCATCGAGCTGCTGCTGTTCAAGGACGGGCAGAACCGAAAGGTGCTCGCCGAATGAATAAGCCCGGCAAGAGAATAAACTATTTACCATATAAGGTTTATGTCTGCATCTCTTAAAAGAAAACAATCGGTCTGTGTGACGGCGCTGATATGCGTCGTCGCACTTTCCGCTTGTACGGACGGAGATTATTACGAGATACTCGACGAGTACGGCAACGTGGCCGACTCGCGGACATTGTCGGCCGGAAAGTCGACCGTGTTCCAGTCGGGCGTATCGGCCTACGACACGCCGGCCGATTGGGTGACGGGCAATCTGAGCACGCGGTTCTACCAAGGCGACGCGCTGTACGACAATCCGCGCGTCAGCGGAGACGATCCGGCGCAGGGCGGCAAGGGGCCTCTGTATGCCGGCTCCTCGTGCGGCAGTTGCCACTCGAACGCCGGAAGAACCTACCCGACGCTCTACTCGGAGGGCGGAACCGGCAGCGGAGGATTCTCGTCGCACCTGATCTACATCACGAAAAAGAACGGCGGATTCTTCCGCAACTACGGACGCGTGCTGCACGATCAGGCGATCACCGGAGTCGAGCCGGAAGGCAAGCTCGGCGTAACCTATTCGGAGAAAACCTATACGTTCCACGACGGGGAGGAATACTCGCTGCTGACGCCGACCTACACGATTTCGGAGTGGTATGCCGACAGCATCGCCGCCGAGGACCTGATCGTCGACGTGCGGATTCCGCTGCGGCACGTCGGCATGGGGCAGATGATGGCGCTCGACCCGACCGAGCTCGAAGAACTCGCACGGCGCAGCAACTATCCCGAATACGGCATTTCGGGCCGCCTGAACTACATCACCGAGCGAGGCAAGCAATATATCGGCATTTCGGGCAACAAGGCTCAGCACGCCGACCTGACCATCGAGCTCGGTTTCTCGTCCGATCTGGGCGTCACGAACGACCGCTATCCGCTGGAGGTGGCCGAAGGCCAGTCCCAAATGCTCGGATACAGCCACTACGGCATTCAGATCTCGACGCACGACATGGAGAACGTCGACTTCTATCTCCACACGTTGGGCGTTCCCGCGCGCCGGAACGTCGACGATCC
>ERZ827516.1011-NODE-1011-length-27598-cov-3.420252_pt1 | contig 27598 bp, 23 predicted proteins | sample MGYA00519703_ERZ827516 | MGnify/ENA primary metagenome ERZ827516 (study PRJEB31778, sample SAMEA3449337) | human gut metagenome | biome: human gut; feature: human-associated habitat; material: faeces | place: United Kingdom | collected 2010/2012 ...
ACTGGCCGAGGGGCGCACGACGATCTACAACGCCGCCTGCGAACCTTATGTCCAGCAGCTCTGCCGGATGCTGAACCGCATGGGCGCGCTGATCTCGGGCATCGCGTCGAACCTGCTCGTCATCGACGGCGTGGAGCGACTGCACGGAACGACGCATACGCTGCTTCCGGACATGATCGAAGTGGGCAGCTTCATCGGCATGGCCGCGATGACCCGGAGCGAAGTCACGATCCGCGACGTGTCGTTCGAGAATCTGGGCATCATACCGGCCCAGTTCGCCCGTATGGGCATACAGTTCGAGCAGCGGGGCGACGACATCTACATTCCGCGCCACGACCACTACGAAATAGAGAGTTTCATCGACGGCTCGATCATGAACATAGCCGACGCTCCCTGGCCCGGGCTGACGCCCGACCTGTTGTCGGTCTTTCTGGTCGTTGCGACACAGGCCAAGGGGTCGGTGCTGATTCACCAAAAGATGTTCGAGAGCCGCCTGTTTTTCGTGGATAAGCTGATCGACATGGGCGCTCAGATCATTCTGTGCGATCCGCACCGGGCGACGGTGATCGGGCACGACCACAAGATACGGCTGCGCGCCACGACGATGTCGTCGCCCGATATCCGGGCCGGCGTCGCCCTGCTGATCGCGGCCATGTCGGCCGACGGCCGCAGCGTGATTCAGAACGTCGAGCAGATCGATCGGGGCTATCAGAACATCGACGGCAGGCTGAACGCCATCGGGGCCGATATCCGGCGCATCGACTGATCCGGAAGCCGGCCTCGTCGGTACGGCCCGTTTCCGTCCGGTCCCGAGGCGTTCCGTGCCGTTACCCGACGGCTTCGGGTGAAAACCGTCGGCCCTGTATTGCAGATAATCAATAAAACGCTATCTTTGCCCTCTGAACGCGCCGCGTCTCAGGCCCGGATGGCGGAATCGGTAGACGCGCTGGTCTCAAACACCAGTGGAGCAATCCGTGCCGGTTCGATCCCGGCTCCGGGTACAAGAACGGCCTCTCAGATGCCCGAGAGGCCGTTCTTTTTTTGATTATTCCCGAAATGTTCCCGGTGTCCGATCGGATTCCAATGACACGACGGAATTTGTCGCGCTCTCCGCTTTGTCGTATCTTCGTTCGTCGCCGTTTTTATCCGGGATTATGCCTGTTTCTATTCTTACCGCCCTTTTCGACAGGGACAGCCCTCCGGAGGCCGTATGCTGTATTAATGTTACCTGTTAAAGCCCAGTCTTTTATGGTAACCGGTAATGTCCGGCAGGGACGTAGTACGAATCGTCCCGAGCATTACGGAAACTTTGAATGCCGCCAGGACTTACATGAGAATAGTCGCCTTGGCAATATTCCTGTAAATTCCCGTGTGTGTCGTAAGTCTCATGTATTCGCTTTTTCTGTCCTATCGCATGTGCGCTTCTTCCGGCATTTTCATAAGGCCTGTCATATTCGCCGAATTTGTCGCATCGTCTCCCAAACAATAAGCGGTGATCCTTCCTGCGCGGCAAACATGTTCCCATTACTTTTCGGTCGGCAAGAAACCGCTTGCTCGTCGGCAACGAGCGTTCGCCCCGTACCACGACCTATAAACTGACGGATAATTTCCGCACTCCCGCTGTGGTTCCCGGTCTCCGGTCCGATGCTGCGGTTATTCCATATCGTACTAGTGCTCGGCAATCGGGTTAAAATACTTAAGTTGCCGTTGTATAGTATTCAATTTCTACATCAAATCACAACTGCCCCGCTCGACGATACCCACAAAATCTGGTTGTATAGTATCCAATTTCTACATCAAATCACAACTGTTGACGATGGTCAGTATCTCGCTGATCTGTTGTATAGTATCCAATTTCTACATCAAATCACAACCGCTCGAGGTGGGCTATACGCAGTCCGAGCGTTGTATAGTATCCAATTTCTACATCAAATCACAACCCCTGCTCACCGAGGAACGACGAGATACCGGTTGTATAGTATCCAATTTCTACATCAAATCACAACAGAACCGAGAGAGCGGAACATCCTGATAGGTTGTATAGTATCCAATTTCTACATCAAATCACAACGACACCGATGGCACTAATAATCCAACTAAGTTGTATAGTATCCAATTTCTACATCAAATCACAACCCATAACGATTTACAGTCGACGTGGTCTGGTTGTATAGTATCCAATTTCTACATCAAATCACAACTCGTTACTATGACAAGTACCTTCAACAGTGTTGTATAGTATCCAATTTCTACATCAAATCACAACTTCACATTGTGAGAGAGAAGCTGCTGATTGTTGTATAGTATCCAATTTCTACATCAAATCACAACTCAACAGCCGTAGTAGTCATCTGACCGGAAGTTGTATAGTATCCAATTTCTACATCAAATCACAACCCATCACCATGGTTCACATAGGTACGTAAGGTTGTATAGTATCCAATTTCTACATCAAATCACAACACAGCATAGCGAGCTCGTTTGGAAGTGGCTGTTGTATAGTATCCAATTTCTACATCAAATCACAACTATGAACTCGATCAACTTTTCTATTGCCGGGTTGTATAGTATCCAATTTCTACATCAAATCACAACCCCACAACCTGCTGAAAATTGTACGTAGCGTTGTATAGTATCCAATTTCTACATCAAATCACAACACACTGACGGAAAGAATAATCCCACTAAGGTTGTATAGTATCCAATTTCTACATCAAATCACAACTCTGATCGTAAGTACGCTCGGAAATTTGTCGTTGTATAGTATCCAATTTCTACATCAAATCACAACTTGCGGCCGCGCCACATCTCGACGAAGTATTGTTGTATAGTATCCAATTTCTACATCAAATCACAACCTCAGGTACTACACTTATTGATTATAAGGGTATTACATTCGTATGTGCCGCGAAAAAAGCGATGTTCGGCGAACTGAGGAAGTCGATTCGATGCAGTTTTTCCGTTCTGCAAAACAAATATATCAAAAAAATTCCAGTTGTTGAGGTATTTCGGGACCGGCGCGTTCGACCTTGCCCCAGAAATTCAAAATCTCGCCGTATTGTTTGTCCGTTACGCTCAGGATGCTCGTCATTCCGGAAGGCGGCATCGATTTGCGGATCCGCCGGATATGGACCTCCATATTTTCCTTGGAGACGCAGTGCCGGACGTAGACCGAGTATTGCATCATCGCGAAGCCGTCCTTTTCCAATGCCTTGCGAAACTGGGCCGCGTGGCGCCGTTCGGTTTTGGTATGGGTCGGCAGGTCGAAAAATACGAATAGCCACATGATACGATAGGCGTTCAGGCGTAATTCAGACATCTTTTTTACTCCAGTAGAGGAAACGCGATCTTTTTCCGTATTCCCGTGAAACATTGCGCCAGCGATGCCGAGGTGAAGGTCAACCCCACGTCGAGAGGCCGCAATACCTTTTCGAATCGCGTATCGGCATACAGCAGGCTCAGCAGCTCGCCCTTGACCGCTTGCGTCAACTGCGTTTTATTCTCGAGATACAGCCGGCAGACCAGCTCGTCGACGTAAGGGCGATAGGGTTCCATAACGTCGTCGGCCAGCGGAAAGGCGTTGTAGCGGTTCCGGTGGAAAATGCCGAACGCAGGGAACAGACCCGAGCCCATCAGCGAGCGGGCTACGGCCGCGCGCAGGATCGTATAGCCGTAATTCAGCAGATTGTTCGGCTCCGCGCCCTCGCGAATACGGACGAACTCCCTGCCGAAAAGCTCCGACCAGTATATTCTGGCGGCGGCTCCTTCGCGATTATCCGCATCGCCGCTCTTGACGTTCTTGTAGCAGGGTTTCAGTTTGTCTCCGTCTTTGCCCAGCTTGCGCAGCAGGGCGGCCTGGTTGCGGATTTTCGCTTCGACGATCTGCTTCCACAGATTCTTTTTCAGCGGCTCGCTCGCTTCGATCTGCGCCCGGTAGCTCTCGCCCTGCGTTCGGTTGGAGTCGAGATTCATCAGCATGGCGTTGGGCATCCGGTTGCCGTCGCAAAAGACGACGGCTACGTTGCGATCCGACAGGGCGTTCAGCAGCGGGAGCGTGACGATCGTTTGCCGGTGCTCGAGCACGACGACGCCGATGTCCTCGATCGGAACGCTTTTCCGGAGGTTGGGAGCCTCTTTCGTCGCGATAACCAACTGATTGTCTCGCAGACTCAGGCAGAAGGGCGTGGCGAAAAAAAGCGTGCGCTTGAGCATGGCTATTCGTGTTTGAATCGAACGGTTCCCGTAACGCTCAGCTCGAAGTCGAAGCCTTCGACATAAGCGTTGAGTTGGGTATGGTATAAGCTGATGAGGGGGCGGTATGCCTCTCCGGCTTTCCATGCTCCGCCTTTGGGCTTCAACTCCCCCGCAGGACGGGCTTCCTGATGGTGTCTGAAGGTGCATAAGCCGTAAGAGTTGTTGCCGGTGGTCATAGAACTGAATTTCGTCAGCTTGTACAGTCTTTTAGCCAACTCTTGTTGCGTGCATTCGTACAGCTCCTCGGGCGTTTCTTCATAGAAAAGCACCATGGTTCCGGTTTTCAGAATGCACTTCAGCGGAAAGCCGTTCGCGTCCGATTGCGGGACGAGATCGGGTCGCGCCGCCTTGTCCGCGCTCGCCTTGAAATACTGCGCCGCTTCCAGCGTGCTGACGATTTCGAAGGTCCGCTTGAGCTTTCCTTGATTGTCTTTTCCTTCGTATATGGCCATACAATAGTTGCTGCCGTACGATACGTAAACCGGTCTTTTGTGCGGAAGGGCGGACAGGTCCCGGTGCTTCTTTCCGCCCAAGGGTTTGGGAGATATATTTTTGCCCGCGAATATCCGCACCTTGCGGATCGGCACCCGCTTCTGCTCGTTCATCCAGATCGGATGGCTCTCCGTGTCCATGGCCGTCTTGAAACCGACCGCGTCGATCGCTTCCTTGACCTTTTGCCGCACTGCGTCGTCGACGATATTATCCACGTCGGACGGCTGAAGCTGCCCCAGCGGTTTGCGCACGACGTATTTCACCTCTCCTTTACGCTCGATGGCTCCGTAAAAGGTCTGCTGATGCAAGGCTCCCCGGGCCGTATCGCCCTGCGCATAGAGCGTCTCGCCGTTCTTGCCGGTCCGTATCCTGCCCCGGATGCGCAGCCGCTTGCGACTCTGCTTGGGCATATTGTCGGGCGTATGATGCGCGATGAGAAGCCTGTCGGCGACGGCCTCGAGGTCTTCGGTAAAAGTCGGCCACGGCTTTTCGAAGCGGGGTTTCGCTCCTTCGCCCCGTCTGTAACGCTCTTCGTCGCCCGCGTACTGCGCCCAACGGTCGTATTCGTTGCGGCCGATGCAGGCGATGACGATCGCGTCGAGGCAGTGATGCGTATGGTTCACGCGCTCTTTCCGGGCATATTCCTCCTGCAATCCCCACATCCGGCGGAATTCGGCCGTGGTGGCGCCTTTGACCGTATAGATTCGCTCGAAGACCGTCTTCAGATAGAGTCGCGCGTACTTGCCGATAATACCGATATCGACCCCCTGCCGGTTACTGAACCCGTCGGGAACTTCCGTCATCGTGAAGCGCTCGTACTTGCCGCGCCAGTAGTCGAGTCGCATCTGCAGGATATGGCGGCGCTGTATGGCTCCGTCCTTTTCCGATTTGGTCGTAGCGCTTTTGCTCTTGCGCCTCTGTATTTCGATCTGTTTTTGCAAGCTGGCGATTTCCTTCGGCCATCCGAGTTCGTCGATCCTTGCCATGACGTCGGCGTGATTCGGGAGTTCGGACGGAAGCTTGTCGCGCTTGAGTTCGCGGTTGAAGCGGTTCTCGCAGAGGGTCTTGTTCATTTGCGAGTTGTCGCCTCCCCTCGCTCGGGGGACGGTATGCTCGATATCGAAACGCGCGGAATCGCCCATGAAGTCGGACAGGCCGATCCGTTTGCCCGTGTAGGGGCAAATGTGGTTCTGCTCCTTCCACAGACGGTACTTCAGGATGTCGTCGTCGGTGGGTTCGATCTCCCGGCCCGATTCCGAGGCGTATTGCCGGCGGATTTCGTCGGCGTACGCTTTGCGCTCGGCCTCGCGGTCGCGCTGGTACAGCTCGATAGCCTTGCGGCGGTTGGCATCGTTGAGTCCTCGGGTGAACTCGATGTGAATCTTCGTTTCGCGATCGATTTTCCCGTCGCGCAGCAACCGGTTGACCAAGACCCTCAAGCGGAACAATGCCCGCATCGCCATCGGATTGCGTACTGCCGGCGTTCGGGGCGAGCCCAGTTGCAGGATGCCCTGCGCATCGGGCTGCGCCGTCTGATAGATTTCGATCATCGACGGATGATAGAGGCGCCCGAGGCGTTTTTCGTCGATGCCCCGGCAGTTGCGCAGATAGTCGCGGACGCATTGCTCCTTGGTCGTTCCCCTGTTCAGCGGATTCCGTCGGAAATCGGTTATCAGCGCGGCGATGTCGGCTTCGATAGCGCTTCGTTCCGATTCGTCGGAGTAGATGTCCGAAGGCAGCACCGCCTTGAGGTTGGCGACGAAAACCGCCTCGTCATAGCGATAACCTTCACGCAGGTAGGGCAGAATCTTGTTAATGGCATGGAGGCTCAGCGCGGCGTAGTCCTGCGGCAGGCGGATGGCGGCGAAGCGTCCGGCCTCGTCGTCGGAGAGGCGCAGTTTCTGCTTTGCCCACGCGCTAAGCCGTTCTTCGTCGTCGAACGAGAAGAGCGCGTGCCATACGTCGCCGAGTATCTGTTCTCGGGTCTTTCCGGCCCCGAGCGTATACAGGTCGCATATTTTCGTCAGATAGTCGTCGCCGAACAGCGCAATGAGGGAAGCTGTGACCGGGCATCCCGTAACGGTAGCGGTCCGCGCGAAGTTAAAGCGATAGGGCGCCTCGCCGCGGTCGCCTTGGCAGGCGTATCGGCCTTTGCCGGCGAGCTTCTTGGCGATCTCCTCGAAATCGAAGTGCGGTTTGGTTTTGCGCGTGAAAAGCGGTAGGATCGTTTCGGTTTCCTGTCGCGAGAGCGGACGAGGTTCCGGGTCGTCGGGCGTCGTGATCCGGATGTTGTTGATGAAGGAGAGCATCCGGAACTCTTCGAACCGCGGATGCGATGCCGGGCATCGGCTTTTGTCCTTTTCGAACGTGCATCGGCCGACCGATCCCTTCTGCGATTTCAGCGGCCGTTGGTAGAAAATGGCGCGGTGCAATGCCTTCCTCAGACCGTCGGCGAGCCGCTGTTTTTCGCAGATGGCCCGAAATTCGGCCAGATAGTGCTCGTTGCGAGAGGTGTATTTCGTACGGATTTTCTCTTTTCGGGCGTAAAGCCGGTAAAAGTATTCGCCCAGGTAGGCGCATCCGGCCTTCTCCATGTCGACCGTCAGGCCCTCGATGCTCTGTCGGACCTTACCGCTCTCGCTTTCGTCGCCGGCATCCTTGCGATTGCTCAGGAATCCGCGCCGCTGCGCCAGATGATATAAGGCCCGGCCGAGCGTGTAACGGTCCCTTTGCGTGTCGAGATCGAGCGTTTCGGTCAGCGCCTTGTAGCGGTCGCGGTAGGGATTCTTGTCCGTGCGGTCGTCCGTTCGTTGCCAGCGGATAAACTTGTCCGTCAGCGGATAGATTTTCTTCTGTTTCCAATCTTTCAGTTGTTCGTCGGTCAGAGCAGGACAGAGGTCGTGGCGAACGAGCACACGGAGCAGGTCGATCTTGCGCAATCGTCGCCGGGCATAATGACGGCGCAGGGCGCGGGCTGCGGTTCGGTCTTGCACGGCGGGCTTCTCGCTGTTCTTTTCGCGTGCCACGCCTTCCTGAAAGATGTCTACCCCTTGGTCGAGCAAGGCATATCCCGTGTCGTTCCGCTCTACGAGAGCCCATCCGATCGAGGCGGTTCCCAAGTCCAATCCTAATATTTTTGTCATATCGGGTCCATTTATAGTAAAATTAAATAAAATTTTGCAATTTCAAGGCTTTTTTATTATATTTGAAGCGTAAGAGTTCTACATCTTATCACAATAAGGCTATAGGCCGAAGGTTTTATACCTATGTCTCCGCGTACTCCGTGGAGACTTTTTTGTGATCGGGGTTTGGTTTCTTAAGAGCGGATTTAAGCGTGGCTGCCGGGCTGCGGATTGGGTCGGACAGGACCGGTCTTGTCCGGAGCTGGACGAGATGAAGGAAGTCAGGAAGCCGAATCGGAGAGTACAAACGGAACGACAGAAAGCAAAAAAACGGCACGGGACACCGTGCCGGAAGACGTTTTGAGCGATTTCGGTGGAAATGTTCCGAGGGGAGGCTAATCTCTACCGTCGAAAAAGCCTTCGTTACGGAAACTGTAACAGGGGCCGGGCGTGACGATGATATGGTCGAGCAGCGCGATGTCGAACAGCGAGACGGCTTGCGCGACGCGCTCGGTCACCGTGCGGTCCTCCTCGCTCGGGAGTTCGCTGCCCGAGGGGTGATTGTGCACGAGGATCACGGCGTGGGCCAGCTTTTCGACGGCCCGCTTGACAATCAGCCGGTGGTCGACGACCGTGGCCGATACGCCGCCCTGGCTAATACGTACACGGTCGAGCACCCGGTTCGACGAGTTGAGATACAGGGCCCAGAATTCTTCGTAAGGCAGCTCGGCGATCAGCGGACGGAACATCTCGATTACGTCGCGGTCGGTCTGTACCTGATCGAGCGACCGGCTTTGCTCGGCTCTCAGCCTGCGGCCCAGTTCCAGCGCGGCGGACAGTACGGCGGCCCGGGCGATGCCCAGACTCTCGGCCGAGCGCAGTTCTGCCAGACTGCACCGGCCCATTCGCGCCAAACTGCCCTCGAAGCGGTCGAGCAGGCGCCCGGCCAGCTCGGTGGCCGGGCCGCCGGGACCGCTGCCGTGAAGCAGAATACTCAATAGTTCGGTATCCGTCAATGCGGAGGCTCCCCGGGCAATGAGCTTTTCCCGGACCTGTTTGTCGGAAAGCGGGTGATCTTCCATGATGACCAGGTCTTTGATCGTGATGCCCTGCGGCGGGCATTTACTCTTCGATATGCTCCGCCGTGCCGTGCTCGCCCGTTTCGCGGAGCCGGATCAGAGCCGACAGAGCGGCTTTTTGCTCGGAGCTTTTCTTGCTGTGTCCCTCGCCGGTGCCGGCCGGCTGTCCGTCGATCGAGACGCTCGTGTGAAAGTGCGGGATTTTCTGTGTATAGAGCGGGCTCGGCACCGTGTCGAACGACAGGGCGCGCTTGTTCTTCTGGCTCCACTCGATCAGCCGGCTCTTGAAGTCGGTCTCCTGCTCGGTCATATCGACCAAATCGATATATCGATTCAACAGATGGTTTATTATCAATCTGTTGGTGAAATCGTACCCCTTGTCCAAATAGAGCGCTCCGACCATGGCTTCGAGCGCGTCGCCGTAGAGGTTTTTCTGCTGGGAACTGTAGTTGCCCTGCGTGATAATGTGCCGGTCGAGCCCGATACGGACGGCCAGCTTGTTCAGCGACGCTCGGCTGACGATGCGCGACCGCAGCTTCGTCAGAAAGCCCTCGTTCTGCTCGGGAAACTCGATGAACAGATAGTCCGAGACGATCGACTCGAGCACGGCGTCGCCCAGAAATTCGAGCCGCTCGTTGTTGATCGGCGTGCCGTCGTCCAAAAAAAGAGAAGCTGACCTGTGAATCAAGGCCAGCTTATAAAGCTCTATATTATTCGGGCAGACGCCGAAAATCTCGTCCAGTGCCTTGTAATACGCCTTGTCCCTGCTGTGATGCAGCTTCCAGTACAATCGTATCCGGTCGAGCACGTCCGTCAGATTTTTTTGAATATGACCGTCGAGTTGTGTCCGCCGAAGCCGAACGTGTTGCTCAGCGCGTACTTCACGTCGCGCTTCTGCGCCTTGTTCAGCGTCAGGTTGATCTTCGGGTCTATCTTCGGATCGAGGTTCTCGACGTTGATCGTCGGAGGCACGATCCCTTTCGTGATCGCCATGATGCAGGCAAGACCCTCGATCGCGCCTGCGGCGCCCAGCAGGTGTCCGGTCATCGACTTGGTCGAGCTGATGTTCATATCGTATACGTGGTCTCCGAACGAAGCGACGATGCCGGCCACTTCGGCCAAATCGCCGACCGGGGTCGACGTGCCGTGGGTGTTGACATAGTCGATGTCGTCGGGAGCGATGCCGGCGTCCTTGATCGCGTCGGTCATCGATTTCTTCGCTCCGACTCCTTCGGGATGGGGCGCGGTCAGGTGATAGGCGTCGGCGCTCATGCCGCCGCCGGCCACTTCGGCGTAAATTTTGGCTCCGCGGGCTACGGCATGCTCGTATTCCTCGAGCAGCAACGCTCCGGCGCCTTCCCCGATCACGAAGCCGTCACGGTCCGCATCGAACGGGCGCGAGGCCTTCTGCGGCTCGTCGTTTCGGGTCGAAAGAGCCTGCATGGAGTTGAATCCGCCCACTCCCGGAGGATTGATGGCGGCTTCGGAGCCTCCCGTCAGGATCATGTCCGCCTTGCCCCAGCGGATGTAGTTCAGCGAGTCGATCATCGCATGGTTCGACGACGAGCAGGCCGAAACGGTGCAGAAGTTGGGACCCCGGAAGCCGTATTTCATCGAGATGTGCCCGGCAGCCAGGTCGGCGATCATCTTCGGAATGAAGAAAGGGCTATATCGAGGGATAAAGCCGCCCTCAACATAGCTCTTTACCTCTTGGTAGAACGTTTCCAGTCCACCTATTCCGGAGCCCCAGATCACTCCGACCATATCGCGGTCGATCTTCTCCAGATCGACGCCCGAGTCCTTGACGGCCTGTTCGGCAGCGACGAGCGCATACTGGGAGTACAGGTCGTACTTGCGCAACTCCTTGCGGTCGAAGAAACTGGCGGCGTCGTAGCCTTTGAGCTCGCAGGCGAATTTCGTTTTGAAGTTGGAAGGGTCGAAATGAGTAATGGGTCCTGCTCCGCTCACACCTTTCTCAAGGTTGGAGAAATATTCCTCAATGCTGTTGCCTAAGGGGTTGATGGTGCCTATCCCCGTTACCACAACTCTTCTTTGTTTCATAGAACTTCGGTCAATTCGTTCGACAAACGCCTGTTTCAAAGGCCTGAAAAATTACTTCTTTTTCTCGCTGATGTAGTTGATTGCGTCGCCTACGGTGGTGATCTTCTCAGCGTCTTCGTCGGGAATCGAGATCTCGAATTCCTTCTCGAACTCCATGATCAGCTCCACGGTGTCGAGCGAGTCGGCCCCGAGGTCGTTGGTGAAGCTTGCGGCGGGAACCACTTCGGCAGCGTCAACGCCGAGCTTGTCGACGATGATGTCCACTACTTTTGATGAAACGTCTGACATAATACCAATAGTTTAAGTTTGACAATTGCGTTTATTCCGAAAAATAACTTCTATTTCAAAGCCAAATTTTTGCAAAAGTAATACTTTTTGGATTATTTTTGGTCATCCGAAGCGTTTTTTGCGCATTTAATCGGGTTTTGATTCTGTAAATCGTTGTTTATGATAAAGATAGCCGTGTTCGCCTCCGGTTCGGGGACGAATGCCGAGAATGTGGCCTCTTATTTCGCGGCAGGAGAGAAGGCCCGCGTGACGCTGATCCTGTCGAACCGTCCCGACGCGCCGGTGCTCGAACGGGCGCGCAGGCTCGGCATCGGGACGGAAATTTTCGACCGCGATACCTTTTATAATAGCGATCGGGTCGTCGAGAGATTGCGGCGCGAGGGGATCGGCTACATCGTGTTGGCCGGATTCTTGTGGCTCGTGCCGGACAATCTGCTCGGGGCTTACGGAGGCCGGATTCTGAACGTGCATCCTTCCCTATTGCCCCGGCACGGGGGCAAGGGCATGTACGGCGACCGGGTGCACCGGGCCGTCGTCGAATCGGGCGATCGGGAGACGGGCATCACGATCCACCGGGTCAACGAACATTACGACAGCGGCGACATCGTGGCCCGCTACCGCACGGAGGTCGAGCCGGGCGATACGCCCGAGCGGGTGGCCGAGAAGGTGCACGCTCTGGAGTACCGCTATTATCCTCTCGTGATCGAAGCGGAAATAGACAAACTAAACGTATGCGATATGAAGAGAAAACCATCGATGCGCCTGTTGCTGATCAGCAATTCGACCAATGCCGGCGAGGCTTATCTCGAGTACCCCAAGCGGCAGATCGCCGATTTCCTCGGCGGTGTCCGGCAGGTCGCTTTCGTGCCTTATGCGGCCGTGACGTTTTCCTATGACGATTACCTGACCAAAGTGCAGGCCCGTTTTTCGGAACTCGGCATCGATGTGCGTTCGGTGCATCGCGAGAGCGATCCGGTCCGCATGCTGTCGCAGGCGGAGGCGATCGTCGTCGGAGGAGGAAACACTTTCGCGCTTGTGAAGGCGATGCAGGAGCAGGGCTTGCTGAGGGTGATCCGCGAGAGGGTGCCCGAAGGCGTTCCGTACGTCGGCTGGAGCGCCGGCAGCAATGTCGCCTGTCCGACGATCTGCACGACCAACGACATGCCGATCGTCGAGCCGGCTACGTTCACGGCGGCAGGGCTCGTTCCGTTCCAGATCAATCCGCACTATACCGACGCCCATCCCGACGGTCATGCCGGCGAGACGCGCGAACAGCGGCTGCTCGAGTATGTCGAAGCCAATCCGTGCATGACGGTCGCAGGGCTTCGCGAAGGATGTATCCTGCGTGTCGAGAACGGGCGGATCGAGCTGATAGGCGAACGTCCGATGCGGATCTTCCGCAAGGGGCAGGCACCCTACGAGGTACGGCCCGGCGACGATCTGAATTTCTTACTGGATTAGCCGTGCAGTCGCGCGAGGCGGGCCTGAGGGGCGAGCAGGCGGCGGCCGAATGGCTTATTGCCAACGGGTTCGAGCTGTTGCATCGCAATTGGCGCAGCGGGCGTTACGAACTCGACATCGTGGCTCTGCGCGAGGGCGTGCTCCATGTCGTCGAGGTCAAGTGCCGCCGGAGCGGCGCGCTCTCGCCGCCCGAGGAGGCGATGACGCCCCGCAAGTTCGCGGCGCTGATGCGGGCCACCGAGCATTATGTCGCGCTCTACGGCTTCGATACGGATACGCAGTTCGATTTGGTGACGGTCGAGTATCGGCCGGACGGGGAATGCGACCTGCATTATTTTCCGAATGCGATGACACCGCGCTGGTGACGGGCCGTGCGGAAAGAACGCTTGCCGCTCTTGCTTTCGAGCCCGACGGCTCCCGGTCGTTCGGCCGGCCTTTCGGTCGGGCGCGGATCCGGAACGCTTTCCGGCTCTCGGCGAAAATTCCGGGTCCGGAGGTCTTTTGTCTCCTGAGTGCGGGGGGCTTGCGGGTCGGCAATTTTCCGGACGCAACGTATCGAGATACGGTTGAATGGGGACGACGCGTGCCGGCATTTCGTTCCCTGCGGTCCGGAAGCCATTGCGAAGCGCGTTTCCCCGGATCGTTTGGCGGGACTGAAGGGAACGGGGCCGGCGATGACGAAGGCGTCGCGGATGCCCTGTCGCCACAGGAAGGACCGGATATGTCCCGCACGCCAGGCGGGTCGGGTGCGCATGCCGGTCTGTCTGCGTTCCGGAAACGTGCTGCGGATACGGTATAGAACTCCCGCATAGATGTCTTGCTGTATCCGGCTGTCGAATTTTCAATGCTTTCGTCCCGAAACGAAGTTCCTTTCGGCGAAGGGGTGCCGGGAAAGCGGATCGGACGCGCGGTCCGTAGCCGCAGTCCGCGACTGTGAGATTCCATGCGGGAGCTCTTGGCGTATCGATATGGTAATTATCTTGTTGTAGATTTCGCGATATGGAAAACGAAAAGAGAACGGTTCGCCTGATTTATCCCCAGTGGCAGGGCGGCGACATCGTCCGGTGGGTTCCCGAGATAAGGAATCCCGACGATGCGGCGAGAGGATATTTTCTGGGAGCGCAGCTGCTCGCCTTTCTGGCTCCGCACAGCAGCGTGCAAACGCTGACGGTTCCCGTCGCCGACGGCATTGCGGAGCGCCGGGTGACGGACGGAGTGCTCGACCGCGATGCGATCGTTGCCCAGACGAGGGCCGCCGTGAGCATGCTGCGTGCCGGCGATCCCGACCGGATCGTGACGTTCGGGGGCGACTGCTCCGTCAGCGCGGCTCCGTTCGCCTTTCTGGCCGGGAAGTACGGGGATGACGCGGCCGTGATCTGGATAGACGCTCATCCCGACATCACCTTGCCCGGCGACGCTTATTCCGGCTATCATGCGATGGCGCTCGCGGCCTGCATGGGTCTCGGCGATGCGAAGATACTTGCCGAACTGCCTGCGCGCATCGACCCGTCGCGCGTGCTGCTGGTCGGTCTGCGCGATTGGGAGCGCGACGAAATCAGGGCGCGGCAGAGGGAGCTCGGCATCGCGCACCTCGCTCCGCAGGACGTGGCCGGCGACAGCCGCGCGGTCGTAGAGTGGCTGGAAAGTTGCGGGGCCTCGAAGGTACTGATCCATTTCGATCTGGACGTGCTCGATCCGGCCGATCTCGTTGCGGCCGTGGGCGTCGTTCCGGACGGGATGACCGTCGATCAGGTCGTCCGGTTGATCGGCGACATCGCCCGGGCGCGGGAGGTGGTCGGTCTGACGGTAGCCGAGCCGATGCCCCGGACAGCCGTTCGGATCAGGGATATGTTGAAACGCTTGCCCTCGTTGGAGTAACCGGAAGTTCCCGTGTCCAGGTGCGGAGAAACGGCGCCGGAAGGGTGCCGCAGCCCGCTTCCGGCGCAAGGGAGGTTTCTCGGGTAACGGGAAAATCCGGAGCTCTTCGGGCGGTCCGTTACTTCTCTTCGGCCGGTCCGATATCGTGGTGTTTGAGTACCCGCGCTTCCAGATAGAACACGATGTCCTCGGCGATGTTGCTGCACCGGTCGCCGATACGTTCGATGCGGCGGATCGCAGAATGCAGGTGCAGACAGTCCGTGATCGCGTCGGGATGCGCGCTCATGTGCTCGGCCAGCACGGCGATCGCGTCGGCGTTGATCCGGTCGACCAGATTGTCTTTGGCGAAGACCTTGCCCGCCATCGCGCTGTCCTCGTTGGCCAGGGCCGCCTTACACAGGCTCAGCATGCACAGCGTCTCTTGGAACATCCGTTTGAGTTCGAGCCGTTCGATCAGCTCCGGCGTGATCTTGTCGTTGAGGTTTTCGACGACGAAGACGGCGATGCCGTCGGCGAAGTCGCCTATGCGCTCCAGGTTGTTGTTGATCTTGACGATCGACAGCATCATGCGCAGGTCGACGGCTACCGGCGTCAGCAGCGCGAAAAAATTCTCGCACTCGCGGTCGACCGTCAGCTCGTAGGCATCGACCATTTTTTCGCGGCTGCGCACTTCGAGCGCCAGTTCGCGGTTCCGCTCGAGCAGGGCGGCTGAGACTTTTTCGACCTGTCCCTGCACGAGAAGCCACATCTCGGCCAGGCTTTTTTTGACGCGCTTGATCGATTCTTCGGTATGTCGCATGGATTTTCGGTATTTGGTGTTTTTGCTTCAATCGGCGGTTTACGGAGCGTCCCGTTCGGACGGGAAAGCCTCTCGTCGCGGGTGTCCGATCCGGCGGAAGACGGCTTTGCGCCCGGTCCTGCGGTTGTCGTTTTTTCTCTCTCCGCAGTCGTTCGGGAGCGGTCTCTTTCAGGCGCTTGCGGCGCAAAGGTACCGAATCAGCCGAACCGGCCGGTCACGTAGTTCTGCGTGGCCTCTTTCGAGGGGTTCAGAAACATCTGCCGGGTCTGGTCGTACTCGACGAGCTCGCCCATGTAGAAGAATGCGGTACGGTCGCTGACGCGCGCCGCCTGCTGCATGTTGTGCGTGACGATGACGATCGTGTACTCCTTTTTCAGTTCGTAGATCAGGTCCTCGATTTTCGATGTCGAGATCGGGTCGAGCGCCGAGGCCGGCTCGTCCATCAGCAGGATCGACGGCCGCACGGCCAGCGCCCGCGCGATGCAGAGGCGCTGCTGTTGCCCGCCCGACAGCTCGAAGGCCGATTTCTTCAGCTTGTCTTTCACCTCGTCCCACAGCGCGGCTCCCTTGAGCGAGCTCTCGACGCGCTCGTCGATCAGCCGGCGGTCGCGGACGCCGTTCACGCGCAGTCCGTATGCGACGTTCTCATAGATCGTTTTCGGAAACGGATTCGGTTTCTGGAAAACCATGCCTACCTTTTTGCGCAGCTCGACGACCTCGACGTCCCGGCCGTAGATGTCCTCGCCGTCGATCCAGATCTCGCCGCTGAGGCGCGTTTCCTCGATCAGGTCGTTCATCCGGTTCAGCAATCGCAGGAAAGTCGACTTGCCGCAGCCCGAGGGGCCGATAAAGGCCGTGACCGTGTTGCGCTCGATGCCGAGCGTGATGTTCTTCAGCGCGTGGAAGCTGCCGTAATAGAAGTTGACGTCTTTCGCACTTATGTTGATCATGACGATAGGGTTTCGTTAGTTCGTTTTCACTTTGCGGCCGAAATAGCGTCTCAGTCCGTTTGCCAGCAGATTGATCAGCAATACGATCGCGATCAGCACGAGAGCCGTTCCGTAAGCCATCGGACGGGAGGCTTCCAGATCCGTTCCGCTCGTTGCGATCACGTACAGGTGATAAGGCAGGGCCATGACCTGATCGAAAATACTGTCGGGCAGTTTCGGCAGGAAATAGGCGGCGGCCGTGAACAGAATGGGCGCCGTCTCGCCCGACACGCGGCCGATCGAGAGGATCAGCCCGGTGACGATGTTCGGGAAAGCCATCGGCAGCAGTACGCGCCAGACGGTCTGCAGTTTGGTCGCGCCGAGCGCGTAGCTGCCGTTGCGCAGCGAGTTGTCGATCGAGCGCATCGCCTCTTCGGTCGTCCGGATCACGATCGGCAGCACGAGCAGGGCGAGGGTCAGCGAGCCGGCGATGATCGAGTCGCCGAATCCGAGCGTACGGACGAACAGCGCCATGCCGAACAGGCCGAACACGATCGACGGTACGCCGCTCAAGTTGCTCGTCATGACGCGGATCACTCTGACGAGCCAGTTGTCGCGGGCGTATTCGCTGACATAGATGCCCGACATCACGCCGAGCGGAAACGCGACGGCGATGCTGCCCGCCACCAGGCAGAGCGTGCCGACGATAGCCGGCAGGATGCCTCCCTCGGTCATCCCGTTTTCGGGCATCGAGGTGAGAAATTCCCAACTGACGACGCCGGCTCCTTTGACGATGATGAAACCCAGAATCCATACCAGTATGGCCACGACCAGCAGGCTCGTCAGTCGGAACAGCCCGAAAGCGAGTTGTTGCGAGCGCTTCTTGCGTTTCGATATTTTCGAGGACGTTATCATGTTGTCCGTTCGTTATTGTTTTTTTCGTTTCTCGCGCGCCGGCGGGGAATCTTTCTCCGGGCGTCGGCGCGGTTTCCTTGTTTACATCGTCTTGGGCCGTCGGGCCGAAATCATCTCGACCGCGATGCTCAGCAGCAGCGTGAGCAGGAACAGGATGCAGCCCAGCATGAACAGCGCCTCGTAGTGGGCGCCTCCGGCCGGAGCCTCCCCCAGCTCGGCGGCGATCGTCGCGGGAATCGTCCGCACGGGCTCGAGCAGCGAGTGCGGCACGACGGCGGCATTGCCGGTTACCATCAGCACGGCCATCGTTTCGCCGACCGCGCGGCCGATGCCCAGCACGGCCGCCGCGGCGATGCCCGAGGCCGAGTACGGCAACACGACCCGGCGGATCGTCTGCCAATGCGTCGCGCCGAGCGCCAGACTCGATTCGCGCATGGCTCGGGGAGTCGTGCGGATCGTATCCTCGGCGACGGTGATGATCGTCGGCAGCGCCATGATTGCCAGAATCAGGCTGCCGGCGAGTGCCGTCTCGCCGACCGGCAGGTCGAAGACGTCGCGTACCAGCGGCACGACCGCGACGAGCCCGAAGAATCCGTAGACGACCGACGGAATGCCGGCCAGCAGCTCGATCACGGGTTTCAGCATCCGGCGCAGCCGCGAGTCGGCCAGCTCGGCCATGTAGATGGCGACGGAAAGCCCCAGCGGCAATGCGATCAGGATGGCCGCCAGACTGACCCACAGCGTGCCGGCCAGCAGCGGAATCAGGCCGTACTGCGGGGCCGGCGCGGCGGTCGGATACCATTGCCGCCCGGCGAAGAAGCTCGCCGGCGTGATCCGTCCCTCGCCGAGAACCTTGCCGGCGAAGTCGGGGGCGACGTACTGTTCGGGCAGATAGGCGATCATGTTCGGATGATCGGCCACGATCCGGCTCAGACATTGCGGCGCGCGGCTCAGGTCGGCTCCGAGCTCCTGCTCGGTCGCGTAGCTCGTGATGTCGTCGAGCCGGAAGACCAGAATCGAGTCGTCGGGACCTCCTACCTCGCTCCAGTTCGTCAGGTCGGCGTCGAATATCTGCATGATCTGTTCCGGAGTCAGGCTCTGCACCGGGTTCGCCCGGTTGACGGCCAGCACGTAGCCTTGCTCGACGGCCGGCGAGTCGAACAGACCGGCTCCCTCGCGGAACAGAAAGACGACGATCAGTACGATCACGATACTGGTCAGGTAGCCGCTCGCCATCAGGATTTTCTCGGCGACGGTCTCCGCTATTTTTCTCGGTTTCAGTTTCACGGTTTTCGGTGATTGGGTCGCGCTCGGACGGGCTTTAACGGATCGGAATGAAACCGATGGACGCCACCATAGCCTGTCCCTCGTCCGAAGTCAGGTAGTCGACCAGCGGCCGGACGGCGGCCTCGTTCGATTTCGTATAATAGAAGTAGAGCGGCCGGACGATCGGGTAGCTTTTCGACCGGGCATTGTCGAACGTCGGGGCGACGTAGCTCCCGCCTCCGTCGTAAGAAACGGCGAGCGCCTTGACCTCCGGGTTGAGATAGGCCAGTCCGACGTAACCGATCGCTCCGGGCGTCTGACTGACGGACTGGATGATCGCGCCCGTGGCCGGCATGCTCAGTACGGCCGGCATGTAGTTGCGGTGTTTGAGCACGCTCTCCTTGAAGAATTCGTAAGTTCCCGAACTCGTTTCGCGCGAGTAGACGACGATCTTGCGGTCTTCGCCTCCCACTTGCTTCCAGTTTGTGATCTTGCCGCGGAAAATCCCTTCGAGCTGTTCCCGGGTCAGTCGGGAGACCGGGTTCGAGGGATGGACGATGACGGCCAGCGCGTCGAACGCGACGGTCAGTTCCTCGACCGGACGGCCCGCCTGCTGCATCCGGACCCGTTCGTCGAACTTGATCCGACGCGAGGCCATCGCGATGTCGGTCGTGCCTTCGCGGAGCGACGACAGGCCGACTCCGCTGCCTCCGCCCGTGACGGTGACATGGGCCGAGGGATTTTTCTCCGAATAGTTTTCGGCGGCTTTCTGGGCCAGCGGCAGCAGCGTGTCGCTTCCCTTGAGTTTCTGGGCGCAGGCGGCGGCCGTCAGGCCGAGCGCCGCGAGCAGAAGGGCGATCTTTTTCAAAGGCATTCTCATCGGTTTGCCGCAAAGGTAGTCCGGGAGAATGAACGCAACTTTAAGAGACGGTTAAGATAGAGTTGCTTTTGGGTTAAGAAAAGGTTAAGCCTCGTCGCCGGACCGGCGACGGGAAAGTGCGGCGCGAACCTGCCGGCACGGAAACGAGCCGTCTTTTCTCATGCCCGCGCGGATGTGCGGAAGCATGCACGGAGAGGCTCGTAGCCGGCCTTACGGACGTTTCGTTATGTTCAGGAAGCGTTTTGTCAGGAATCTGCGGACCGGTTCGTCGTACAGTTTCAGGCACAGATAGGCCAGTATGACCGAGCCGACGACGAGGGCCGCGGCTCCGGGCAGCGACTGGGCGAACGTGAGGTTCTCGTTCTTGACCCATGCGTAGTACAGGTATATGAAAGGATAGTGTACCATGTACAGGGGGTACGATATGTCGCCCAAGAACTTGCATATCCGCGTCGTCGCCTTGTCCGTCGTCTTGCCCGAGGCTCCGAGATAAACGATCAGCGGGAAGACCGCGATGGCGCAGGCGGCGTCGTACAGCCCGTTCATCCACAGGTGCTCGCTGCCGCCGATCCGGGGCACGGCCGATACCGCGACGACTCCCAGAGCGCCTATCCAGAAAGCTCCCCTGACACGGACGGGCTTGAATACGCGCGACATCAGCAGCCCGGCCGAGAACGAGAACAGCAGGCGCAAGGAGCCGCCGACTATGTTCTCTTCCGTCAGGGCGAAGCCGACGCAGATGTCGCCGAGCGGTCCCCATACGGCGAACGCGGTCAGGCCGCAGCCTGCGAGCAGGACCAGCGCGGCCAGAGCCCGAGTGGGAAGTCTGCGGAGGAAAAGCGCGTAGAGAATGTTGCCTATGTATTCGAAGAACAGCGACCAGCTCGGGCCGTTGAGCGGATACATCTCGCCGACTCCCCGGATTTCGGAACCGGGGGTCGCGGGGATGAGCAGCGCATTCATCAGCGTGGCTACGAGCAGCATGGTCACGGAGATTTTCGAGACATCCCAGACCGGGCAGCCCTGAAAGTAGAACATGACGGCTCCGATCAGGGCTCCGATCACGACCATGGGCTGCAGGCGGATCAGCCTGCGCTTGAAGAAGTCGCCGACGGTCATCTTTTTCCACCGGTCGTCGTAGGCGTAGCCGACGACGAAGCCGGAGAGAATGAAGAAGAAATCGACGGCCAGGTATCCGTGATTGATTTTCTGGTCCAGATGACTGGTGGCGTAGGCTTCGAACAGATGGAAGCAGACGACCGTCAGGGCTGCTACTCCGCGCAATCCGTCCAGTATGTCGTAATGCGGCTTGGTGTCGGCGAAAGCGGCGGCGGGAATTTCCGTTTGCGGCATGGGTTTCGGGAAGTTAGGGTTCGTAGTTTCGTTCTTGGCGTTATGCGAGCATGCGGGCGGCTCGACGATGCTCCCGGATGTTCGGCATAGGCGCTTTACGGTTCGGAAGCCGGCGTTCCGGCAGACCGTACCGGTCGTAAAAATAAGTTTTTTTTTGTTATCGGTGCATATCCGCCGTCTCTTATATCGTGCGAATCCGGCCTTTCGGATTGCCGGATGCGCGCAAAGGTCCTGAGAAATGCCGCTTGAGGATTCTGAGTGCGACCGGAAACGCTGCCGCTTTCCCCGCGTTCCGGCTGTCCGGAAGAAAAAGCGTGCCGCTCTGCAAAAAAAATGACTATATTGCGTATGAGCCGGAGGCGTTTCTCTCTGATTTTTCGGACCGGTCCGCGTCTGTGAACGGAGAGGCGTCTGCGGCGGCCGTTCGGACTAAGCCGGAGCTTTCGGGACTACGCGAGGCGGAAACGGCGGCCTGCGTTCATACTGCATGACCGTCCGCGGCCGGGGGCGATTCCGGAGTCGGCGTCTTTCGGGGCCGGGCAGTAGCCGGTCCGAGGGATAAAGTCGATAAGACGGGATGGCGGGGACCGTGTCCGGAGGAAGCGATGGACGGGCCCGTAGTCGTCCGCTCCGAAAGGACGAGACTCGAATATCGTCGCGTTTCGGGAAAGGGCTTCGAGCAGGGCGCTCTGCGGAGCGTGTGTCCGGGCGCGGTTTTTCGCGCCGGATGCTCCTGCGGGCGTTCGACAGTACTGCCGGAGCCGTATCGCGCGAGTTTTTGGAAATCGTCGGGAAAATAGGTAATTTCACCCGTCGTTTGACAGCAACGGAAAACAAACATAATGCGAACGCTATGTATTCCATATTGACCGAGTGCCCGCTGTTCAGAGGGTTGACGGAAGATCAGATCCATGAAGTTATCGACGGCCGCGGGGACTACACGCTGGCCGATTACCGCGACGGCGAGCTGATAGCCCGCCGGGATACGGCCTATTCGGGCCTGATGATTATCGTGCGGGGGAAGGTGCACGGCGAGATGCCCGCCGCGTCGGGGCGTCCCGTGACGATCGAGCCGCTCGAGGCTCCGCAGCTGATTGCGCCGGCTTTCCTGTTCGGCGGCTACAACAAACTGCCGATCGACGTGGTGGCCGACGGCGACGCGACGATCATGACGCTGCATCGGGGTTACCTGTTCGAGCTGATGCAGAGCAACGTGCTGATTATGTCGAACTTCATCGACATCATCTCGAACCGGGCCAACGTCTGGTCGAAAAAAATCTATTTCCTGTCGTTCCGCTCGCTGAAGGAGAAGGCGGCCGGCTATTTGCTCGGGCATTCGACCGAAGCTTCCCCCTCGGTCGAGATGCCCGACATCCGCGAGATAGCGCAGTATTTCGACGCGACGCGCAGCGCCGTGCAGACCGTGCTCGCCGAATTGGAGAAAAAGCGTCTGGTCGCCCTTTCCGGCGACCGGATCACGGTACTGAACCGCAAGGGGCTCGAGGATATTCTGAAATAACCCTATGCGATTGCTTTACGATCTGGGCATTCTGCTGATGAATGCCGGGCTGCGCATGGCCGCGCCGTTCAATCCGAAGGCCCGGCTGTGGGTTCGCGGACGCAAGGATATTTTCCGCCGCATGGCCGAGGTCGTCGGACCGGACGACGAGGTCGCATGGCTTCACGCCGCCTCGCTCGGGGAGTTCGAGCAGGGACGCCCGGTGATCGAGGCGCTCCGCGAGGCATGTCCCCGATACAAGATTCTGCTGACGTTCTTTTCTCCGTCGGGTTACGAAGTGCGGAAAAACTATGCCGGCGCCGACTGGGTATTCTACCTTCCGGCCGATACTCCGCGCAATGCGCGGCGTTTTTTGCGCATCTTCCGGCCGAAAGTGGCCGTTTTCGTCAAGTACGAGTTCTGGATCAACTACCTGCTCGCGATGCGAAAGGAGGGAACGCGCCTCTACCTGATTTCGTCGATTTTCCGGCGCGGTCAGATATTTTTCCGGCCTTACGGCGGTCTGTTTCGCCGGGCTTTGGGCGCGTTCAGCCATATTTTCGTGCAGAACGATGAGTCGCGGGCGTTGCTCGGACGCATCGGCGTCCGCTGCGTATCGGTGACGGGCGACACGCGCTTCGACCGGGTCTGCTCGATCGCCGCTCGGGCCAAGCGGTTGCCTGAAATCGAGCGCTTCGCGGCCGGCCGGCCCGTTTTCGTGGCGGGGAGCACATGGCCTCCCGACGAAGAACTGTTGCTCGGGATGATCGATCGCTACCGCGACGTCAAGTTCATCGTCGTGCCGCACGAGATCGACCCGGACCGGATCGAGCGTCTGATCGGCCGCATCGGTCGTCCGGCCCTCCGCTATACGCAACTGACCCCGGAGACTGATTCGGCGGAAGCCGGCGTACTGATAGTCGATACGATCGGCATTCTGTCGTCCTTATACCGGTACGGCCGCTGGGGCTATATCGGCGGCGGTTTCGGCGCGGGAATACACAACACGCTGGAGGCGGCCGTATTCGGCCTGCCGCTGGCGTTCGGGCCGCATTACGGGAAGTTTCGGGAAGCCTGCGACCTGATCGAGTCGGGAGGAGCCAAGAGCATCGCCGACGGCGCGCAACTGCTCGAGTGGTTCGACCGCCTGTACCGCGATCCCGCGGCGACGCAACGTGCCGGCGAGGCATGCAGGACGTATGTCGAGTCTCATCGCGGAGCGACTCGGCGGATCGTGGACGAAATTTGCAGATAACGAATTATTGAGCTATATTTGCCCGTCCGGCCGGTCCGGAGGCGGATTGACCCATGGTGTAATGGTAACACAGCAGATTTTGGTTCTGTCGTTCCAAGTTCGAGTCTTGGTGGGTCAACGAAAAAGCCTGACAATCGCCGATTGTCAGGCTTTGCTTTCCGTTTTTGGGACGAAAGGAGGGAAGGTTTCCCGCTCCGGACGTCCTATACCGTATTCGTGCGGACCGAGTCCCGTGCCTTCCTCGGGCTATCCTGTCCGGCGTTTGGCCGGAGATCAGAAATCGACCCGGCTCCAACGGGTTTTCCAGTTTCCCCAGTCGGTTCCGTAAGCGTATGCGATGTACTGCTGTACGCCGGGCTTGATATGCCCGAGCTCGTCGCCGCTCCATCCGCAATTGTGGAGATAGGGCTGCAGGCCGTCCCGCAACTCGGCGATTTTCTCGAAACGGATGCCGTCGTCGGACTGCCACAGCACGATGTAGCTGTCGGCGCTCATCCGCGAGGCCGTGTGGACGGCTTGGAACTTGCCGATGTCCTCGCGGTACTTCACGTCGCAATGGTCGGAGCCCGCGATCGCGCTTTTATCGATCACGACGCCGTGGAAATCGAGGTGGGCGGGCCACAGCGGATCGGTCGCGTCGGCCGTCGCCAGCCTGGTCTTGATGCCGGTACCCGAGTCGTTCCACGAGTAATAGAAGTAGATCGTTCCGTCGAGCACGACGATCGAGGGCTCGCCGGCTCCGAAAGCGGTCGGGTCGTCCGTATAGCGGATCATCGGCTGCACGTCCGTACCGGTCGTCCAGCCCGTGCCGTTCCATTTCTCCCACGGACCTTCGGGCGATTGCGAGCGCGCAATGTAGACGTGGTTCTCGACCATGTTCAGGTTCTCGGTCGACGTATAGCCCGCGTAGTAGTAGCCTCCCCAGCGCGCGACGCCAGGGTCGCAGACCGAGAAGTGGTCCGACGAGAACTCGGTCGGCAGCAGCACCATTTTCTCCTGACTCCAATTGATTCCGCCGTCCTCCGATCGCTGGTAGGAGGCTTGATCCCAGAATGTGCTTCCTCCCGAATATTCCAACATGTACTGACCTGCCAGGCTGAAGTCGACCGCTTGTCCGTTCTGGTAGTTCGTGACGCCCGTGACGACGCCCGGATGCTTCCAAAGTCCGGAATGCTCCGTCGTGCCTTCGTCCATGACCCACAGATAGGTTCCCGCCGGAAACTTGCCTTCGGAGGCTGTGACATGGACGAATCCGCCGTCGGCATAGTTCGTGAACGATTGGCGTGCGACGGGAGTGGAGGCGACCGTTCGATCGTAGCTCGTGTCCCAGCGGTAAAGCGAAAGGCGCAGCCCGCACGGTTGACCGTTCCAGTTCACACAGATCGCCCCGGCGGCGTAGAACGGCCTGTCGGCTGTGAATCGCTGACCCACCGACGAGCCGGCGGCACCGAGTCCGATCGGCGTGTTTTGGCCCTTGTTCTCGTACAGGAGCACGTTGTCGCCGTACTGGCCGCCCGGGGCGGCGAACCATGCGTCGATCGTGCCGTCGTCATGGATCATGATCGATGGGCCGTACCGGTAACCGCCGCCGCCGTAGATATCCCAGCCGTCGGTGATCTCGGGTACGTATGCCGATCGCTGGCGGATGGCGATTTCACCCTTTAGTTCGCTGTGCAGGTCGCGAAGCAGGACAACCGCTTCGCGCACGTGCGGCGTCTCGTTCGGCTTCACTTCGAAAGACAGTCGGTCAACGACCGCTTTCGAGCCGTCGGCGGGAAGAATCCACGAAGCGACGGAGTCGGGTATCACCACCGAGTATTCGACGTTCTGCTGCACGGTCGCATCGATCGTGGCTCCGATGCCGGGAACGTCGAAACGGGCCGGATTGACGGCCAGCACGCCTTGTTTGACTTGGGTGACGGTCACTTTGCCGCTGGCCGTACCGGCCGTGACGACGATTTCGGCCGTCCGCTCGCCATCCGTGTCGTTGGTCCGCAGCGACCGGACCGTCAGCTTCAGCTCCGATCCGGCCTTACCCCGGGTCGGGGTGACCGCGCACCATTCGGCGGCCTTCGGGTCCGTCAGCGCGGCGGTCCAGTCGACCGTGGCCCCGAAAGAGACGTTTTGCTCGCTGCCTGTCGCTCCCGCCAGCGTGACGGTCGTTGTTTTCAGCTCGACGGCGGGATCGGTTCCGGCCGAGTCTTTGTCTCTGCATCCGGATAAAATGAGAACACACGCCGGAAACAATATTCCGGCGGTCGTCCGCTTGATTGCGCTCATAGGTATAAGTTTTAGGTTGGTTGGGTTTCGAGAGCACGACTCAGATCGTATCGAGCGCCGTTTTGAAGCGTGCTTGGGCACGAGTCGGGCGGGAAGCGCCTTGGCTATTCCACGACCGGCTCCGCGTCGAACTTGCGGATGTCGATGCCGTCCGAGAGTTTTTCGATCTGAGGAAGCAGCGTCGTGAAGTGGCGGGTAGCCTCGTGGGCGGCCAGCACTTCGCCGTTCTGCCACAGTTCAACGATCAGCAGCTGCTCGGGATCGGTCGGATGCAGGTAGTGCTGATAAGAGATATTTCCGTTTTCCTGTTGCGAGGCTTCGGTCAGCTGTTCGAGCAGTCGCAACGTCTGCGGGCGGTTCTGCTCCGAGACGGTGATGGTTACCAGAATGTTGATCATATGCTGTGAGTTTAACGGGTGATCCGTTTGAGCTCTTTTTATTTTCCGCGCGGTTCCGCCTTGCTCCGCTTGGGGAGCCGTGCGGGGACAGGCGTTTTTCAGACAGGCGCGTTGTTGAACGCCTCGGCGATTTGGTCGGCGATCTGGTCGAGCGCCTGCTGCAGCTTGCCGCCGATCATCATTTTCATCATCATGTTCAGCTTGACGTGCAGCACGAGCCGCATCCGCGTGTCGCTGACGTCGGCGGAAACCAACTGCAGCCAGAACGTGAAGTCCATCGGCGAGCCGTCCTCGCCGGTCACCTTGACGAGCTTAAAAGGCTCTTTCTCGACCATGCGCAGCCGGACCGGGAAGCCCTTGGCCTTGAACGAGCAGGTGTTTTCGTCGGCCGTCCACCCTTCGACCTTGTCGGCGAGCACCGGGGTCAGGTTGTCGAAACGCGACAGGACGCCGTAAACCGTTTCGGCCGGACGCAGGATCCGGACGTGTTTGCTTTCGTACTTCTCCATAGCGATTACTGTGCCGATTTTTTCCAGTTCGCAGGGTCGCGCCGCCACTGCTGGAGAGTTTGCAGCTCGTCCTCGTGGACATAGCCCTGTTTCGCCGCCAATTCGATCATCGTCTTGTAGTCGCTGAGCGTGTCGAGCTTCACGTCGGCTCCGGCGAAATTCTCGGCGGCGGTCGGGAAACCGTAGGTGAAGATGGCCACCATGCCCAACACGTCGCATCCCGCCTCGCGCAGCGCCTCGACGGCGCTCAGGCTGCTCCCGCCCGTTGAGACGAGGTCCTCGACGACGACGACCTTGGCGCCGGGCCAGTATTCGCCCTCGACCTGGTTCGTCAGCCCGTGCGTTTTCGGCGAACTGCGGACATAGATGAACGGCTTGCCCATCCGTTCGGCGACCAGCACGCCGTGCGCGATGGCTCCGGTGGCGACGCCGGCGATGATGTCGGCGTCGGGGTATTTCTCGGCGATGATCCGCTCGAAGCCTTCGTAGACCTGCTTGCGAACGGCCGGATACGAGAGAATCTTGCGGTTGTCGCAGTAGATCGGGGAATACCAGCCCGAGGCCCATGTGAAATGATTTGCCGGATTTAATTTAATTGCCTTAATTTGTAACAGGCTTTCCGCTATCTTACTCGATAAATCGTTCATTATGAGTGTTTATAAAGTTTATGTCGAGAACAGCTGCATCCGCTTCGCCCCGGAAGGGCGCGCCGGGGACGGAGAACCGTCGCTCGCGGTCGCTCCCGGCGAAAGCGTTTCTATGACAAAGTTGTTGCAAAAACTTCAATTTACCAAAAAGTTAACCGTAATATCCGAAAAAATAGAGTCCGTTTTCGACGGGTTCCTCGCGTCGATGCCCTTGATCGAGGCGGGCGGCGGCTT
>ERZ827516.1014-NODE-1014-length-27546-cov-5.078535_pt1 | contig 27546 bp, 33 predicted proteins | sample MGYA00519703_ERZ827516 | MGnify/ENA primary metagenome ERZ827516 (study PRJEB31778, sample SAMEA3449337) | human gut metagenome | biome: human gut; feature: human-associated habitat; material: faeces | place: United Kingdom | collected 2010/2012 ...
TCTTCCAAGCTACAGCCTCTGCCGGTTTCCGACCGGGAAGCAGTACAACTGCGACTTGAACGCAAGCTATAACATCGGTTCCCGATATTTCATTCGGGAACTCTTAAAGGCCCTGCCGGTAACGGCGGGGCAGGCGGTTGCGGCAAAAGTACCGGAACTTGCCCATCGGAGTCAGTGTACCTTATCCTCGCTAATTAAGCTGCGTGCGGTGCTTGCGGCGTAATGCAGCAAAGTAACTGAATGCAGCTTGTATGGAGGAAGGGCAGCCTGGGAGCCCCAAAGGCTCCAACCGGACAGGAAAGTCCGGCTATCGGGACACTTTTATGACAGAGCTTTCAGGAACGGGATCCAGCCGGGTACCGAAAGCTCGTGACTTCAGTCATGAGAGGCGACTTCACATCAAAAAACGAAATATTGCAGTCACAATCCTGCTTTCGTTTCTGACCTGCGGGCTTTATGCTATTTATTGGGAGATCTGTCTGGTAAATGACCTGAAAAAAGCTTCCGGGGATGAAAATGCAAAAAGCGGAGGAACTGTATTCCTGCTGAGCCTTATCACATGTAGCATTTACTGGTTGTTCTGGATTTTCCGAGCAGGAGAAACCATGGATGCAATTAAAGCAAAAAACGGAGTTCCGGCATCCAACCGCAGCCTCGTATATCTGCTGTTAAGTATCTTCGGACTTGGACTGGTTGCCATTGCAATTCTGCAGAACGACCTTAATACGCTGGCCGCATCTGTTGAGGAAACGGCTACGGAAATGCCGAAACAGGAAGATAACAATGATACAATGTAAAGAAAGGATTTCCCGGCAGAAATGCCGGGATTTTTCAATTTATGATCAGACAACGTTTACACAAAACAACATTAGCTGCAGCGCCATGGCTTACTGCCGCAGTCCTGTATAATCTATTGGTTCGTCTCACGCCAATCAGGATTCCATGCCTTTTTCGCGTATTTACAGGTTTCCAATGTCCTGGCTGTGGCATGACCCGCATGTGCATTGCGCTGTTATCCGGTCAGTTACAGGAAGCAGTGCAGTATAATCCGGTTCTGTTTTTTATGCTGCCATTCCTGATTCTATATGTTTTTATCATATCCGCAGTGTTCATTCTGACCGGAAAGCAGTGGCACATACCGCATGAAAATCTGTGTGCTTACGGATGTATTGCCATCCTGCTTACATTTGGCATTCTCCGCAACCTGTTTGGCTGGTAAACGGATATCGCAAACAAATTTTAATCCTCGTAGGCGGGAAAACAGAAGTTCTTCGGAGCCGAATCCCACATTTCAAGGCGTAAGCCTAAGTGGCAGACAGTGCACCAAAAGAAAACCGATCTACGAGTCATTTCTCGACTTCATCCCAAACCATAATTTTCCTGAATCTATTTATAAGGTATTGGAGAGAAAGGAGAGACATGTATTACAGATGGAAAATAAGGTACAAAAAATTAAAGGAAGCCGGAGAGGGCTGACATTTTCTTTTGTCAGCCAGGAAACAGATTTCATACCGGGCACACATTACCGATATGCAGTTTATTCGGATGAAGGCAGGGTTGTCATTCTTCCGTCCACAGACGGAGGCAATACGGTTTCCAAAAAGAAGGTCGGGCTGCAGATGAAGTCGCTGATCGATCTGCGCAGCAAAGAAATCCGCGAACTGACGGCCAAAGCGGATCGAATGGAAATTGAATTCTGCGACGGCTACATCGAGGTTTCCATGATCGCAAAAGCAGAGAACCAGATCTGCACAGTCATCGGGAAAATTGCAGTAGCACCGCAACTGGCAAAAGCGGCAGGATGTGAAGCGGCAGAATTTGTTCAGTCAAAACTTCCACGCATCCACCCATGGACGGATGAAAGAGTCCACAAAGAGATTCCGGATGTGATCCGGACTATTTCCCTGTTTTCAGGAGCTGGGATGCTGGATTACGCATTTGCGAAAGATCCGTGTTTCGAAATCGTTTATGCGGCGGAATATGCCCACGATGCCGTAACCACTTACCGCGGCAACATCGGGGATCATATCCACGAATGTGATATCCGCAGCCTTCATGGAAGTGATTTCCCAAAGGCGGATCTGATGATCGGCGGGCCACCATGTCAGCCATTCAGTGCCGCAAACCGGCATGATTCAGCAAGAGGCGACAATCATCCGGAGGGCGACATGTTTAAGCATTACCTGCGGCTGATCCGTGAAAGCGGCGCGAAGGCGTTTCTGATTGAGAATGTTCCGGCACTGCTTTCGGATAAGGGAGGGTATTATCTTGACTTGATTCGACATATGTTGCCGGACTTCACCACGGAATCAAAACTCATCACAGACTGCGATGTAGGCGGATACACGAAAAGAAAGCGGGCGATCATCATCGGAAGCCGCATTGGAGAACCGATGATCCCTGAACTGGTTTTTAAACCGGCGAGGACTGTCGGAGATGCTTTACGGAACGTGGATCATTCATGGCCGAATGCGGAGGATATTACGGTATCCAGCGAAACGGTGAAGCGGAAAATTTCCATGATCCCGGAAGGTGGGAACTGGCGGGATCTGCCGGAAGAATACTGGACGAAAAGCGTTCATTCCAATATGTATCGTCGGCTCGACCGTAACAAACCATCCGTAGCGATTGCAAACTGGCGAAAATATCTGTTAAGTCCGCCAAAGTGGGATGATTCCGGTCAATGGGACAGGATCCTGTCTGTATCGGAAGCAGCGGCGCTGCAGGGCCTGGATAAGCACTTCCGGTTTTACGGAAGTTTAAACGCAATGCAGCAGATGGTAGCCAATGGAGTGACAGCGGCAACGGCAAGATTCTGTAAAAGTATCCTGTCGAGACTGTTTTTCACTGCCAGGCCAACGCTTTCTATTTAGAAAAAAAGAGAAAAAATATGTACGCAGAGAAAGAAAAACTGAAAGAACAAAGAAAAATGTATGGTCACGCAGCACAGGTTGCGGTAATTGCGGCATTCCTGGCGCTGCTCTGCTATGGATTTTGCTATGTTGCCTCTATTCCGTGGAACCTGCAAAGCAGCAGCTTATGGCTTATCTTTATTATTTATTACCTTATCATGACAGCCATAGGCCATGTTATGTATCGCAGCAGCGCAGTTAAAAAAGGCATGGTTGTAGTAGGCATACTAATCATTACAGTATTTGCTGCCAGACACGTTCTGTCTTCTGTCCTTTTTGTAAGCCAGACTGCCGCAAACCGCATCACTGTTCAGGAAGGCGACTTTGACGCTGACATTCCAAAAACCGCGGACTTAAAGAAAATACCGTTAATGGATAGTGATGCAGCCGCTATTTTAGGCAATCGTGCAATCGGTGACCTGTCCGATGTAGTATCACAATATGTACTTAACCAGAATGAGTATTCAACCATTCTCTATAACGGAAAAGTGGTCAAGGTAACTCCTCTGGAATACGACGGCATCTTCAAATGGTTCTCAAACCATAAAAATGGTATTCCTGGATACGTGATTGTGGATCCGGAAACCAATTCGGCAAAATACGTGAAACTGCCAAATCCGATCCGTTATTCCATGAGCGGCGCTTTCGGCGAAAACATTTATCGTCACGCACGGGCAAAATACCCGACTAAAATGTTCGGAAACTGTATGTTCCAGTTGGACGATGACGGAAATCCAGTGTGGTCCTTAATGACATATCACAACGAAAGAGGTTTCAGTGTATGGAAACAGATGGTGTGATTGTTGTGAACGCCGTTACGGGAGAAACGCAATGGTATGACTTTGACAGTGTGCCTGAGTGGATTGATTCCGTGTATACCGGTGATAACATCGCACAGCTGTATGACTCGTATGGCATGTGGCAGAATGGATACTGGAATTCCGTGTTCTCCCAGGTAGGATGCACCAGGACAACGGATGATTATGGCTATCTGGCTGTTGACAATGACATTTGTATCTATACAGGCGTTACATCCGCAGCAAGCGATAATTCCAACATTGGTTTTATTATCGTAAACAGCCGTACCGGTGAATTTACTTTCTACAGCTCAGCCGGAGCAGATGAGCATTCAGCTATGGCGGCGGCAGAAGGCGCAGTACAGAACTACGGTTATCAGGCATCCTTCCCGTCACTAATCAATGTCAGCGGAGACCCGGTCTATGCCATGATCTTGAAGGACGTGAGCGGGCTCACAAAGGGATATGCTTTTGTCAATGAGAAACACTATACAGTCATCGGAACTGGCGACACATTAAATGAGGCCATGCGCTCATACCAGAACAATATGAGCAAAAATGGTTATAACTTGAAAGAAATGATCGACACGGAGAGCACAAGTTCGTTTGATGATGTCATAAGAGAAATGTATTACCTTCCGGTTGACGGAGAACTCTGGACATACATCAAAGCGGAGTCCGGGAGGGTTTACAAAGGATATTTCAACGATACCGATATGCTTTTCAGTACCGGCGACGAGATTACTGTGATCTGCGAAAAGAAAGAAGAGGAGAAAGATGTCATCGAAATGATTGATCTAAAGAAAAAGGGAGTTGAAAGTACTGCGGATACGCGGCGCAGTTCCCGGGATCCGGATGCAATCAAAGACCTGGATGTCAGTAACGTAACTAATTTTGATCAGCTGGCGCAGTAACTGCACTTATCAGGCCAGGTTTTACATCAGTCGGGACTGCAAAGGAAAGGAAGAAAACAGAATGAGAAACGAAATATTTGCAGAACGTTTAAAACAGGCGATGCGGAAAAGTGATTTTAAAACTGCAAGGCAGCTGGCAAAAGCCTCTCATATCACGGACGCAAGTGTTTCCAGATATATTTCCGGAGATCGTATGCCAAATTCCGCTGATTTACCGGCACTGGCCAGGGCACTGAACGTATCATGCGATTACCTGCTCGGATTCACAAATGAACCGGGACCTACCGCCAAAGTATTACATGTAGTACTCAGCTCCAGACGGAAAATCGGAGAAAATACGTATACGCAGGTTTTCCGTACCATCCCGGTTGAGATTCCGGATGACGGAGAAGACTGGCATGTTGCCGGAGAAACAGACAGCAAATCGGAGGAGGTGTAATAATATGATCCATGCGATCTGTGATTTTTGTGGGAAAGATTGTGATCGGACGGCGACTTTGTTATCCATGACACCTTTTCAGAATTTTGCAAGGTATCATACCGATCATGAACCATACGGAAGCAAGGACGAGGCACGCAGCTTTGTCATCTGTTACGAATGCCGTAAGAAGCATCGTTTGCCTAATCCGTATGAGACTTATTCAGGCATCACAAAACAGGAGGGACATTATGAACGATGTCTCGATAATTATACAGATTCAGATCTTTTGGATGATAAGAAATATGACAAAAAGGTTTGAGCATAAATAACGTACTCCCAAACAGATCCGGTCCCCGGGTCTGTTTTTTTGTTTGCACTGTTTTACTATGTTTTTCTTCCATAATTGTACCGCAATAACATCAACACTTTGGAGGAAAGCATGGTAATAAGACAAAAGATTTTCGCAGCAATGCTTGCGGCAACACTTACAATGGGTTCGGCGATGCCCCGCAATGGCAGCGTAGACTGTTGCAATGACAAAAGAAAAAGGAACATGGGAAGCAGATTATTACTGGAAGATCCGTTTATTTACCTGTCCCGCTATACACCGGCCGGGGTAGGAAGCGGATATGTTGGAAACGTTGGTAAAGAGTAAGGGAAAGGAGATTTCCAAAATTGAAAAGAAAATGGAAACAGAAAAGACTGGCGGCAGCTGCAGCCATGGTGATTGTTGTGTTCAGCGCTATTCCTGCAGTACCGGCTATGGCAGCAGGAAGTTATGAAACGCAGGTGCCCAGCGAAATACAGCTCGGTGCGGTTGATATCATGCTGACCGAAACAGAAACAGATGAATCCAGAAAGGAGATCGGGGCAACCCATGGACGGCTGGTGACCCCGGGAGCGACCGTGGAAGATATTGTGCGGATTACAAATCGGGCTAATGATGTGTGGACCAGGGTCAAGATTGGTTACCACACGGAAGGCGGTGAGTTGACATTTACAGATGACATGATTTCCCCAGATTCGTCCGACTGGATACAGCGGGGAGAATACTGGTATTGCACACACGTGCTTGAAAAAGGGGAGGCCGAGGAATTTATTCGGGAGATTAAGATCCCGGCCACATGGAGTTCTAAAGATGCCGGGAAAGATTTTAAAATCAATATCCGTGCGGATGCGGTGCAGGCCGCAAACTTCACTCCGGACTTTCAATCAGACGATCCGTGGTTTGGAACCGTGATCGAGGCATTCACAAAAAAAGATACTGTTTGGTAGACAAATCAGAGCCAGGCATTTTCAATTTCTTTTGAAGGAGGCGCGGAAGGTTTGGTCAAAACCGGGGACAACTTCTTTTCTAACTGGGGGCATCTGATGCCAGGCGATACAGTATCGGATACCGTAAAGCTGGCAAATCATTACGCCAAGCAGGTCAGCCTGTATTTCCGGACAGAAAACGCATCGGAAGATGCATTGTTAAAGCAGCTACAGATCTGTATCAAAAATGGGGATGATGTAATTTTTGATGGGAAACTTGCGGATACCATGAAGGAAGAGCTTTTACTTGCGAAATTAAATAACGGAGATGAAACGCAGTTATCTTATACCGTTAGCGTTCCAAAAGAACTGAATAATATTTATGCGCTGGAGAATGCAAAAACAACCTGGATTTTCCGGGCACAGCTGAATAGTTCTGGCGGATCAGGTGGCCATTCCGGCGGTCATAAGGGCGGCTCAGGTTCAGGCAACGGAAATGGACCGGGAACAGAAAAGAAAAATCCAGAACTTCCGACGAAGGATTCCAGTCAGAGTGGTGCCGTATCCCCGGATAACCCGATTGACAAAGCAATCGACACAATTAAGAAGTATGTTCCAAAGATGGGCGATGATAACGTTGAAACAACAGCTTTATGCATTATGGGAATGTCAGGTTTCCTTCTGCTTGCTTTGTGGAGCGATAAAAAGAAAAAGAAAATTGAAAAAAACTAGCGTCGCACTCTCGTGACTCTCATCACAAAAGACCTGCTTTTGGCAGGTCTTTATTTCTGTCAAGTAACAGACACTTATCTGACTCCATAATTTTCCTGAAACTGTAACAGATATCAGAGAAAGGAGAAATAAAAAATGTTAGTGGAAAGAAACGAATGCTGCGATTGCGCAACTGGAGCATATCCGTGCCTTGGCGAATCATGCGGCAGAAGACATACGCCCCATCTGGTGTGCGACCGGTGCGGTTATGATGATGCAGATTTACTTTACATGCTTGGATCGGAACAGTTGTGTAGGCCATGTGTGGAAAAATATGCTCCGGCATTATTGCCGGAAACATTGTATACGGTCACGATCGACAACAACGGGGATGCAGTAGAGCAACCACCCGAATACGCAGAAGAGCCTGACCGATGGAATAGATTCTGCGGATAAATACTGCGCAATTTTACGGAAACCGTTCCGCTAAAAAAGTAAGAGAAAAATGAGGAGGAACACACAATGATTACATTCGAAAACACAACGGTGATGAACATGAAAAACGCCATGCTGGGAGCAAGAAATCCGATGAACAGCTGGGATCGCTCTGACAGCGTGGAGCTGCCGGACGGCACGTTTCAGTTTGGCCCCAATGATCTGGATCTGGCAAAGCGTTTGATCAAATCCGGAAGCGACCACCGTAAATTCATGCGTCAGATCTTCGTATCCGTGAATATCACGGCGCCTCTGTACTGGTGGAAAGAATATGACACCTATAAAGTCGCCACTACGGCAAATTCCACCAGCACCATGCATAAGATCCACGCAAAACCAATCGAACTGTCGGATTTCAGCCATGATCATCTGACGGAGGAGAGCGAGCGTTATTTAAGCGCGATCGTGGAATATCTGGAATCCGTAAGACAGCGTTACATGGCCACAAAGGATAAGCCGTACTGGTATGACTTAATCCAGCTGTTGCCGGAAAGTTATAACCAGATGCGCACTTGTACGTTAAGCTATGAGACTCTGAGAAACATCGCGCATTCCAGAGCTGGCCACAAGCTGGATGAGTGGCGCATTGGATTTATGAGCTGGATGCATACGCTTCCGTATGCAGATGACCTTATTTTCTACGAAAACTAAAATTTTTCAGTGCTCCGCCATATAGCGGAGCGCTTTGTGAAAGGAAAAAACCATGGGAAGAAACGAATATATCACAGATGGGATGAGAAAACAGCTTCAGAAACTTGAGGATATGGCAAACGAGTGTTCCGATGAGGTCTGGGATGATGAAGATCCGGATGGAACCGGCGGCATCTTAAAGCTGTGCGATCAGCTTGTCAGTAAAGTAGAAAAATACCTGAAAAATACTGAAAAATAACAGGGAGGAAGCATTTTGGAACGAAAATATATCCATGTATCACTGGATATCGTGGAACGGTTCGTTCCACGTATTCCCGGACAGCGAATGCCCGGTGAAGACGGAACCATTCCGAGAATCTGCGTTTCCAACCGGCTCCTGGATTGCATCAATGCGATGCCGTCCGGGCCGGAGGCACTGCAAAGCATGGAGCGGCTCGGAGTGCCTCTGGTCATTCATGCCTACTACATGCAGGCGGAGCAGGTACTTCCAACCAAAGAAATCACCCAGTACGTGCCGGATGCGGAATGGTCTCATGAATCCTGGCTGCTTACGGAACCGACAAAAGTTTACCGTGTAGATTATCGTGTCGTGAATCCACAATTTTTCAAACCAAAAATCGGTCCCCTAAAGCTTCTGGCTGCAGACTTTAAACGTTATCCCTTTACGGATAATACAAAAGAACTTGCAAACCGGCTAGGCGTTCAGAGAAAAAGTGATTTTGCGAACCTGATGAAAAAATACGGTCTTTCTTGTGTTCTTTATAACATGTGGGAAGAGTTTCAGAAAATCCTGCAGATGCGGGAAAAGGAGAAAAAATGAATGAAATGAAAGAACTGATGAGATATATAGTTAACAGAGAAAGATATCTGGAAAATCTCTGTGAACATTGCGGTGAGCCGGAGGGTGTTGCAGATCGTCTGAAAACCCTGGCAAAGAGACACCCGTTCTTTTCACAGATGCTTCAGAATGATATCAGCAGGTTTGCTGATGAAGCTGAGCGTCAGAAAGAATGGGCGTATCAGCGCGAACTGAAATACAAACAGAAAATGCAGGAGGAACGCGAAAATGACAGATGCATGGATTGCCCGTGGGGTAACGGTGCAGGCGGATGCAGCATTCCGGGATACTGTCAGGAAGAGATGGAAGGAGAAAAATATGACGATTAAAGAAGTACTGGACGAATTCGCGAAGTTTACACAATACGATCCGAACCAGACGCGTTTCAATGTGTTATCCGCCAATTATATGTTCCATGGAGCCGGCAAGGATATCGAGACGTTGCTTTCCGGCTATGACCCGTCCGGAGCTTTATCCGCGATGCGGGCGAGAGATGCAGTCATGGAAGTTGCGCAGAATACGAACATTCCCCTGTATGGATGGCTGACGAACCCGGAGGTTACACAGGAGATGCAGGGATATGCTACCATGTGGCAGCAGTTAAACGATCCGGAAGTTCTGGAACAGGAGGATCATTATTTAAACAGCATGAATGAAACGCTGAAAAACTCCATGGGAATCGCCATGATCGGCGACAGGGACATGGAAGAGGAGCGTAAACACTTTTTAAAATCCACGATGCAGGTCATCCAGGATATCAAAAAGATGAGGATTGACTGCTATCAGAACAGCGGGATGCCGGTTAGCGAAGTGAAGAAGTTCCATACCAGGATTCTGGTCTTTGAGCGTATGTCAGACTGCATCCTCCATGTTTCCAATGAACCGGATGCGATCTATCTGTGTTATATATCCAACCATCAGAGCGCAGGGGGATATTTCGCATTCCTGTTAAAGAATAACGGAAACCTGATAGCGTTTCATGATCGTGTGGATGAGGTGTATATCGGACAGCACGGCAATTTACGGAACGGACGCTGGACAGACCGACACATGGATAAACTGTTTCCTTATGATTATATTTTCCATTATGAAGATTACGATTACAAAGGATATGCAGGTACCTATATCATCGACCAAGAAAAACTGGATTTCATTAGACTTGGCGTCGAAGTATACCAGCCGCTCCTTGTGGCGATGATCATCCTGAAAAATAAGTACGAAGGACTGCGTTTTGAAGCAGAACCGCTATTTTTAAATACACTCATGGAACAGAACTTTTATCTGGAGCATAAAGGCATGACGGAAACGGAACTGGCCGTGGTTGAGAAAAATGAAATTGTCATCAGAAACCGTCAGTACACCTGCACCCTGGAGACAGACAAGATTATGACGGACGAAGGCTATAACCGGGAATTTGAATGTAACACGCATACAGTGCCATGGGTGGCGCTGTATGGCACCGGATTTAAACCGGATCTTTCAACCGCACTGGCTTCATGCAGTCATATGCAGGAAGATGCTTACGTGGAGGAATTCATTGGAACTCAATACCGGATGGATAAGCAGGTATACTATGAAATCCGCAAACAGTTGGCTGAATATATCAAGCAGCAGATGCAAAAAGAGCTGCAGGAATTTGGCACCAGCCATGCCTGGGAGTATTGGAATAAAAAAGCGAAAAGCAGGAAAGACCGGTTCATTGATCTGATCTGCAAAAAAACATATCAGAGCTCACATCCGGAGATAGACTGGGGCGAGGATACGATTTGTTTCGATGCCATTAAGCAGGAAGACTGGGGGTACCGCAGACAGGAACGCATTTATAACCAGAATCTTAAGTACCATTACGGCCGGCATTCATATGATATCCTGGATGACTGCAATGGCGCCAAGTGTTCCGTTTTCTACCAGTTAGATCCACGTGACTGGCGTACCATGGAAGCATTCCTTGAGGAGCCGTTGCCTAAGATCTTCCAGGGATTTGGAGCAAGAAACTACAACGGGAATACGCTTTTGGATGCAGTTGACATGGTTGGCGAGCTGGAGTGTCCTCTTACCGGGCACTTTAATGGGTACAGTTTATGTATCGGGTTTTCAAAATCCGGATGGAAGAAAACGTATTACGACTGGCTGACTGCACATGGATATGGGGCGGAAATTGAGCGTCTGGAAACAGAAAGGAAAGAAGCGCTTAAGAAGAAGAAAATGGCCGAACAGGAAAAGGCTATGCTTCCGGCAAAACCGTATCAGCCAAGTGACCAGTACGAACAGTATACCAATGCAGCGGAGCTGATCCAGGCAGAGCGGGAACTGCACCAGGTTTTCCCGGGAACTAAACTTGGCGTATTTGGGCAAGATCCGGATGCTGACCCGGTAACCGGAAAGCGTCATGTTATTTATACGGAAATCACCCTGCCGGTAAAAGGGAATAAGGACAAATTCAAACAGATGGAAGATCTTGGCTGGCGTGCGTCGTATATCAGCGTACGGGAAGGCTGCCGGATGCAGCGCTTCCGCTATGACTTTATCTAACCAAACTGCAAAGGCTCATCCTGAAAACTGGACGGACTTTTTTCGTTATAATTTTTAACATTTTTATTTTCAATCAGACCCATTGTCAAGTGCAGTGGGTCTTTTTTTACAACTATCCAATACCATAATTTCCCTGAAACAGTTGATAAGGCATAAGAGAAAGGAAAAGATTATGGAAGCACAGAATGGAGCGTATGTACTTACGGAAACAGGCAAAGAGATTGTCGCTGCCTTTATTGCTGAATGTGTAGCAAAACGCAAAGAGATTCTGGATGCCGGAAAGGACACTGCAGAAGAGACAAATCTTCCTAGTGAAGAAGTGATTCTTTCGGACTTAAACTTTGGCGTTGGTGTTGATGAAGACGGAGACTATTACAACGGATGGGGCGTCACGGATCATTATAACGCGGATACCATACTTGGACTCAGTCTTGGAAAAGACTTCGTCGAGGTTTTGGATGCCAGCGCAGAGAAAAAAGGTGCCCTCTTATGAGAATGTTAGATTATCAATTAACCGATATGTCAGCAGAAGGCAAGGCAGCTCTTCCTAAGATCCTGGATGAGATGGGTTATACGGGACGTTACGTCATTTCAGATTTTGGCATTTCAATCAATTCCAATGCCCTTCCGGAAGAGGAGTGGAACGGAGGCCACGTCCACAAAGTGCGGGAAAACGTCATTCACCTGATGCGTGGTGAAATCTTTCATCTGAACGGAAAATCTGTATACGTCTTCGGTGGAGCAAGGTCGCATGACATTAGCGGTATTGCGGATAAAAAAGCCCTGGAAAAGGATTATGCATTTGCAATCCTGCAACCGGATGATCCATTACTCCAGGAAAAATTACAGCTGCTTGATCATTATGGAGCATCTACCCGTATCGAAGAAGTTAATTGGTGGCGTGCGGAAATGCCTACGAAATCCGAAATGGAACATGGCCTGCAGAACCTGAGAAAACATGGAAAACAGGTGGATTTTATTTTTTCCCATGACGGACCGGCATCAGACGTTGCGATTCTCGGCGGAGGTGCACTGACGATTGATCCGTTAAATCAATACCTGGATAAAGTGAAACAGGAAGCCGTATATAAAAAATGGTTTTTTGGTCACCATCACAGAAACATGCCGCTGACGGATAAGGATTCCGTCATCTACGACAACATCGAAAGAATATGGTAAGGAGGAGATACAATATGGGAATCAGGATGCAGTATACATTATCAGGTCGGCTTTGCAATAAGAGCCTGAAGGAATTTTCCGATATGAAGGACAGTAGTTTTACACCAGGTGGATTTGCAATGGATGTGCCAATTCATGGAAAGACCGTTTACGTTCCGTTCGACTGGTGCAGTTATTCAGCATCCGTCAATGAGGATGGAACTATGACTGTCATCCATGGAGAGAAAACAATCTTTTCTGTCAGCGCAGAAAACGAACTCGATGATTGTTACGAGGAAGATTGGATAGCACTTGGAATCTGCCGGGGTGATCTGACACCGGAGGTGATGGCGAAAGCGACGGAGATCCGCGAATTTTACATCGATTATTGGCCGGCACCGGCAAACGCAGACTCAGATGATACCTTAACGGTCACGAAACTCTGCTTTTTGGATGATGATGGAACGGAATATCCGGTAGACGATGCGGTTTTAAAAGCCGCGGGGAATGTTCTCAAATTATGAACAGCGAGAAGGGAGAAAACATTATGTTACTAACTGACGTTGTATTGAGGGCAGTGATTTCAATCACCCTTACGCAAACGCCGGCAAAAGAGTCTATTTATGTCGGGAAGATCATCCTTACAAAAGACGGAAAGGAATATACCTTTGATTTTGACACTCGTGCGATTGATATCATCGATCATACGGTCGTCATCGAATGTACGGAAGGCGAATTGGAAGACGAAGATTTTCCGGACGGAGCAACAATGGAAGACCTTGAGGGTGCTATTGTCACTGATTTATTTCTGCAGGGAGACGAAGAAGCTTACGTTGAAGGGCAGGCTGTGAAGAACATCGAGCTGGTACTCTATGACGTTGCAGACCCAACCCGAAAGATCGTTTTCAAAAAGGATGCTTTCAAAGAAACTGACCTTGGTGAATATTACGACATCACATGGGAATAACCACCTTATTGCGGGACGGTTGTGACATCATATGTGGGAAAATTGCCGAAATAATAAGAAAGGAAGAAAAATAATGAGCAGAATCGAAGTACAGAAAGAATTGCAAAAAACACGTGAGGAGATGATTGGATGTCGTTACCGTCACTTCAAAGGCGATGTTTATATAGTAACAGCGATTGCCGTGCACAGCGAAACTGAAGAACCACTTGTCATCTACAAGAATTTCGATGACCCAAGTCTTGTGTGGGCCAGACCGCTTCCCATGTTTATGTCAGAGGTGGATCATCAGAAATACCCTGATATCAGGCAGAAGATGAGATTCGAAAAAATGACACAAGATTAGGTCAATGTGCAAAAGGAGAAAATATGGTAAAGATTACGGATAAGGAAAAAGAACTGATTACTAAGCTTGGCGATCCTTATTATACGGTATCCAATATCGAAAAATGGATTAACCGAAATGATAATGTTTTTGCTAATGCTCCTGCGGCTTTGCAGGCCATGGGAATAAAAGGATATTATGAGGCTATGAAACGTATGGTTATGTATTCGAATGATGCCTGCTACGCCCTGATTTCCTGGAATGATGAGTATATGCAGCAGGCTCTGATTGCAACAAACCTGACTAAGGAACAGGCACAGATCGCTATGAAAGAGCATACACTTGCAAGGCTTGTGGAACTGGATATCGTAGAAACTGTTGAAATGGCGGCAACTATGTATGGCGCTGCAGCTGACTGCACGCCGGATACGGAGATCGATGCGCTTCATGTCGGAAGTGATGAGGCTTCCATATCTTTTGGAAGTGATCACGAAGAGCGTATCAGTATTGTAATGCAACCGTCAATCACCCATGACTAAAGTCACAGGCTTGCCCCGGTAAGCTTGCGACAGAGGCTTGAGTGATCGAGCAGAGCAGTGACATACCGTTCGCCGTGCGGGTGACTCCAAGCCCCACGCTCCGGTTAGGTATGCCCATGCTATGGAAACTTAACAGAAGCCGTCAGGGACCGGATATCTACCGGGCCGGAACTGGCGGTGCCTGGCTTACAGCAAAAAAGGAGAACTATGAGATATGTTTACGTACTGGATATGAACGGGAAGCCGCTCATGCCGACCTGCCGTCACGGAAAGGTCCGCCGGATGTTGAAATCCGGACAGGCAAAAGCGGTGGATACTCTGCCGTTCACGATCCAGTTATTAAAACCAACTAAAACCAGGATCCTCCAACCTGTCATTGCCGGACAGGATCCAGGAAGAACCAACATCGGCATGGCCGCTGTCCGTTCCGATGGAACGGAACTGTACCGTGCCCATATCGAGACACGCAATAAGGAGATCGTATCCCTGATGAATGACCGCCGGTCATTCCGACAGGCATCCAGAAGGGGAGAACGCCTCGCAAGGAAACGTCTGGCGAAAAAGCTGCATACGACGGCCAAACATTTAAACGGCAGGATCCTGCCGGGATGCAAGGAGCCGCTGGCAGTAAAAGACATCATCAATACGGAAGCCAGGTTTAACAACCGGCTGCGTCCGGAAGGGTGGCTGACACCTACGGCCACACAGTTGTTACGGACCCATCTGGAGGCCTTCCGGAAACTGTCCGGGATCCTCCCGGTGACGGAAGTGGTCCTGGAGGTCAACCGGTTCGCGTTCATGCAGCTGGATGACCCGGACATGAAAAAGCGGGACATCGACTTCTGCCGCGGGCCGTTGTACGGGACCGGCGGCGTAAAAGCCGCGGTCAGCCTACAGCAGGACGGACTCTGCTTGTTATGCTGGGAACGGGAGATTGAACATTACCATCATATCGTCCCAAGAAGCAGGCGTGGCAGTAATACGATAAGCAATATCGCCGGACTTTGCGGAAAATGTCATGAACGGATACATAAAGACCAGGCTGCCGCTGAGAAGCTTCAGTCAAAGAAAGACGGACTGAGCAAGAAATACGGTGGAACGTCCGTATTGAACCAGATCATCCCGTCCCTCACGGAGGCACTTGGGATCCGGTATCCGGGACATGCCCATGTGACGAACGGATGGAGCACCAAGGAATTCCGCGAGAAGCATGAACTGGAGAAGGACCATGATGTTGACGCTTACTGTATTGCGGCCAGTATCCTGGAGGACGCACAGCCAGTCATGCAGACAGAGCCGTACGAAATCAAACAATTTAGACGACACAGTAGAGCTTTGATCAACCATCAGACGGAACGTACTTACCGGTATGACGGGAAGATCATCGCAAAGAACCGCAAGAAGCGGATGGACCAGAAGACGGATTCCCTGGAAGACTGGGTTGCAGACATGACAAAACAGTACGGACAGGGAACAGCCAGCCGGATGTTGTCAAAGGTCACCGTACAGAAAAGTACCAGACATTACAATACGAAAGGCCGGATGATGCCGGGAGCTGTATTTATCTACCGAGGGAAACGGTTTGTAATGACCGGCCAGCTGACCGGCGGCGCATATTACCGCGCCTATAGACAGGACAAGAAAAACTTCCCGGCAAAAGCTGTACAGGTCGTTCAAAAGAACAAGGGCCTGGTATATGTAGCATAAACAGTAGGCGGTATGAAGCTGCCTTGCCGCTTGCGCAATTCATCTGCATGACTCAAGTCACGAGCATTCTTGCGCTGATGGTAAAGCCGCAAAAAAAATGAAAAGAGGGAATAAAAATGGCAAAAGAAAAAATTACACTCAGTAGCATCACGGTAGACACACAAATTCTCCCAAACAACACCCTGGACGTGTATATTTCCACAGAAGGGAGCAGTGGTGCGCATTATAAAGGGCTGACTGCTGCCGCGGTTGGAGCTAATGTACAGGAGCTGATCGAATGCCTGGCAGAGACAAATCTGGAAGGGACAGGCAGAAGGCTTGCCAATCCATTTCAGGGAAAAAGTCTGAATGGAAGTACGTTGAGAAAGATGTTTACCCATTATATCGAACGTATGCGCGAGTTACAGGTCTTACCAGCGGATTCCGCAGATAGCATCCGGTGCGCCGGGGAATGTGCAGAGGCAACAAAATGGCTGAAGCTTTGCGGTATTAACATGAACGCTGCGCGTATCACGGATCTATTGAATGGACATCGAAAGGTGTTTCAGCAGTCCATTGATTTGTTAAAATCAACGGACAATGATTTCGTTATCATTTCCGCAGACACATTCACTTTAGACAATGTTGAAGGTTATCTGGTCGGTTGGATCACGGATAATGAAGAAGATGAGGATAACCTGACATCTTACCTGTTATTTGTACCGGTGCTGAGTATGTGGTCTGATGAAGCCAGAAAAGACGTGCTGTTTGTAGAAGGTCTGGAGGACAGGCCAGATAAATTCTATTACGATATGGCAGCCATGGATGGGCCGAAAGTCGTTTTGTATTCATCCGTGGATACCGAATCTGGACAGTGGAATACGACCGCAGCATGCGCTACTTTGGTAGATAAGATGTCCGATTATCTGAATGATGCCAGCCATGAGATTTCTGAGGATAACCTCCAGGAAAACAGTATGGAAGCACTAAGAGAAATCACTGAGGGGTGAGGAAAAGATCATGAAGCTGAAAAAATTGATATTTTCTATTACGTAAAAGGGTCGAATTCAGAGAATATGAATGGAAAAGAGTTTTATAATATTGTTAAAACTGAAGGATTAAATAAGTTCAATATAGGTGATTCTTTTGAAATAGCCAAAGTAGCAAATGTTTTAGGTTGTATCAATGATAATGGATGGGTTGTATATGAGACAGATGAAAGAGGCGCATACCATGTTATTTCAAAACATTCATCAGAAGAAGAAGGTTTAGAGGTTCTACTTAATGAACTGAGAAATAAAAAGAGAAAAGAGGAAATTATGAAAAAATTACGTAAATAAAGAAATTTCGTTATTTTTTCTGTAATCACGATTTTTAGACTCCGAGTACATATTAGAAGGTTGAGTGGATCTTACTAATACGAGGAGACTTTTGGTTATGAGTGAACAGAAGAAACAGAATCTTGCTAATTCGAGTGTGCGAAAAGATTTGTTACTTATTTGTTTGACAGAAAAGCTAAGTGAAAATGGATATAGAATCAACGTTCTTGATATTTCAGATCCGAAGCATTCTGAAAAATATAACCCGCTGCGATACATTAATAGTGATGACGATATAAAGGCGCTGGTGACCTGCATTCTAAAGAATACGAATTCTGGAGAAAACAAGGACCTGCTTTTCGAAACTGCAGAATCCTCACTTCTCAGCGCGGTATTTTTTTACCTGACACGCCATTGCGAAATCGAAAAGCGCACATTGCGTGAAGCGTGCAGACTTTGCACCGCTGCACTTCTTTAAAAGATATATCCCCGCTTGCGAACTGGAACGTTGAAAACGTTACTGATATGTACAGGATGTTTTTTATGTGCCGTTCATTAAGTGATGCATCTGCGATTAATGACTGGAATATTCAGAATGTCACAAATTTCCAGGAAATGTTCTATGATTGCCCGTTTCATCCAGAATTTACCAAACGTGCCGGAACATGGAAGGATGGTACTTTCACACCAAGGAAATAATTTTTTCACGATCCTGCGGTTAACCACCGCAGGATTTTCACTTTTGTCAGAAGAAAACAGGTTCACGATATTTTATCACGACATATAAGAAAAATCACTTCAATTAGTGGCCGTAATGGGTCATTCACTAAAAACAGAACATTCCTTAATAATATAATCGATTTCCAGCCCCTATACCGCGTACTTGCGGATAAGCCTGATTCCTGCGTTGGTCCATATATAATTCCAAAATATTGACATATTGCCCGTCTGGCCATGAAAAAAACACATAATCTGATAGATCAAACCTGGCAGGCTTTCTATACAGTGTGATAGAAACGGTATAATGCTCTGATAATATGCATGACAAAATCCGGTAATTAAATGTTGCGTTCTTGCGGCGCCTTGCACCAGGCGTAAGATATTTTCGAATATGTTCGTAGGATGGCGGTAGTTTTTGACCACGAAATTCTCCAGGTTCATAAATTTCGCCCCAGTCATCGCCTTTCACAAAATACAAATCATCGGTATTATAATATTCATCCATCGTCAATTCATTGGGCATATATTTCAGCAATGGCTTTGTATAAGCGTCATAACGCCATGCCGGCCATTCAGGCATATAGAAGCTGGCTTCTTCCCCATTAGGGTCAACATACATGACATCCTCAAAAATATTATAGTGTTTTCCATCAAGTGTTAAATCATAGCGAGTATCTAATTGTAAATACGTTTTGCCTCCATCGTAAGAAACAATCGTAGGAAAAAGTTCCATGACAGTAATAGGGAATTTTTGTACAATCTGTTCCACGATCGCAGACGGGATCCTCCGTTTCCCATGCTCATATTCCCACAGAACATCTTCACGAATATTCAGTTCGCAAGCCATTTCGAAACGACTTATTTTCCATTCTAAAGTCCTGTAAAAATATAAGGTATTGGCTAATAATTCACTTCCGCCGTACCAAATCAGAGAACCTTCCGGATTACAATCCGGCGCTTCCATCTTATCCTTCAGGGTCAATTCAACATAGGGAATCCCCATATTCCGCAACATGATCCCAACAATTTCCATTGGCACTTGCCGTTCACCGGATAAATAACGCCGCAGAGAACGGCGGTCACATCGAAAAAGTGCTGCCAGCTTCACGTTGGATAGCTTGGTCCCGCATGCAAAAAATTGGATTAACTCCAGATAATTTCTGTCCTTCACATATTGTTCAATGGCGGTCCGATTGGCCGCCGCCCAGGTTTCTATCTTGTTCATAATATAATCTCGCGATGATATTCCAATCGCATCCTTTCATAATGCTATTCATTGTATAAGGCCGAATACGCGAAGTCAACTGGGCCGGAAAAAAAAGAATATTAACACAGTCAACGCTATGCAGACGCCGGAATTAACTGGACGCAAGGCGCCGTCTATTTCATCCCTTCCAAAGCCATAATTTCCTTGAAACTGATGAAAGACATAAGAGAAAGGATGAAAAACATGGAAGAAAAAAACAGCAAAAGAAGTATTGATCGAAAAAATATGGAAAGGGCTTGTGAAAACAGTGGCTAGTTTTATGCTTGTCTCAATGGTCGCTGTATGCAGTGTGGCTGTAACATTCGGCAGTGTGCAGGAATTGAAGACGAATATCGTCGTATCTCCATTTTTAGAAAACACGTTTGTTGAGCAAACAAAGGCAGAAACAGTGATCAACCTGACGAAATCAAAACACTACAATATCTGTACCGTAAAACCAACGGATTATGCGGAAAACTGGCTGACAGATGACTTGGACAGCCTTGCAAAGAGTGCGCGAAATTTCCTGATTGTACACCGTATGGCAGCATGGGCAGACGGTGGGGGAATCGTGATTCCGGAAGGTGCATCCATTGTGGATTTAGCCCCGGTGAAATCCTATTCATGGAAAGAAGCAGATAGATCCGGGTATCAGGCAGACTATTTTGTATTTAAGTACAGTGGGTATGCCTGCAAATTGGAGCGTATCAGCAGAGCCGCATATAAAACCGAGATCAATCTGTATTGCGGATTAGCGCGATAGAATATTCTGAATGGAGGAAACAAAATGGCAAAAGAAACAAAATTAGTAGATTTTGGTCAGAAAATCGGCGGAGCAAGAAAAGATGTATGGAAATCCAGAGGATTATCTTTAGACGATCTTTTTGAACTGACTGACTCAGAGGCAAAAAAGTACGTGACCAAAGAGAATGTCTGGCCGAAACCGGATTGGGTCACAAAGATTTCAAAAGAAAAGTCAGATAAGGCAGTCTGCTATTGGCAGAATGAAATACGTAAATCGCTGCCGCCGAATACCAGTTCCATGACGGGAGAGCAAAAGGAAGATCGTTACGTCGAAATTGTAGGACAGATTCGGGATGCGGTCATGGGAGTCAAGACGCCAAAGGAGGCAGAAGAATTCTATAAAAATCATATTTTGGGTAAATTTGTGACGCCGGAAACCGGCCGTTATGTCCATGTACAGGATCGGGCAAAAGGAATCATCACCAATAAGTTTTTAAAGGCAATCACCTTTGCTGGAGAACTGTACTATAAACGCAAAAGTGAATATATCACTTTTGGGGTACCGAAGCAGGATAAGGAATACGCCATCCGTAAAAACCAATTATCTGCATGCTGTTATGATAAAAAGCAGGTATTCTTTGAAAAATTTGATCGCAAAGGTACCATGCGTCTGACCATAAAATACGGACATTCCAGCGTTTACTTTTATCCAAAAGAAGTAGAAGAATATTCCTGGACATGGAAGCAGGATTCCTGGTTCGTGGTAAATACCGCTACCAGACAGATCGAGGCATACAATCTTTCAAGTAAAGAGTCGGCCATGCAAAAAATCGAGGAACTTGCATCGAAACCACAAAATATAGATGAAGCAGCTGATGAAAAACGGAGAGCACCCGCAAAGAAACAGAAAAAGAGCTTCCAATTAACAAAATTGGACAAGTTTACCAGAAGCGGCAAACCGATTCTACAGTCTGAAGAAAATGTTTCACCGGAGCGGTTTATGGATACATTCCAGGTTCGCGGCGGTGAATTCGGGAACTGGCTGTCAAATGAAGAACGGCAGCGGCATCTGAACCTAGCTTATGAGGCATTTTATGATTTGGCAACAGCACTTGGTATCAAACCTTCTGATATAACATTTGGTGGGAAGTTAAGTATTGCCTTCGGCTCCAGGGGTCGCGGCGGTCAGTCAGCGGCATCTGCGCATTTTGAACCGTTGCTTGAGGTGATCAACTTGACTAAAATCCATGGCGCCGGCTGTCTTGCCCACGAATGGGGACACGCAATGGATCATTTTATGGCAGTATCCGCCGGCGATTCCGCTGTGCAGGCTACAGAATCGTATGATGTGTACAATTCCAATGCATATCCGCCTGCTTTAAAAGAACTGCTGAAAAATATGATCCGGCATGAAGATGGGACTCTGATGGATTTTTATTTGGGTTCTTGTAAATTTGACAAGCTGTATCGAAAAAGCGGCCATGGATATTGGTCAGATCAGTGTGAGATGTTCGCAAGAGCCTTCGATTGTTACATCAAAGATAAGATGACAAAATGTAGTTGTCACAATGATTACCTGACCTCCAACGCTGATTCTTTTATATATACTATGGATGATGGGACAATAATCTACGCGTATCCGAGAGGTCAGGAACGAGAAACACTAAATAAATTGTTCGACCGGCTAATCAAGGAAATCTGCTCGGAAACAAATTAAGGAGGAGACAATGTTTGGATTCGAATATTATATTCCGGCAGCAGCAGTTCTGGCAGGACTGAAACTGCTTGCAGCCAGATACAAATGCTGGAAACGATAGACTTCAAAGAAAGAAGGAAAGAAGGAGAAAAAAGATGAAAGATAAAAATGCAATTCAAAACATGAGCACCAAAGCACTGCTGGATGAATTGGAGACGCGTGGAATTAAATTCCGGACTGTACCGGTACAGCCAAACGATACGCCGGAATTCATCGGTCAAATGGTTGATATCGTCGAAGATTTTTTGGAAGAAAAGGGAGTAATAATTGATAATCCTGAAAAGGAAGAGGATCCAAATGAATGCACGGCTATTATTTACGGTAGCGATTATGATAGTCTGGCAGAGCAATTCAAAGGCTTAATGAAATCGTATCATTGCCTGACCGAGACAGATAGTCACGTTTTAGTTTCCATCAAAGAAAATGACCATGGCACGATGTATGAACCGACATATATCGGAGCTGGACTTTTTCATTTCTATCTGTTGAAGCGGCGCGCATACAAGGACGGCACATTTTCATGGAACCTTTGTTGTGAACTTGCAGAAAACTTTGATCGTTATATGATCATTGATCATATGCGTGGATCAAAAGAAGAAGCGCTTGCAAGACTCGAAAAAATTGTATCCACCGGCAAATTGCCCGAATAATCATTCATCCGAAAGGCCCGCTCGTACATGGCGGGTCTTTTTTTTGGTGCGCCCAGCGGGCGCATGTTTCAAAGGGTGAAAGTCCCCAATCCGCCCGACAGCGGGAAGGATATAGCCAAGAGCAAGGGTGTCCTGGGTAACTGGGAATCTGAAGGAAGCTGGAGGCAAATCACTGGCCTGACGAACAGAAATCATGAAGGCTGAATATGTGGGTAAGACTGCCAAACAAGTCAAAGCCCAATAGCTGTACGGAAGCATATTCAGTAACCATGGCAGGTATATGGTGAGAAGGAACATGCGAGTACCTGGGGAGGTCCTGCGGACATACGGAGTTTTTTTTTACGAGGTATGGTTGAAATAAGATTTGTCGCAGGAAGTCAGATGAATCCATAGTACCAACGCAGTCGACGGCGTTGGGAAGGGAGAAACCCTTGGAGGTGGTAGTAAATGAAGGTTACCGAAGTCAAGAGAAAAGAAAGCACAAAACATTGCTGTGGCAATGGCTGTCTGTGGAGGGATAGTGCGGAACACGAAGAAGAAACAGAAGCGCTTATTGACAAGAGGATAGCCCAAAACAACGCCGCCGATGCCGACAGACAAGCAAGTGGACTGCTGGAGGAAATCGTGAGCCGCGGAAATCTGAACCGTGCCTACAAGCGGGTGAAGAAGAACAGAGGGGCGGGCGGAGTTGATGGGATGAAAGTGGATGAACTTCTGCAATATCTCAAAAACAACGGCGAGGAAATCCGACAATCCATTCTGGCTGGAAAATACCAGCCGCAGCCCGTCCGAAGGGTAGAAATTCCCAAGGACAACGGTAAGACACGAAAACTGGGAATCCCAACAGCAGTAGACCGTGTCATCCAGCAGGCAATTGCGCAGGTGCTGACGCCAATCTACGAACCGAAATTCGCAGAAACGAGTTACGGCTTCCGACTGAAACGAAGTGCCCATGACGCTCTCAAGAAAAGCAGGGAATATCTGAATGCAGGCAAAGTGTGGACGGTGGATATGGACTTGGAAAAGTTCTTTGATACCGTCAACCAGAGCAAGCTGATGGAGATTCTGGCAAGAGATATTAAGGATGGACGGGTATTGAGCCTGATTCATAAGTATCTCAGAGCGGGAGTTGTGTGGTGCGGACGTTTTGAAGATACGGAGGTTGGCGTACCGCAGGGAGGGCCGTTAAGTCCTCTGTGCGCAAACATCATGCTGAACGAGCTTGACCACGAGCTGGAACGCAGAGGGCACCGCTTTGTCCGATACGCAGATGATATGGTAATCTTCTGCGGAAGCAAAGCCAGTGCGGAACAAACTTTGGAACACATCGTCCCTTTTATCGAGAAGAGACTGTTTCTGAAGGTGAACCGAGAGAAAACGGTAGTGGCATATGCCGGAAAAATAAAATTTCTGGGATATGGCTTCTACAAAGGAAGGAAAGGGTTTGCCCTGCGAGTTCACGCCAAATCCAAGGCAAAGATGAAAGCAAGGGTCAGGGAACTCACCAGCAGAAGAACGGTAAACGACTACGAAAAGTGGAAGGCAGACCTGAAACGGTATGTGGTCGGCTGGGTGAACTACTACAAGCTGGCAGATATGGGAGCGTACCTCCAGAGCATTGACGAGTGGATGCGCAGACGAATCCGCATGGTGTTTTGGAAGAAGTGGAAAATAGTCCGTACAAGATGGAGAAACCTGCTGAAGTTGGGAATCTCCAACAGAAATGCGGGCATTCTTGCCAATTCCAGAAAGGGATACTGGCGGATAGCATCCAGCCCCATACTGCAAACAGCCCTCTCAAGCCAACGGCTTGAGAAGGCTGGATTCCAGTTCTTTTATTCCTACTACCGCAAGTCTGTAGCGGCATAAACAGGGGAGGAGCCGTGTACCGGACCGGTACGCACGGTTCTGTGGGAGGTCGGCTGGCTATTCAATAGCCAGCCTCCTACCCGATTACGACAACATAACCAATACAACAGATCTTCTTCCATAATTCTTCCGAAACAATTATTAAGATACAGGAGGAAAGAGAAACAATGGAAAAACAAATTCAGAAAAAATCAAAATCAATCAGCTGGTATCGCTTATTCCAGGAGATTGGAAAACAGCCGCTTCACAAAACCAGAAATACCACGGTACAGGTACTGATTGATGGAACCATGCAGGATTGTTCGTTAATTTTTACGGATAGCGGAAAACATTTTTACCTGAAACCAGTATCCGCAAATTCCCGTTTTACAGACGGAATGTCCGTAATCAGAGACGGCGATGATGCAGATGATGTGATTCGTTGTCCGCACTGCAGAAAAGAAATTGCCACGAATGGTGACGCGGATTACTTTGGATTTCCGGCTCACTGCGAATACTGCGGAACAAAGCTGATCCGCTAAAGGAGGTCAATTATGGCATTCATTACGGAACAGGCAACGGATATGATCTGCAAGCGTCTGGTGGATTATGGGTACGAATATCATGGGCAAATGCATCACAAGTTGTATCCGGTATATCTCAAAGTCGCCGGCGTGATTCAGATTCGTCTTGGGCTTCAAAAGGGCTTTCTCAATTCAGGGGAAAAAGATGAGGAGATGCTTTGTCAGATTCAAAAATCACTGGATATTATACTCACACCAAAAGCCAAACAAACAGAAACGGGAGTAACGTGCAATGAGGAAGGAGGAAACTTGGATACTGAAAATTTTCTTCGCAACTGAAAATGCGAGTATCCTTACACCGATTTATGAAAAAATTCAAAAATGTAATATTTACTATTATCCTAACAACATGCATATTAGGTACATCGCTGACATGCCAAGCTGAAAGCACGAGCGTTTTTACAAATGATCCACGCGTTATGTTTATGAAAAATATAATTTATGTTCATGTAAACGATATGAAAGACTGGGAGCCAGAGCTTGTTGATACAATCATGGACATAACCCGTTCATGTACAGGATATGAAATTAAAGAATTGTATCCGCATCGCAGTTCTGTGTCCTTATCAAAAAGCGATGCACAGATGTTACAGGAACGCACAAAATACGTTCAGGACTGGATGGCGTTCCATATGCCTGAAATTGTACGGGATGGACTTTCAAAAGAAGAGGCAATATCTGCTGTCATTCAATACATCTGCGAACATTATACTTATAATCACGCAATCGCATATCCTACCACAAAGGAACAGATGAGTGCAAAGAAAAATGCAGCGGATGCCTGGTATATGCTCACGGAGGGAAGCGGTGTATGCACCGCCTTCTCATGTATGTTTCGTGCCATGATAGAAACAATTCCATTTCACGATGGAGTTGTGGGATGGAATGTTCAAAATGCAGATTATATTAAGGTGGCCATTATAGAAAATGATGCCCACATGTGGAACGCTATTCAGGACGAAAACGGAAGATGGTTGATTTATGATTTGTCAGGTGCCGTAGAAAATCCAAACAGTACTGCAGCGTTCTGTGGAATCCTCGGTGGCAGTTTGTATGGACAAGCAGATACTCAAAAATGGCATTACTAAGATCGCAATCGAAGCGCAAAGGAGATAAAGATGAGAAAATTTCTTATATGCTTATTAACCGCAACATATTTGTTAAGTGGATGCAGTAACCATTCCATAACCGGTCCTGGAATGCCAACGGATAAAACCAGCCAGTTTCATGAAGCAATCGAGCGCGTAGCGGAATCGCTTGCGACAGCAGAATCTTCGCAGTCACAGGAACGGATATCCACCTTCACGACGTGGAACGGGCAAGAAACGGTACCGGTTTATTCAGGCGAACCATACACAGAGCTCAATGGAAATATCCCGTATTTTACGGATAGGGAAAAAACAGAAGATGTGTTTGAACATTATTCTGATTTAGACACACTGGGGCGCTGTGGCACTGCATATGCCAACATCTGCAAAGAGTTGATGCCAACGGAAAAGCGCGGCGAAATCGGCATGATCAAACCGACAGGCTGGCATACCGTCCGGTATGATGACATCATTAGTGACAAATATCTCTATAATCGTTGCCATCTGATTGGATTTCAGCTCGCCGGAGAGAACGCAAATGAGAAAAATCTTGTGACGGGCACGCGGTACATGAACGTGGATGGTATGCTGCCATTCGAAAATATGATAGCCGACTACGTGAAGGAAACGGATAACCATGTACTGTATCGGGTCACACCGATCTTTGTCGGGGATAACCTGGTCTGCAGAGGTGTGGAAATGGAAGCGTATTCTGTAGAGGACAATGGGGAAGGCACATCCTTCCATGTGTTTGTGTATAATATTCAGCCTGGAATCGAAATTGATTATGCAACCGGAGACAGCTGGGTTGCAAATAGCATGGCAGATATCGTCGATGACACCGAAGAGCATGCGCAATACGCAACAACGCTGTATGTGATCAACGCCAAAACCAGAAAATTCCATTTTCCTGATTGCGACAGCGTGGGGAAAATATCAAAACAGAATAAGAAAGAACGCGAGACGGATCGCGCAGAACTGATCGCAGAAGGTTATACACCATGCGGTAGCTGCAAACCATAATACCAATACAGGAGGAAATCAAAATGTCTTACTGGAAAATTTATCGAATTGCCAAGATGATTATTGGCAGAAAACGCATGCGTCGGTTGATGATGACCGTTTTGACCATCCTCGTAATTGGAGCTTACTATTGCGGAAGCCACCCGGGAACGTACGAGAAAGTTTCAGGCATCTATCAGGAGCAGAAAACTAACATCAATTCAGCTGTTCGCAATCTAACAAAATCTGCATTGACAGATGCAGCAAACAAAATAGGCGAAAAATAGTTTCTCCAGGAATCTTCTTCGGAAGGTTCCTTTTTTACACATACATCCATGTCAATGACCCATGACTGAAGTCACGGGCTTGCAGATGCAGGTCCTGATGGAAGA
>ERZ827516.1028-NODE-1028-length-27307-cov-10.003229_pt1 | contig 27307 bp, 19 predicted proteins | sample MGYA00519703_ERZ827516 | MGnify/ENA primary metagenome ERZ827516 (study PRJEB31778, sample SAMEA3449337) | human gut metagenome | biome: human gut; feature: human-associated habitat; material: faeces | place: United Kingdom | collected 2010/2012 ...
CAATAATCACAAGATCCTTAGTCTTGCTCGTCTGCCAGTTCCGACACTTCCGCATATATTTGATTTTCTGTCGCTTGTCTCACGCGACTTTGATATAATATCAAATCAAACCAAATCTGTCAACACTTAATTTCTATTTTTACATATATTTTTCATTTATTATGCATTTAAGCTAGTCCAGCCCCGCCTTTATCCGGTCCTGTATATTGACCAGACACTGTAGGAGAACAGGATTGAACTGTCCGCACTCTCCATCCAGAATCATCTGCATTGCCTTTTCATGTGAAAACGCTCTCTTGTACACACGATTGCTTGTCAGGGCATCATATACATCAGCTACAGATACCACCTGTGCCGAGATTGGTATATCGTCTCCCTTCAGGCCATCCGGATATCCGTTACCATCATATCTCTCATGATGCCAGCGGCATATCTGCCAGGCTGTTTCGAGCAGCTTTTCCCCCTTGTAGGCATCCAGGTCATCCAGCATCCTTGCGCCAATCACAGTATGAGTCTTCATCACCTCAAACTCTTCATCTGTGAGCCTGCCCGGCTTATTTAAGATAGCATCGTCTATGCCGATCTTGCCAATATCATGAATTGCTGAAGCTGTTGCTATCAGCTCTATATCATCGCCTGTTATGTCATACCTGTCCGTTATGCCAACCAGCTCCTTGAGCAGCATATCCGTGAGCTTATTAATGTGAATAACATGACTTCCACTCTCACCATTTCTGAACTCGACTATGTGGCTTAAAATTGAAATCAGGATTTTATTATTGTTCTCACGCCTGTATATCTGGTCTGTCACCATACGAATCAGCCTGCGCTGCTTGGCATAGAGCTTTATTGTATTAATCACACGCTGATAAACCACCTTCACATCAAAAGGCCTGCTTATATAATCTGACACGCCCATCTCATAGGCCTTTCTCACATAGCTCTCGGAATCCTCTCCCGATATCACAATAACAGGAATATCATCAATCCAGTGGTTCTTGTTCATGTAGTCAAGCACCTCGTACCCATCCATGACAGGCATCACCATATCAAGAAGCACAATTGATATTCCGGCACCATACTCCTTGAGCTTTTCTATACACTCGGCACCATTTGATGCCTCTAGTATTCTAAAGTCGTTTCCGAGCATTTCAGATAAAAGCTCACGGTTTAATATGGCATCATCTACTATGAGCACCTGCTGTTTTATCTCGTCAAGCTCCTCCTTTGTGGCATCCTCATCATTTTCAATTATCACAATGTTCTTTCTGTTTTTCGCTATATACATAAGCGAATCCGCACGCAGCACTGCATCCGCCACAATCTCATCTGTACAAATCACCCCACCTATGCTGACCTGCAGCTGTATCTTTGAATACTCGGGAATGACTGTCTTGTTTACCGCATCCTGTATATCCATCAGCTTTTTGCGGAACTCATCCTCTGTCACATCGTATATGATAATAAGGAACTCATCACCACCATAACGAATTACCTGATCACTCTTTCTGATACAGTTCTTTATCGTATCAGCACAAGCACACAGCGCCATATCACCGGCTATATGCCCCAGTGAATCGTTGTACAGCTTAAAATCATCGGCATCGAGCATGGCTATACCGGCATTTACCTTGCTGTTTTTGACATTTTCCTCATAGAAGCGCCTGTTGTAAACACCTGTCAGCGCATCACTGTATAGCTTTTCCTTGTAGCTTACTATCTTGGATTCAAGCTTTTTGCAAACATCTTCGTCCTTTAACGCACCATTATCCATACGGTTAACAAGCTCCATCACGTAGTTCTTGCCTTCTATATTGTAGTACCTTGATATGACCTGGTACGAATCAGTGCCCGAAAACTCTATCTTGACACGCTGCCTTTTATCTTTTATGGTCTTGGCCGTGATACAGTTCGTGCACTGTTTATTTCTCTTCCAAAATGAATAGCATGGGCATGGATCAATAGGATCCTCCTGATTGTCACAATTATTCTCCATACGCGATATGCGCTCTTCATCTATAAGACGAACTATGTCAAAAATCTAGTCATAGTCATCCATTTTTTCTTCTACCTGCTTCATTGTATAGCAGCATGTGCTTTTTTCTATATCTTCTTCGTGCATGTTACACCTTCTTCGTCAGATATATTTCTCCTCAAAGCTTTCTATGCACATTGGCTTATCGAAGAAATACCCTTGTATATAATATATCCCCATCTTCTTAATTATAGCATATTGCCTGTCAGTCTCAACCCCCTCCACGCAGACATGTACTCCTATTGTGTTGGCAAGCTCTGTAACCATCTTGACAAATGCATCAGAAAAATCATCCTCCCCAAGATGCTCAATGAAGCATTTATCTATTTTTATGATATCAAGAGGCATCTCCCTGATATGGTTGAGTGATGAATATCCGGTACCAAAATCATCCAGTGCAACCTTAACACCAAGCGCCTTTATCTCACTGAGTATCCGCTTCATGCGCACCATGTCATTGATTGCCAGACTCTCTGTCACCTCAAGACACAGATTTCCCGGTTCTATGCCCACCTCGTCAATTATGCCTTTGATTTTCTTGACTATGTCATTCTGCAGCAGCTGCACCACAGACAGATTTACGTTGACCTTGTAGTCAGGATGTCCCATGTCATTCCAGTACCTGCAGTGCTTCGCCGCCTCTCTTAATACATGCTCCCCGATCGGGTTTATAAGCCCAAGATACTCAGCAAGCGGTATAAAGTCAACCGGATTTATAAAGCCCATGGTTGCTGAATTCCATCTGACAAGAGCCTCTGCACCTGCACAGACATCCTCCCCCTTCACGTTTATAATCGGCTGAAAGTACACGGTGAACTCATCGCACTCATTCATTGTGGCTTTTCTCATGTACTTTTCCAGATCAAGACGCTTTGTGCTTGTGCCATCAATAGCCTCGTTGTAGAACTCTATACGGTTTTTTCCTTCTTTCTTAGCATTGAAAAGAGCTATATCAGCTCTTCTTATGACATCCTCCACATTGCTTGCATCTGTCGGAAAAAATGCCACTCCGGCACTTATTGTACAGTAATAGTCCTCTCCCTTCAAGAACCACGGTCTGACAAATATCTGCTGTATATCATTAATGATACTCTCCAGCCTGTCAACAGAGCTGCCTGTCACTATGACAATAAACTCATCGCCACCCATCTTGTAGCAGTGGTTCTCAATTCCCTTCACCTGTGTCAGGCTGTGCGATATAGCTTTTAAAAGCACATCTCCGTACTGATGGCCAAGCCCGTCATTTATATGCTTGAAATCATCCAGATCTATATAAATCATCGCACCTCTGGTGTTGTTTTTCACTGAATCATCTATAAACTTAGCCAGATCCTGCTCACATCTCATCCTGTTATATAGCCCTGTCAGAAAATCATTATTGGCCTGGTTCTCAATGCGCTGCTGATAACGCTTCTTCTGTGTGATGTCATACAGTGTAACAAGCTGCACATTGCGGCCATCCACCCACACTATGCCTGTACGATGAATATCAAACCACTTATCCTCCTCCGTCACGTAGACCTCTGTAAAGCTCCGGCTCTCTGCAGTATGGGAAAAAATATATTTTTCCAGCTTGTTCTGTTCGATAATATTTGAAAGCAGCTGCTTACAGTAATTATTCATGTAAAGTATCTCTGACTTAGACATATCCGCCACATATATACCGCAGCCGGAGTTTTCCAGTATCGCTTCGAGCGAAGCATAGGAGCCTGCAAGCGAGTTGGTTGTTATCTTTTTTGTGAGAATACTTTGAATGACGCGCTTCGTATCATTTAAAAACTTCACATCATATTTTCCCCAGCTTCTGTCATCCTCCTCATCAAAAAAGCACACATACATCTCAGTCCTGTTATCTATATTTACAGGCTGGAATATGGCTGCCCTCATAGCCTGCTTCTCCATGAAAAGGCGGAATTTCTCCGGCATCACAGAGTCTGATGATATAATATAAGGCTTTCCGGTGAAAAAAGGCACCTCGGTAATTGATATTGTATCAAACGGCTTTCTGCCATAGCTTACAATCACATCCAAATGCATGCCGTCCACGTTTTTGCGGATGATAAAAGCACCGGTAAGCTTTATGGTAGTAACTGCACTCTCCAGTGCTTTTTGAGCCATATCAGTAAAGCTTCCATCCATCTCAAGCAGTTTTATAACAGAATTTATAGCCTCAAGCATATGAAACTGTTTCTTGATTTCCTCATCTGACTTCCTGATAAGCGAAAGTGCCTCATTCGCAGCATCCTCATCTCTCATTGTGATCAAAAGCTGTCTGGTCGTAGTCTCCAGAAACTCAATTGTTCTGTTAAAACGCGCTTCACCGGTAGTAATTATGCCATCAGGAAGCAGGTTTCTCTCATCATTAGACATCTGCTCATCAATTGCCGCAGCTATAACCCAATATATATCGTGGGTATTGTCCACTCTTACAATCAGACCATACAGCCTGATATAATCCTTATCCAGAGGTTCATCTATGAGATTCTCAACCCTGCAGTCCGACAGTCTCAAAAGAAGGTTTTCGTATTTCTCCTCACCAATAAAGGTAAGCATACTCTTCCATTCATCGTTACATTGACACACCTCTGTCATGACTCCATCCTTTTTTGTCAGACACGACAAATATATTCCGTTGACCATGCAGAGATAATCCTGTATTTTTTGAAAAAGCTTGGAATCTGACATATTTTCCTCCTAAAAACTCACACAAATCAATCCTCATATCTGATAACAAACAAATAAAAGTCTTTCTTATCGAGAATACATGTCTCCTGAAGCAGACGGTATTCGACACGCAGCCTGATTTGTTTCTTCACAAACCCAATCTCATTTGAATACATGACTATGATTCCGCCGGATACCAGATGCTCTGCGGCCTTGTCGAAAAACCTCTCGTAAAAAAGCTCCATCTCTGCCTTGGTCTGTCGGTTACGAACCGGCATATCCGTAATCAGCTCATCAAATTTGTAGTCATGTCTGAAATCAAAGAAATCCCTGTGTATAAAATTAATTCTTGTTTTGGCAAACGCAGCATTCTCTCTACCCATAGTGATTGCATCTCCATAGGTATCTGTAGCATATATCTCGCGTGCCGGGACTAAATGTGCGCGCTCTATAAGCAGTGTACCAACTCCGCAGAACGGATCCATGATCTGTGCCGTTTCCTTAAGATACGGCTTTGCAAGTGAAACAATAAGTGCCGCTTGTGACGGATGCATCGACGTAGGAAGCACATTCTTTCTGTACGCAAATCTATTATCCTGTATAGAACATAATCTCATGCAGACAAAAAAATTGTCATTTTTTGTCGGTATGAGCTTAATCACCACGTCATAATCATTTGGTGAATTGATCATCCTGCCCGCAAAATGCATATCGATAGCTTTCGCAAGCCTGCTCTGGTATGCCGCATCTGCCGTACTCTCAATACGATAGTAAAACGGACCATCCTCACGATGCATGCGTCTTAATATATCATACATATCTGACTCTGCAAGAAGTGCGGCTGCTTTCTGTGCATCCTTTGGCAGAAGCGATGCTGCATGTATGGTAAAGTACATTTTTCTGAATGTGCGCACCTGCATGATAAGAGGTATATTGTCAGTCTTTACAAGCACTCCAAGCGGATGCAGCTTTGTATCCTTAACCGGTATCTGACGTCGTACCACCTCTCTGTGAAGGCGGTTTGTCATCAGAAGCAGCTCAGCCTTTACTCCCTCGAGCACAGGTGTATGGTGCTTTATCCCATTATATTTAATCAAGATTTTATTTATCTCGTTTAATTCTTCCTCAATATGCTTCCTATTTTCAGCTGTGACCGTCATATGCTCAAGCTCTTTTGCACGTTCCATAAGCTGTGGCAAGAGCTCTTTGCAGTCCAGCTGTGACAGCGCCGCCAGATATGAGCCCTTTACAAAGCGCATCTGTTCAGCCTCGTATGCTTTAAAAACCTCATCAGAAAGCTGTGACATATGAAGATCTCCTATCAGAAGCGCTGCGTTCTTTCTGGTTTTTGCATCTTCTGCTCCCATAAACGACACAAGCAGCTCATCTTCTCCTGCAAGCAGCCTTAGAGCCTCTGCTAATGCATTTTCATCTTTAATCTCCTGTCTGAGGCTGCTCAGATTCTGACGTACATTCTCTTTTTTTAACAGATTTCCGATAATTTCCTTCATTTTTTAAATCATCCTTTAATTTATTGTATATTATCAGTTTTGGCTTGCCTCTTCCTTTGGCACACCATTTTCTTCGATGTATGTATCCAGATCCTTGTGAAACTGCTCCCACGCATCCTCATGCTCCACGAAGTATAGCGGACACTTCTTGCCTGTCACATCGTAGTGCCTTATTACATCATCAGCACTCAGATCATACCGCCCCATAAGCCATGTGGTGAGCTCTATGAGCGACTGGTATGTACTGTCGTTGAACTTTCCTGTCTCATCCTCTATACAGCACTCTATCGATATTGTGTCACTGTTTCTGTTATTAGATGCATACGATATCTCATTGCAAGGTATGCACTGCACTATCTCACCCTCTAATCCTATAACAAAGTGTGAGCTTGCTTTGGTCTTTTTGGTCTCTGCCAGGCCATTGAAATAGTCTCTGTTTTGTCTGGCTGACGTACCCGGATTTGCTGTATAATGGACAACTATGCCGTTTACCTTCTCTAGTGCCTTCTGTGGTCTGGAATACGGATTTGGTGTCAGCAGCTGTACATCAAGCTTTGGCTGTATAGGATTGTAAAGAGTACTGGTCACCTCTGCCTTTACTTCTTCCTGCTTTGCCTTTTTGCCCCTTAAAGCTACAACTATGATTATCGTTGCAATTATAAGTATTATCACACCTATAACAATTCCATTGCCAATAAGCTGCTTTCTTCTAACCTGGGCGCGGTGTCTCTTTCTATATTCTTCGCGCTTTCTCTGTCTTATCTTTTCATACTCGTCCATTTAATTATCCCCCGGTTATCTCTTTTGTTTGCTTTTATATATCTATTCCAAGCTTTTATAAACATTTGCATACATATAAGAGTATATTAGCACAAATCGTCTTATTATGCCACATAAAATAAGTATGTAAGACAATACAAAAGCACCAGATATTACGACATAACATAATACCCGGTGCTTTATTATAAATGCATATTCTTATTATTAATCACACTTAATCTCGTGAACCCATCCATCCGGTCCATCAATATGGCCCATCTGAATGCCTGTAAGTGTGTCACGAAGCTTCTTTGTGACAGGTCCCATCTCATCCATACCGCTTGGGAAGCAGATTTCCTTGCCGTGGTCTACAATCTTTCCTACCGGTGAGATTACTGCTGCTGTTCCGCAAAGTCCACACTCAGCAAAATCCTTTACCTCATCAAAGAGCACCTCTCTGTGCTCAACCTTGAGTCCTAAGTACTTCTCTGCAACTACCATCAGTGAACGGCGTGTGATTGATGGCAGGATGCTGTCTGATTTAGGTGTAACAAATGTGCCATCCTTTGTGATAAAGATGAAGTTTGCACCACCTGTCTCCTCTACCTTTGTACGTGTTGCAGGATCGAGGTACATATTCTCTGCAAAGCCCTGTGCGTGTGCATCTACAATGGCATGAAGACTCATTGCATAGTTGAGTCCTGCCTTGATATGTCCTGTTCCGTGAGGTGCTGCTCTATCAAAGTCTGATACACGGATTGTGATTGGCTTTGCGCCACCCTTGAAGTATGGTCCTACAGGTGTTACAAGGATTCTGAACTGATACTCATCAGCCGGCTTTACACCGATTACTGCGTTTGTTCCCATAATATATGGTCTGATATAGAGTGTAGCGCCTGAGCCGTATGGTGGAACCCATGCAGCATTTGCCTTTACTACTTCCTCAACTGCCTTTACAAATCTATCCTCCGGGAATACAGGCATCTCAAGTCTCTCACATGAATCCTTAAGACGCTGTGCGTTTAAGTCAGGTCTGAAGCAGACAATTCTGCCATCCTCTGTTGTGTATGCCTTAAGTCCCTCGAAGCATGTCTGTGCATACTGGAATACTCCCGCACACTCATTAAGTGTCACTGTATGATCCTTTGTGAGCTGTCCATCGTCCCACTTTCCATCTTTATAATTAGAAACATAGCTGTAATCTGTTTCCTGGTAGCCAAAACTAAGGTTTGACCAATCGATATCCTTCTTTTCCATCTTTATATCCTCCGTTTCTTTACGGATCCGATATAACCTAGCGTTATCATATATCGGGTCTACTATCATTTATGCTCATTCTAGTACAATAGGAAAAAAATGTCTAGTACTATTTTTTTATAATAACCATAACTTAAGTTTCTATATAGCTTTTTTTACTATTATATTATAAGATAAGGCCTGACTTTTTCTTACTTTTTTCAATAGCTGTATTAACCCTTCAAAACGGACGCCCAAGCAGCAGTCCGATCACAAGCGATATTGCTATATTTCCGGTGTTTATATCCGTTGCTGTTTAAGCTCCCCAATAAAATACAAGGAGCCAAATGCAACATTTTTCGTATCTCTTTTCAGGTGCTTTCTTATCTCATCAACTCCTGAAAGCTCTGTTGCCTCAACTCCCTCTTTTCTGATAAAATCAGCAAGGTGCGATGCCTGCAGTGCCCTGTCTGAATCCGGTGTCACTGTATAAAACTCCTCAGCAAGAGGTAAAATCTCACGTATCATCACATCATAGTCCTTATCAGCCATGACTCCCATGAAAAAGCAAAATTTCTCACCCGGATACATCTGCATGAGGCTTTCCTTAAGCGCATCAACGCCATTGCTGTTGTGTGCTCCGTCCACTAGCAGAAACGGCTCCTTCGATACTATCTCCATGCGTCCCGGCCACACAGCTTCTTCAAGAGCGCTTTTTATCCTTTTATTCAGGTCTGTTTCCTCTCTCTTTGGCTCTGTCTTATCATATTGCATTTCATATTCCGGCCCGCCATAGCGCTTTCCCAGCACATACCGCGCCGCAAGCTCTGCCGCTGCTGCATTCTCCCACTGAAATGTGCCACAAAGCCTCAGTGCGTAGCCGCTGCAGCGTGCTATATCGCTTTGCTCCACAGTGATTATCCTTGCATGCTTTTTTTGTACTTCCTGCTCGATTACCTGCATGGCACGTGTATCCTGCTGTTCCACCACCACTGTGCCGTTTTCCTTTATGATACCGGCCTTCTCAGCCGCTATATCAGCTATATCACTGCCAAGGATAGCCATATGGTCATATCCTATCTTTGTAATAACGGCACATTGCGGTTTGCCGATTGCATTTGTTGAGTCAAGCCTGCCTCCGAGCCCTGTCTCAATGACCATATAATCGCACTGCTGCTCCTCAAAGTACAAAAGAGCCATGGCAAGACAGTAGTCAAACATCGTAAGTCCTATGCCAAAATCTATATCAAGCAGATAGTTTCCAAGCCTTGTGACATCCTCCTTAGGTATCATACGCCCATCAACCGTGATGCGCTCCTCAAAATCCACCAGATGCGGTGATACAAACGTGCCTACCCTCATATGCTCTTTTTTTAATATACTAGAAAAAAAAGCGCACACCGAGCCCTTTCCATTGGTGCCTGCCACATGGATATACGGTATTATGCGCTTTTGCTTTCCTTTTTCTCTCAGCACCTTTATGACCTGTGCTGTCACCACCACTCCCGGCTCATTGCCGAAACGGCGTGTGTTTTCTATTTTGTTTAAAACCTGTGTGTAATCTAAATTTCCCATGCCATCATTATAATATATCCGGCCGATAAAATAAAGACCATATCCTTATACTGCTATAATAATGCCCCCGTCATTTGCATACATGCTTGAGATGCCGGCAGTATCCACAATGACAATCTTCTTAAATCTGGCAAGCTTCTCAAGACAAGCCTTCACATACTGTGCACGCTCCGGGCAGTTGCAGTGTGAAATTGCAAGAATCCTGTGCTCACAGTCCTTTGTGGCAGCCACAACATCCTCTACCATCTTGGTAAGTGCCCTCTTCATGCCTCTGGCCTGACCGAGCTGCTGGATTGAGCCCTCATCGGTTGAGCCCATGACAGGCTTTATATTTAAAGTGCCGGCCACAAAAGCCTTCAGGTTGCTTAATCGCCCTGCCTTTCTTAATGTATCAAGTGTCTCAAGCACAAAGAAGGTATTCATTGAAGCTATATACTCCTCTGTCTGCTTTACAACCTCATCAAACGAAAGTCCACTCTCTTCAAGCTCCTGCACCTTCATACCGATTAGTGTCTCGCCGATAGATGCTGAACGAGAATTGAATACATAGATTTGCTTGCCACAATCCTCATGCTCCTCGTTGTACAGATTGACTGCTAAAACAGCGCTGTTATATGAGCCGCTGAGCTTGCCCGAAAGTGTGACAACATATACATGGTCAGCCTCTCCCTCAAAAGCCTGCATGTACTCCTCAGGCGAAGGGCATGACGACTTTGGTCCCTTTACGCTCTCCTTTACTCTTCTTAAGAAATCGTGCTGGTCAAAGCTCTCATCATCGCGGATTCTGTATCCGTCAACATCAAGCTCGAGTGCCACATTGCAAAAATGTCCATCCTTCTTAAGGCTGTCTGTGAGCTCACCACAGCTATCTATTATAATCTTATACATATCTATTCCTCCTGCACTATATGATAACAAAAGTTTAAATTACTTTTTTAAAAGTTATTTCATTCCGTAACAAGTAGTTTTCATTACTACGTCATAGTAACACGAAAACTAAACTTATGCAAGAGGTTTCTGTATTTATTTCCCTAAATACCCGAAAAAGGCCGTCACACAGTCGCTTAAGGCTTTCATGTCGCGTACTCCCATAAGCTCACAGGCTGAGTGCATTGCAAGAATAGGTATACCTATATCCACCGTCTTTACCGGCAAAAGCGTACCTGCAATCGAGCCCAGTGTGCTGCCACCGCGGCTGTCCGAACGGTTCACAAAGCGCTGGTAAGGTATGCCCTTTTCATCACACAGCTGACATAGAATAGCGATAGCCTGTGCATCCGTAGCATATGACTGCGAGCACGCCTGCTTGATACAAAAGCCTTTACCCATGACAGGCTTATTTGTGATATCCATCTTTTCCTTTTTATTAGGATGAAGCGCATGAGCCACATCGACAGACAAAAGCATGGCATCATATATGCTCTCATCTATTTCATTTTCCGAAAGGTCCATATTTCTTAAAATACGTCTGAGCATATCGTGAAGCATTATAGAGGCCGCGCCCTGCTTACTGCTGCTGCCAATTTCCTCATGATCAAAAAGTGCTATGATATTTATTCCATCAGCTCTGTTTCCATCCTCTATGGCATCAAGAAGTGCCCTGCAGGATGACTGGTTGTCGATTCTCGGTGATGAGATCATGGTGTCATTCACACCGACAAAGCAAGGCTCCTCCATACAAAATGTATTGAGCTCAAAGTCTATGATATCGCTCTTTTCCACAGATAGCTCTCTAGCCAGAAAGCTAAGAAAATAATCCGTGGTCCTTTCATCCTCAGGTATTGAATCAAGCACCGGCATCAGATCCACCTGATTATTTATCCCGACACCCTTATTCACATCCCTGTTCATATGAATGGCAAGATTTGGAATAATCATGACAGGCTTTTTAGACCTATATAGCACCATACGCGGATTGAACACATCCTCACTCTTTATAGCCACGCGCCCTGCCACTCCGAGAGGTCTGTCAAACCATGTATTTAAAATCGGTCCTCCATACACCTCTACATTGACCTGTGCATATGAGTTTGTCATAAAATCCGGATTTGGCTTTATGCGAAGATATGGATAGTCTGTGTGAGCTGCCGCTATTCGCACCATATCCTTTTTGTTGTAGCCGCTTCCTACAGTAAACGCAAACATGGTCGTATCATGGTGATTTAAGACATACCTGCCACCGCGCACAAGCTTCCAGTCACCTGTATAATCTATCTCCTCAAATCCGTTTTCCAAAAGCTCCTGCTTTGCAGCCTTCACACACTCGCATGGTGAAACAGCCGCTTTTAGTAAATCAAATAATTTTTCCTGTTTCATGGATTGCCTCCTGTTTTCATTGCATAACGCATTTATTCTACCACGGACTTTACAATTATTCCAGTTGAACAGGCTTTATTTTTATGGCATAATACGTGAATCTGATGTATGATATAATAATCTATAACTATTCAAAACCACTTAGAACAATCATTCGCTGTCACATACAATGTGGAAAATGAGGAGAATTTATGATATCAATTGAACTGACAGACACAAAGGACTTTATGAACAAGCTGCTTCGCACGGAAATCTTTGACAACTTCCTGCTCCAGGAGGCCGTCATCACAAAGGCAGCCTCATACGTCATAGACGGTCACCTGCAAAAGGGCTTTTACAGCTCCACAGAGCTTGAGGAAAATGGTATAGCTGGCTATAACATACTCCCCTTTAGGATGCTTCGCACAAACTGCTTTGACCTGATAAAGGGCAGACAGACTCCATCGTCATTCAAGTTTGTCTTTCTGCTTTCACCTGAAAACATGGAGCACACCCTAAACAGTCTGCACTCTGCTTTCACATTGTCCGATATCAGTGGTTTTTTCATAAATATAAGGTATCATAATAAACTTCTGACTCTGACAACCGGAATATCCTACAATATTTTTTCAGCGGATAAGACCTTAGACAGTGAATGGGATAAGCTTGTAATGAAATTTTTAGCAAATAATGACGTAAACTTTAAAGAACTTTGACTTTATTGCTTTACATCTTAAACCTGTTATGCTATTCTAACGTTAGTTGCGTAAGCAGCATTATTATTATTTGGAGGTACTTTCGATGAGCAAAGGTACAGTAAAATGGTTCAACAACCAAAAAGGTTACGGATTCATCACAGCCGAGGACGGAAAGGATGTATTCGTACATTTCTCAGGACTTAACATGGAGGGCTTCAAAACTCTCGAGGAAGGTGCATCAGTAGAGTTCGATATCACTGATGGCGCTAAAGGTCCACAGGCCGTTAACGTTGAGGTAGTTAAATAATTTTGACCACTCAGGCAATCTAGTTTCTATGTACCTTTTTCTTTATTATATATTTAGGTAAGATGATAGTTACAAAAATGTTAATTGGGGAATAAGATATAAGAATCATGATTAAAAAAGAAGAGTTCATTTTGAACTCTTCTTTTTTGTGCTTTTTTATTATTTTGGTGCTTTTAGTTGTTTACACGATGATGAGACATCGGTGAGCTTGTGGTGAGTGGTAAAAACGTGTAACCGTTCGCCTGTCCCCACTGGATGATCTGCTCGACCGCATTGACACTGAAATCCTTTATGTCGTGCTGCAATACAACTGATACGTTGTGGCTCTGTACTCCTGAAATGACATTCTGCACTACCTGTTCCGTGCTGATTGGCTTGCTGTTTGCATCTCCGCTCGATACATTCCAGTCACAGTATAAAAGCCCTCTTGCTGTCACATCATTTACTAGCTGTGTCATAATGCCCGGACAGTAATCCTTGCTCACAGTATTTGATGAGCCTCCCGGGAATCTGATGATTGACGCATCATTTCCTGTCTGTGCCTTTATGATACTGTTCATCTGCTCAAGGTCATCAAAGAACGCCTGCTCGCTTGTATATATCTGGTTGTATTTGTGGCTGGCAGAGTGGATAGCCACTGTATGGCCTCTCTTTGCCTCCTCTGCTATCAGGTTCTGATAGTCAGGATGCGTATTTGTAACAAAGAAGGTGACCTTTACGTTGTATTTATCAAGTAAATCTAAAAGTCCCTGTGTATACTTTCCGGGACCATCGTCAAAGGTAAGATAAATAATCTTGTTGCCCGGATTTACTGTGTCCGCCGTGGCAACCGGATCATACACACTGACCACTCTTGTAGCTGTAGCCTTATTTCCTGATGAATCTGAGACCTCATAGGTCACAGTATACTTTCCTGCCTTATCCTTATCTACCTTATCTCCTGATACCTTGACACTATCTGTGATGTCTCCGTCACAATTGTCTGTTGCCGTGTATCCCGGATCTCTGTACTTATCACCTTTTTTTACAGACATAAAATCATCACCCGAAAGCTTTATCTGTGGTGCAGTGGTATCTGTGACATGCACAGTCCTTTTGACCTCGATCTCATTCTTTGACGAGTCAGCGACACTGTACTTTATCTCATAGTCTCCCGGCTTTGAAGTATCGACATCTCCTGTGACAGATACCTTGTCTGTCAGATCCCCATCATAGTTGTCAGTTGCCGTATATCCCGGGTCACTGAACTCGCTGCCTGCCTCTACAGTCATCTCTGCATCGCCATTTAATGCAATCTCCGGAGCCTTCTTATCCCTCACCTCAACCTTGATGGTCTGTGTCGCTGTTTTTTTACCGTATTGAGCAGTTACTTTTATCTCGTATGAACCTGTCTTTGCCACATCGACATTACTGTCTATAGTGCATTTTATCTCTTTTCCCTTTCGATTTATAAGCCTGCCTCTGACATACGCCTTGATTTTTGGCGGCTCAAACTTTTTGCCATACTCAACAGTAATACCGTTTTTGAACTTGCTGCTGAACTCAATATGTGAATCAAAGCATGTGATATACACTATAAACGCCACCACCAGAACTATTGCAGCCGTAAGTATGCCGATAATCATCTTTTTATTTTTGTCCATTTTTCCAATCCTCTTTAGCATTTTATAATTATTCTCTCTATATTATTACTCAAACCTGATAATATTATTTCAAGCAGTATCTATTATAGCGTTAAACAATCTTTTTTGCTACTGCAAATTCCTTGAGAATTTCTTAATGTTGGCTTCATATATTTCAGTTGTGTTACAATTGTTTCTTTATCCCGAAAACCCGTGATAGAGTCGTAATATGTACTTAATTTATTTAATATCTTTGTTACTATTCAGTTCTCAATATGACTAACCACATATCTTTTTGCAGATATTCGCAATCACAAAAATCCCCCGAACAAGTCGGGGGATTTAAAAAGATTATGCTGTAACAATCATTTTATTACTGCTCCTTACGGTGCATCTCAAATGTCTCCATATGGTAGTTGGCGATATTGTCACGAATCTTTCTGTCATCTGCTCTGCTTAAGAGATCATCACGGAACTTCTTGGTAGATACCATGTCATTGTATGAGCTTGGTCCGCCTACGCAGCCGCCCTCACATGCCATTCCCTCGATGAAGTTCTCAGGAAGCTTGCCTGCCTTCATGAGGAGAAGTGCCTTCTTACACTCTGCTGCTCCGTTTGCCTTGCAAACCTTACAATCAACATCCTCGCCTTTTTCCTTCATGCTCTCGATTACGGCTGCTGTAACTCCGCCTGAGTTTGCGAAACGCTTACCGAATACTGAGCCCTCTTGATATGAGGTATCATCAGCCTCAAGCTGTACTCCCTTTGCCTTCATAATAGCACGAATCTCGCTGAAGGTAAGTACATAGTCTGCATTGCCCTCTATCTTCTGATCATGTACCTCTGACTTCTTGGCAACACATGGTCCGATGAATACTGTAACTGCATCAGGATCCTTTGCCTTGATCATTCTTGAAACTGCACACATAGGTGAAACAGTTGTAGAAATCTTGTCAGCAAGCTCAGGATAGTGCTTTCTAACCATATTTACAAATCCAGGACAGCATGATGTAACCTTCTTCTCTCCTGCCTCGTATGCCTCAAGCCACTCGTCAGCCTCGTATGCTGCTGTCATATCTCCTCCGAGTGCTACCTCAACAAAACCATTGAAGCCAACTGCCTGCATAGCCTTCTTCCAGCTGTTCATAGTGATGTTTACACCAAACTGTCCCTCTGCTGCTGGTGCAACCATAGCGTATACATGCTTGTTCTCTGACTTGATTGCATCGATTACATCTACGATGTATGTCTTTGATCCGATAGCTCCGAATGGACAGCTGTGGATACACTTACCACATCTGATACATTTGCTCTCATCAATCACTGAAATGCCGTACTCATTGTATGTAATGGCATTTACAGGGCAAGAGAACTTACATGGTCTCTTTAAATGAGCGATAGCGTTGTAAGGACATGCCTGTGCACAGCGTCCACACTCCTTACACTTCTGTGGGTCGATATGTGAGCGGAGACGTCCTGCCTCAATTGCTCCAAACTTACATGCATTGATACAAGCCTTGCCAAGACAGTTCTGACAGTTCTCAGTAACTGTGTAGCTTGAAATCGGACAATCCTCACATGCTGAGCTGATTACCTGGATGATATTGCCGTCATCGTTTGCGCTTGGTGCTTTACCCTCTGCAAGTCTGACACGTTGACGGATGATTTCTCTCTCCTTGTAGATACAGCAACGGAACTGAGGTGTCGGTCCCGGAATCAGTGTAAATGGGATGTCATCTCTGATCTCATCGAGATTACCTGCAAATGCAGCCTTTGCGACCTCAAGCAAAACTGCATGTTTGATTTTGATTACGTTTTCGTCAGCGTACATATTATCTCCTTTTCCTTAAAATAATGTATATTTTGTTACCTAATTAATTACATACTTAGAAGAATCATTATACCATATGACACTTCCCATATCACATGACCTGATTCCTCTAAAAAAATGCTCCTAGTACAGTATTTATCTACTAGGAACATTTTACAAAATTTTTTAAACTTTTTCTACCCTTGTATTCATCAAAATACAAAGAATTGTTATTTTTTTCACAATAGCAGCGATTTCAATAAGAATTACTCATGGCGCAGTGCATCAATAGGGTTTAAGTTCGCTGCCTTGTATGAAGGAAGCATACCGAATATGATTCCGATTGCCATGGAAAAAAGCACCGCAAGTATAGCTGCTGCCGGACTTATCGCTGTCGGCGTGCCGTTTAGCATTGAGATAACCTTAGAGAGTATCACTCCGACCAGCACTCCGACCAGACCTCCAAGACTTGTGAGAACAACTGCCTCTGTGAGGAACTGCCCAAGTATTGCTCCCTTTCCCGCTCCGATTGCCTTTTTAAGTCCTATCTCTGAGGTACGCTCTGTGACTGACACAAGCATGATATTCATGACACCGATACCACCGACCAGCAGTGATATTCCGGCTATCCATATGAGCATCATATTGGTTGACTGGCTGAGCTGCTGTATCTGCTTTGCCTGCTCCTGTAAATCCTGTGCCTTGTAGGCCACATCAGAGCCGTCTGTGACATTTAAATTGCTGTTAAGTATCTCCTCAGCAGCCTTTCCCACTGAAGCCATGGTATCCGTGCTGTCTGCTTTAAGCAAAAGGTTCTGCGGCTCATCATAACCAAATATAACCGGCCATGTTCCGCTTGGCACAAATACATTGCCCTGGCTGTCATCATAGGCATACATATAGTAATCATCAATTGAGTTTATTACCAGGTCATAGCTGTCCTTTTCCGTGACTACACCGACTACTGTAAACGGATATCCCTGTATCTCTACTGTCTTGCCGAGCGCGCTCTCTCCTGAAAACAGGCTGCTCTCCACGCTCTCATCGATGAGTGCCACCCTGCGGGCCTTTGCATAGTCATTCTTTGAGAAGCCTCTGCCCTTCATGACTACATAGCTTGCAGTATCGAAATATCCGTCATCTACACCTGTTATATTGCCGCCCGAAAGCGCCGTGTTCAGATAATAGACTGCATTGGAAGCCTGTCTTGTACGGTAAAGAGCTGCATTTTGCACATGGTCGAGCTCCTTTATGCTGTCAAGTGTGGCAGCCGATACCTCAGTCACCCCCGCCGGCGCCGTATCATATGATAGATCCATATCATAGCCATCCTTCTGCAGTGTTACCTTTACATTATTACTTCCCGAACCTATGAGGTTCTTTTCTATCTGTTCGTTTGTGCCCTGAATTGTGGAAACAATCGCAATAATTGCTGCAATTCCGATGATGATTCCAAGCATGGTCAGAAACGAACGCATCTTATGTGACCAGATTCCCCTAAAGGACAATCTAATATTTTCAAGCATCTTTAATCCTCCCTGCTAAACTAATACATACCATCTTCGGATACCTTGGTTTTCTCGCCCTCCCTGACTCCATACGGGAATGCGATATAGTCATCATTTGTCAGACCTGACTTTATCTCCACATATGAGCCCCAGAGTGACTTGCCTGTTTTGACAGACTGCTTTTTGAGCTTTCCGTTGTCATCCTTGTATATATATGACTGTCCGTTCTCGGTTCTGACATATGACTTGTCGATATATAGTCCGCTGTCAGAGCCCTCTGATGATGTATCTATGGTCAACTCAAGTGAATCGCCCTTTTTGAGATTCTGCGGATTCTCAATGTATGCAGTGTACTCATAGAATGAGGAGTTTGGATTGCTGTCTCCATAATAGTTTACGCTGTCTGACGGCACATTGCTTATCTCGGATATCGTGCCCTCATAGGTATCACCTGTCATGTAGTTGACTGCTGATACGCTCTGTCCTACCTTTACCGTATCCAGATCCAGCTCACCGATTGTTCCGCTGATATACAGTCCCGATGCTCCCGAAAGCTGCAGGAAAGGTGTACCGTCCTGCGGTGGATTGGCAGGATCACAGACTGTTGTCACGATTCCATCCTTCTTTGCATATACCACGCCATCCTCAAGCTCGCTCTGCAGTTCCTTTAAATCAGCCTGTGCAATTCTCTTTTGTAAATCAACATCGGCAACACTTCTGGTCTGCTCCTTTATGGCATCATTAAGCTCATCTGCTGTGTATGTCTTTTCTTCTGCCGCGGTATCAGCTTCTGTCTGTGCGGTCTGTTCTGTGGCACTGTCTGTTTTGGTATCTGACGGCTCACTTCCTTCCGTATCATCAGAAGCATCTCCTGCTGTAGTTGTGCCTGCAAGGAAAAGCTTTATCTCATCGCTTTCATCATAGCCGCCAAGCCTATCTCCTCTTACGATAAGCTCCATATCAGGTGCATCCGCATCTCCTATTACAAACCGCGCTACCGCGCTCTTTTCTGAGAGTGTATTCAAAAGCTTCCCTGATACATATGAAGCTTCTGTACATGTAAATACATAAGGATCGTCCTCTGTACCGCTTCCTTTGACCTCTGACAAATCAGATATCACATCATGCTGTTCATCAGGCGCAGACGGCTGTGTGTCAGGCTGTGGCTCAGGTGTAACAGGAGTCTCGGGCTGCTTTTCAACCGGTTTAGTGTTCTTTAGCTTGTCAAGCTTCTGCTTTTCCGATGCAAGCTGGTTCTCAAGACTCTGTATCTCAAGCTGCTTCATCTCAACCGAGAGCGAAAGACTCGTCACATCATATGCAAGGAGCTTATCTCCGGCCTTTACCTGCTGATCCTTTGTGACATAAACCTCTGTCACCTTCTGTCCATCCTTTAAATTGATTGTCTGACATGCATCATCACACACCATTCCCCCACTGGTCATGGATGTGTAGTCGTTTGTCGTGCTGATCATCGAAACACTCATGACGGAAGCAAGCCCCTTGGAGTTCCTGTAATAAACAACTCCTGTGATGCTTCCCGCTGCAACTGCAACTACAAGGACAGCTATTATAATGATCTTAATTCTCTTTTTCTTTTTCATTACCTGCCTCCTGTCCTTCCTCTGTTATCTCGCCGTCTATGATGTGGACGATGCGCTTTGCCTGCTCGGCTACCTTTCTGTCATGTGTAATCACGACAACCGTCACACCGGACTCATTAAGGCTCTCAAAGAGCTCAAGCACCTGTTTGCCTGACTTTGAATCAAGTGCTCCCGTAGGCTCATCCGCAAGCAGAAGCTTTGGATGATTGACCATAGCTCTCGCTATCGCCACTCTCTGCTTCTGTCCTCCTGAAAGCTGTGTTGGCTTGAAATCAGCCCTGTCTGAAAGCCCTACACGCTCTAATGCCTCCATACCCATCTGCCTTCTGTCCTTTTTGCTCACACCGGCATATATGAGTGGCAGGCATACATTATCCAGTGCACTCTCTCTCGGCATAAGCTGGAAATTCTGGAATACAAATCCAATTGTATCCCGTCTGACTTTAGTAAGCTCCTTTTCCTTAAGCTCACTGACAGGTCTGCCGTCAAGTATATATGTGCCCGATGTTGGCAGATCAAGACATCCCACTATATTCATGAGAGTGGTCTTGCCGGAACCCGACGGCCCCATGATTGCCACGTACTCTCCCTCATCAATCTGAAGTGAGACATCCTTTAAAACCGGCACCACGAGCTTATCCTGGTCATAGTTTTTATAAATATGCTGGAGTTCTAGAATCATCTACTGTACCTCCGCGTCACCTGAACCGGTGGCATCTGCTGCACCTTCGTCCATTGTGCCATCATCAACAGGACCGCCCTCAGTACCCTCAAGCATCTGGTCATCAAGAGCTTCTGTACCCATATCGTCATAGACTGAATCTTCACCGCCGCCATTTTCAACGTACTCTTCCCATGTCTGCGCCGGCTCACCCTCATAAAGGTCATCAGATGCCCATACTATATAGTCATCCTTTGTAAGCCCTGACTTGATTTCATACATCATGAGATTCTCGTCATAGTCTCCAAGCTCAACCTTTGTCTTCTCAAGCTTATCCTTTTTATTAAGTGTCCATACATATGCATCATCGCCATCCTTTACGACATAGCTCTCATCAATCCATATACCATCCTTCACCTCTGTCTGTCCGAAATCCGGCTCCACATATACATGCTGTCCTAAAAGCATGTCGCCTGTGCCTGTAAGCTGCACATAGAAGTTGTACTTTGATGCCTTCTGCTCGCTGCTTCCATCATCATACATGCCGGAATTGCTGTTATCAGTCTGAGGATTCTCAGTATCAACCTTGCTGATGGTACCCTGCCATGTCTTTGACTCATCAACTCTCGAGCGCACTATAACTGCCTGCCCCTCTGCGAGCCCACTGTTTAAAAAGCTCTGCTCATCAATTGTGCCCTTTACCCTGTAATCACCGGTGGCAACGATTGTCATAAATGCAGTATCTGCTGTGTCTGCACTCTGATTCTCATTGATTTTCTTTACAACACCAATCATTGTGCTGTTTACAGTGGCATTTTTGATGCTCTCATCATACTTTTCTATATCTGCCTTCTTCGTGGCAATATCGTACTGAGTCTGCTTCTGCTGTGTCTGCGCCTGCTGAATCTGCAGTGTATAGTCAAGCTGCTGATCCTTTGGCGCTTCCTTCTTTTCCTTGGTGAGCTGCTCTATCTGTGCATCATAGCCGGAAAGCGTATTGTTTAAGCTCTCAAGCTCAAGCGTGGCGCTTTCCTTTTTCGCAGCAAGATCCTTTGTATCATAGGTAAAAAGAGGTGTGCCCACCTGTACCTCATCCCCTTCTGACACAAGAATATCCTTTACCGTTTTTTCACTGTCAGCCTTGATATCCATGGTATCGGCTGCTTCCACGACACCGCTGTACCTGTCAGTACTTCCCGCCTGATACATGACATCAGCGACCTTGTTTGCATAGACTCCCGATGCCTTTGCTGCATTTTTTCCCTTTGTCATTGCAATGACAACAGCTGACACAATCACTGCTATGATAAGCACAGCTGCAATCACTGAAATGATTATCTTTTTCTTTTTACTCATTTCGACCTCCCGGTTTATTATAATTAATTGATTGATTATGAATTAATCATACCAAATATATATTGCATCTGTCTTTTAAGATTTTTTTAATATTTTACTAATAAAAAATGGAGGTTAGTATGGAAATAGCATTTAGTGAGAAAATTTCTCCACAGCTGTCCGCCGCCCTGTTGTCCACCCCTTATGAGCTTGGTAAAGAAGGAGGGCTTTCAAGCGGCTATCTGCCGGAGAGTGACAGCTGGGAAGTGATAGTAAAATATGTCGGTGACATCGAAAAAATCAAAGAAAAGTATCCTTCTGTACTCATCACGAGGCTGCTCGGAAACTATGCGGTGCTCGTAATTGAGAAATCACTTGTAAATACCGTTGCCCTGTGCGATGAAATCATATATATTGAAAAGCCAAAGCAGTTTAACTACGATGTGTACGAGGGCTCGCAGGCCTCATGTATCACTCCCGTACACATCAATCCATATAATCTGACCGGAAAAGGTGTGCTCGTAGGCATTATCGACTCCGGAATTTACTATGCCCATCCGGCTTTTATACAGGATGGTGTAAGCAGAATCGCCTATCTGTGGGACCAGACTGTTTCCGATGATTCCTCACACAGTGATATCATCCCTTTCGGCACCTTATATGACCGCGATACAATCACCAAAGCCATAAATGCAGAAAACAGCTTAGAAATGCAGCGCATCTGCCCAAGCATCGACATATCCGGGCACGGCACTCATGTGGCAGGGATCGCTGCCGGAAACGGAAATGGTAATGGTAATGAACAAAACACAAAATACCACGGTGTTGCTTATGAAAGCACTCTTATAATCGTAAAACTCAAAACCTCAGGCGGTGCCAGCTTTCCCACAACCACGCAGATTATGCTGGCAGTAGACTTTTGCATAAGAAAATCAATCGATATGAACATGCCTATCGCTATAAACCTAAGCTTTGGCACAAGTAACGGCTCACACAGCGGCACCTCACTGCTTGAATCATACCTGGACTATATAGCAGGTAACTACCGTTGCGCTGTCTCAGTCGGCTCAGGTAACGATGGAGCCGGCTTTGGTCATGCAAACGGCAGCTCATACCCTGCCGATGCAGAGCTTGCGATAGGCTATCCTGAGCCGTCTCTTTCCATTGATTTATGGAAAAAATACTGGGATGAGATACAGCTGCGCATTAGTGCACCAAATAATGATATGCTGGAGATTCCCGATACAATTACCAATCAGGCAAAGGGCTTTACATACAGATACAGGCTCGATGGGACAGACATATATATAACAGGCGGCGGTCCCTCTCCCTACTCTCCCTTTCAGGAAATATTCATTGAACTCATGGGATCGGAATACATCTCACCCGGCATCTGGAAAATATCACTTGAACCCATATCTGTAAAGGACGGCTCATGGGATATATGGCTGCCGTCAGGTGCTCTGCGCAATGCACAGACCTCATTTATCCATGCATCGCCTGATATCACCCTGACCATCCCCTCAACCGCTCAAAATGTCATATCTGTCGGAGCATATGACAGCCGAACAAACCGCACAGCCGCCTTTTCCGGCCGAGGCTATACCTGGGCCTTTGACAGCATAAAGCCTGATATCATTGCGCCCGGTGTAGACATTATTTCATGCTCAAACACCGGAGGCTACACTTCAAAAACAGGGACATCTATGGCTGCACCGTTTGTGACCGGTGCGGCTGCGCTTCTGATGGAATGGGGAATTGTACGTGGAAATGACCTCTATATGTATGGCGACAAGCTTAAAGCTTCTCTCATAAAAGGTGCCGGTGAAAATGTATTTACAACTGCCTCACGGGCTGTCTCTGAAAACACTTCCAAAAACACAAAATACCCCAACCCTGTGACGGGCTGGGGTACATTGTGCTTACTGGATAGTATTCCTTAGTGGAAGGTGCTATTCGTATACATGCTTCTGATGCTTCTTTGCATCTGCCTTATTCTTTTTCTTTAATGGATGCTTTGGGTTTTTATCCATTATAATCGCTTCCTTCCGTTCGTTCTGACTACGTTATACACCTGCAATTAGCACTTGTCAAGCAAGAGTGCTATTTTTAATTAATTATTTATATTTAGTGTGAAATCTCAATCATTTTGATGTCAAGGCGTCGATTTGTATGCACAATTATTGACGGTTTGCTAAATTTAATTATTATCTCTTCATCACACTCTTTTTAAACACAGTCATCGCAATTCAAAAAAATACATCATTACATAGCTGCCAAATATACAAAATATGCCGCATAGCAAAGCAGCATCACCACTCCACATGGCTTTCTAAGCTCTTTATGTCTTATCGTTCCGACCCACAGGAGCACACCGCACAGGATTGCCACAACTGTATCAATCACAAACCTGCTCTCAAACGGTACCGGACAAATGAGAGCTACTGTTCCGACTACAAAGAGTATATTGAAAATATTGCTGCCGACTATATTTCCAATCGCTATACCGGCATTTCCCTTGCGTGCTGCTGAAACAGATGTAACAAGCTCCGGAAGAGATGTGCCGAATGCAACGATTGTCAGTCCGATAAAGCGCTCACTCATGCCGCAGGCTCTTGCTATGGTCGTGGCACCGTTTACGACAAACTGGCTTCCAATTACGACGCACACACCGCCCAGCACAATAAAGAGCAGACATTTCCATACCGGATATAGCTTTACCGACTGCTCATCACCGCTGTCATTGCCCTTTTTTGCCAGAATATACAAATAAAGCAGATATGCAATAAATAAAATCCACAGTATAACACCCTCAATGAATGTGATTTCATTGCCTGTCATTCCCATCACGAGAAGCACCGCTGTGATAAGAAGCATGTACGGTATCTCGTATTTGAAGGTGGTTTTTTGTATGGCTACATTTGTGATGAGTGCCGTCACTCCCAGGATTATAAGGATATTTAGTATATTGCTGCCGACAATATTGCCGACTGTAATCCCCGCATTACCCTTTATTCCTGCAGTGATGCTGACTGCCGCCTCCGGCAGCGACGTACCCATCGCCACAATCGTCAGTCCAATCACAAGCTGCGGAATACCAAATTTCCCGGCGAGCGCCGCCGCTCCATCCACAAACACATCCGCGCCCTTCACCAGTGCTACAAAGCCTGCTATAAGCAGTAAAATTGCTACAAAAATCATAATTTTCCTCCTTCTGCTGTCCTTTTTAAGGATGCATGATTAATTGATAGATACATCTATGTCTTATCAGCAGAAGGCTTTTATATACAAAAAAGGCGACACTTCTGCTGTATAAAACAACAAAAGTCTCGCCATTTAATCACTCTCCGGATTGCTGTCATATATGTATGAGCAATCGTACTGACGGATAAGTAAGCACTTTCGTGCCGGCTACTCCCTTTCACTTATGTACTATGATATGTCAACGCAAGGGATTCGTCAAGAGAAAGTTTTTCTTGCCTTTATCACGCTAACGTGGTAGCATGGTTACTAAATAAACTATTAAAGAGGTACTATAAATGAAAACATCAGAAATTATTGTATTTATCGTCTATCTGCTGTGCATGCTGGGTATCGGTATCTTCTTCTTCGTGAAAAACAGAAACGGCGGAGAAAAGACCTACTTTCTCGGCGGACGTGAGATGGGACCATGGGTCGCGGCGCTGTCAGCCGGAGCCTCAGACATGAGTGCATGGGTACTCATGGGACTTCCTACTTCTATCTATGCACTGGGCTTAGGTCAGGTATGGATTCCTGTAGGACTTGCAATCGGCTACACTATAAGCTGGCTGCTTGAAGCACCGAGACTGAGAAAATTCTCGATTGTAGCAAACGACTCAATCACCATTCCGCAGTATCTGACCAACAGATTCCTGTCCAAATCACTTGCACTGCAGGTGATATGTGCAATTGTGTTTTTGGTTGCATACACTATTTATGCGGCATCAAGCGTAAAGGCATGCGGTACTCTTTTCCACACTGTAATAGGAATGGATCCACAGATTGCCATGTATCTTGCAGCAGTTGTCATCGTAGGCTATACCTTCCTCGGCGGCTTCTCGGCTGTATGCTGGACCGATTTTTTCCAGGGCATGCTCGTGCTTGGTTCTATGTTTATAGCACCGATTTTTGCAGCATTTATGCTTGATACATCATCTATGTCAGCACTCCCGGGCGGTTACTTAAATCCATTCTCAAGCTGGCAGGATATCGTGTCAGGACTGGCTTGGGGACTTGGTTACTTTGGTATGCCACATATCATCATCAGATTCATGTCCATCAAATCACAGAAGGATTTGAAAAAATCAGCAAAAATAGGAATCACATGGACTCTGCTTATTGTATTTTTTGCAACCTTAATCGGAGTAATCGGAAGACTTTTCCTTGGCTTTGACGAATCAATCAATGAAAACTCTCTTGTTTTCATCCAGATTGTAAGAAAGATTTTCCCGGGTGTTATCTCAGGTATACTGCTCTCAGCAGTGCTTGCCGCTTCCATGAGTACCGCAGACAGCCAGCTGCTTGCTGCTTCATCTGCATTCTCAAGTGATGTGTACAAGCCTGTCATCAGAAAAGGTAAGGCAAATGACAAAGAGATGATGTGGACCGGCCGTATTGTCGTTCTTGGAATCTCTGTTGCAGCACTCATCATCGCTTCAAACCCTAATGCCGGCTCTATCATGGCACTTGTTTCCAATGCATGGGGTATCTTTGGAGCTGCCTTTGGACCTGCAATCATGCTCAGCCTCTTCTGGAAGCGCTTTAACTTCAAAGGTGCTGTTGCAGGAATCATAACAGGTGCTGCCGTTGATATATTGTGGTATGCATTCCTCACATCAACCGGAATCTACGAGCTGCTGCCGGGATTTGTTTTAGGACTTATCGCAGCCGTTGTTGTGACACTTTGCACAAATGAGCCTTCAAAAGAGGTTTATGAGCTTTTCGATAAAGCCGAAAAGTTTGACGAGTAATTAAAATAATTAATCATTTAGGAACATAAGTAAAACCGTCGTACCATGCCATTTAAGGTCCGGTACGACGGTTTTATTTTTCTTATGCTTTATGTTGTGCTTTTAGAAGAGCTGCTTTAGTACCTGCATTGGTATTTACCTTTACAAAGGCAAATTTTTATGTTACATCAAGCTATTAATGTAATATATCTCTTTTTTCAGAACACTAATCTCATTCTCAAGTGCATTCTTCTGTTTCGTAAGCTTTTCAGATGCCCTGGCACATTTCTCATATTTTTCTGAGAATTTCTGCTTATAAAGCATTGCATTGTTTACGTCCCTGAGACGTGCATACATATCCTTTTCAAATTCTGCCTTGCGGCACTCCACGTCGAGCCTGTCATATTCGCTTTGCAGCTTTGAAAGCTCGTCTGTACGCTCCTCAAGACCAATATTCCAGATTTCTTCATTAGTCATAAACAAAATCCTCCTTTACCTTCTACAGATGTAGTACTCGCTCTTTAATCTCCTGAGTTCTTCCCTGATTCCAGAACTGTGTGCCTATATAGCCGCATGTACGACGTGCTACACTCATCTTGTTCTGGTCACGGTTGCCACAGTGTGGGCACTCCCAGATAAGCTTGCCTGAGCCCTCTTCCTCTACGATTTTGATTTCTCCGTCGTAGCCGCATACCTGGCAATAGTCGCTCTTTGTAT
>ERZ827516.1031-NODE-1031-length-27201-cov-3.691188_pt1 | contig 27201 bp, 19 predicted proteins | sample MGYA00519703_ERZ827516 | MGnify/ENA primary metagenome ERZ827516 (study PRJEB31778, sample SAMEA3449337) | human gut metagenome | biome: human gut; feature: human-associated habitat; material: faeces | place: United Kingdom | collected 2010/2012 ...
GCCAGCTCGTGGCGCTGCACTCGACCGTCGGGAGGCCGAAGGCCGAGGTGCTGGCCGAACGGCTGCGCGACATCAACCCGGAAATAGACCTGAGCGTGGTGAACCGCTACATCCGCGACGAGGAGACCTACGCGCTGCTCGACGCGGCGCGGTACGACTACGTGGTGGATGCCATAGACACCCTGTCGCCCAAGCTGGCGCTCATCGCCGCGGCGCTCGAACGCCGCCTGCCGCTGGTCAGTTCGATGGGCGCGGGAGCCAAGACCGACCCCACGCGCATGGAGATCGCCGACATCGCCAAAACCCACCACTGCCCGCTGGCCCACATGCTGCGCAAACGGCTGCACAAGATCGGCATCCGCAGCGGATTCCGCGCCGTCTTCTCCCCCGAGCCGATGCGCGAAGGGGCGATGATCCTCTGCGAGGAGCCGAACAAGAAATCGAACGTCGGGACGATCTCCTACATCCCGCCGCTGTTCGGCATCGGCTGCGCCTCGGTGGTGATCCGCGGCCTGATCGGCGAGCTGGACTGAGGAGCCTTTCGGCACGAAGCACGGCGCGGCCCGGGGCGGAATGCCTCCGGGCCGCGCCGTGACATGCGGCAGGAAGGATGCCGGGAATCGTCCGGCCGCCGTCAGAGCCGCAGTTTCAGTCCCGCGCGGATGGTGTCGGGCCGGAAGTTGAACACGGCGTTCATCTCGCCCGCCATGCAGAGCCCGCAGTCGTCGCAGATGCCCAGCCGCTCGCCCGAGCAGTTGGCGCGCGTATGGTCGGCATAGATGAAGTTCGTGACCCAGCAGCGGCGCTTGAAGCGGTTGTGCCGCATCAGCTCCAGCCCCGAGACGGAGTTCATCACCGGATAGCCCGCGCGCTTCATCCGGATCACGGTGTCGATCACCCGTTCGCGCTGTTCGCGCGTAATCATCAGGTCGTCGGCATCGGGGAAAGGTGTGTAGAAATTGATCGAAATGCTCTCGATGGCGGGATTCCGCTTCACGTATTCGATCGTCTCGGCCACATGCTCCCAGTTGTACTTGTTCACCACCATATTGACGCTCAGATGCGGATGGCCGCAGGCGGCGATGTTGCGCTCCAGACGCGCGAACGTGCCTTCGCCGCGGATCATTTCGTGGTACTTCCCGCAGCCGTCGAGGCTGACCCAGATGCTGTCGGCATGGCTCCCGGCGAAGGGCAACTGGGCGTTGGTGGTGATCGTCACGGAGAAGAAACCCACCTCGCGGGCCAGGTCGATCACGTCGTCGATCCGCTTGTCGCCGTCGCGCCAGATCATCACCTCGCCCCCCTCCAGATCGACGAAGCGCGAACCGAGGCGGTAGGAGTATTCCAGCTCGCGGCGGATCTCCTCGAAGGTCATCTCGTCGGGCGTAGCCCGCGAATAGACCGAGCAGTGCCTGCAACGGAGGTTGCATCGGTTCGAGATGAACAGCACGGTCTGCAACGGCCGTTTGCGGCCGAGAACCCGGGCTCCGAAGAACCACCAGCCGAGATAGAGCAACCGTTTTATTTTCTTCATAATCACTCCATTATTTCGAGTACGGTATAAACGACGAGCAGGATGAGCGCGAAGAACGAGACGAGGTTCCGCGCCAGCAGCCACCGCAGCATGAACCAGCCGATCCCCATGTCGCTGTATCTCTTGAAATCGCCCATGGGGCCCATCCACGGGGCCGTGCGCAGGGCGACGGGACGATCGAGAACATAGCTGCGCAGCGAACGCCACAGGAACGCGGCCATGGGCAGGAGCACGAACGTCGCAAGGGCCGCCGCGGGGAGCATCCCGCAGCCGGCGCCCGCGGCGACCAGCACGAACGGCGCGAAGCAGAAGAGGCCCGATGCGGCGATCATCGCCCGCGGCGTGCCGAGCAGGTGGGCCAGCGTGCGTTTGCCCATTCGGGAGTCGGCATGGCGGTCGAGCACGGAATGGGTGTAGAGGATGTTCGTGACGAGCAGTCCGACGGCCGCGCCGACCAGCAGGACCGGACCGTCCAGCACGCCGCATACTGCACGCCGGCCATCAGCAGCGGACCGAACAGCAGCCCGACGACCGGTTCGCCCAGCCCGCGATAGCCCAGGCGGAGCGGCCCGCCCGAATAGGAGATGCCGAGCACCGCCCCGATGCCGGCGAGGGCCAGCGGCACGACGCCCCGGCAGGCGACGACGACGGCCCCGGCTCCGGCGGCCAGTCCCAGAAACACGCAGACCGCCACGACGAGCTCCCGCACGGAGGCGGCCCCCGAACTGAGGTAAGGGTACTTCGCCACACGGGCACGGATACCGTCCGAGGCCAGCCGCGTGCGCTTCTCGGCGCTCCCCTCGCGGTAGTCGAAATAGTCGTCGGCGAGGTTCATGCCCAGGTGGGCGCACCCCACGCCGAAAGCGGCGACGAGGGCCAGCCAGAGGGAAAAACCGTCGTGACGCAGCGACATGCCGACGGCCAGCAGCACGGGCAGCATGCTCTGCGGCAGGGAGACCTGCCGCGCGTTCTTCATCCAGAAACCGATTCCGTTCATCACGCCGCAAAGGTAGCGTTTCCGGCAGAGAATAGCAACTCCGGACGGCGAATTTGCGGCGAAGCGGCCGTTGGACCATGCGCCGGGCCGCCTCCGGAACGGGTCGGAGCGAGGTGCGAAGAGGGTCCGGCCATGCCCGGGATTCCGCCTCCGGAGGCGAAAACAGCGAAAAACGGCGGCACGGAAGCGCACGGAACCGAAAAAGCCGCTATCTTTGCGTGAAAGGGACGCGCCGAAAGCCGGCGTTCCGATTCATAAAAACAAGGAAGATGAAACCGAAAATCGTATTTCTCGACGAATACAGCCTCGGCGGCGCCGACCTCTCGGCGATCCGCGCGCTGGGCGACTACACGGGTTACGCGACCACGCGCCGCGAGGAGACAGCCGAACGCTGCCGCGACGCGGAGGTGGCGATCACGAACAAGGTGCCCATGCGCCGCGATACGCTCGAACGGCTGCCCCGCCTGCGGCTGATCTGCGTGGCGGCGACGGGCATGAACCACATCGACCTCGAAGCCGCCGCCGAACGGGGCATCGCCGTGCGCAACGCCGTGGGGTACTCGACCCACTCGGTGACCGAAACCACGATCGGCGCGGCGATCGCCCTGCTGCGGCAGACGGTCTATTACGACCGCTACGTGAAGAGCGAATACGCCGGATCGCCGCTGCAATACCATTTCGGACGCACGACCCGGCAACTGTACGGATCGCGCTGGGGTATCGTCGGGCTGGGAAACATCGGCCGCAACGTGGCGCGGGTAGCCCGCGCGCTGGGCTGCGAAGTGGCCTACACCTCCACCTCGGGCGTCGTGCGCGAGGAGGAGTACCCCGCCCTGCCGCTCGACGAGCTGCTCGGCTGGGCCGACGTGGTGTCGATCCATGCGCCGCTCAACGAACGCACGCGCGGGCTGATCGGCGCCCGCGAGCTGGCGCGGATGAAACCCTCGGCCATACTCATCAACGTCGCCCGCGGCGGCATCGTGGACGAGGCGGCGCTGGCCGCGGCGCTCGACCGCGGAGAGCTGGCCGGCGCGGGGCTGGACGTCTTCGCGCACGAACCGATCGAAGAGGGCAATCCCCTGCTCTCGGTCCGCGAACCGGACCGGCTGCTGCTCTCGCCCCACAATGCCTGGTCGCCCGTCGAGGCGGTCGGCGTGCTCGTGGAGTGCATCGCCCGGAACATCCGCGGATTTTACGGCATCGGATAGTCATGGAGCCGACGGCAGCAACCGCCCCGCTCACGCCCGACCGGCGGCGGCAACGGGTGTTCGACTTCCTCGACGCCCACGGCATCCGCTACACGTGGTACGAACATCCGGAGGCCCCGACCTGCGAAATCGCCCTGCGCTACTGCCGCGGCGACGGCGCGAAGCACTGCAAGAACCTCTTTTTCCGCAACCACAAGGGCGACCGGCACTACCTGGTATGCTTCGACGCCGAACAACGGCTGGCGATCCGCGACCTCGAACAGCGGCTGCACCAGGGCAAGCTCTCGTTCGCCTCGGAACAACGCATGGAACGGTGGCTCGGACTGCGCCCCGGATCGGTCTCGGCATTCGGGCTGATAAACGACACGGCGAACCACGTGCACCTGTTCCTCGACTCCCGGATGCGCGAGTGGCCCCGCTACGCCTTCCACCCGAACGACAACCGCGCCACGGTGCTGCTTGAGCACGACGAGTTCATGCGCTACCTCGCCGCCGCGGGCAACGGATACGAGTTTCTGGAGCTGTACTGACGCACACCGAGGCGTCTCCAGAGGCGGATATTTTCTGAAATGGATCGAAGAAAATGAATCTCAGGTTCTTCCGGAACGTTCGACCATCGACCGGATACGGGAGTTGAAATCGGTCTGCGCCAGAAGTTCCTCGAGCGACAGCGGCATCCTGTACCGCCAATAATGGCGGGGATTCGACGGCACGTTAATCCGTTCGCCGTGCGGATCCGGAGCACGCAACGCCGGATCCGTCGCAAGCCAGTCCTGCAAGGGGAAAACGGCCAGCATCGCAGGCGACGAAAGATGCTGTTCGAGGATGCGCCGGCAGATCTGCGGCGTGCAGACATCCGGGGCGTCGCCTTCCATCCCGAGCACATCGCGGTAAAACCGCTCCGTAAGCGCCCGGTCCTCCTCCCACCAGGCCCGCAGGGGGTTCATGTCGTGCGTCGAGGTGGTGCATACCGAGAGATAGGGATAACGCGACGGATCGGCAAAAAGCTCCCCGGCCGACTTGGGCATCCGCTGTATTTCGAGCGAAAGGATTCCGAGGCGGCGCATCACCTCCGGAACACAATCCGGAATCATGCCCAGATCCTCTCCGCAGGCCATCATTTCGGTGGAGGCGAGCAGCGGAGGCAGCTTGCTCATCGCCGAATCCCTCCAGCATGCGTTGTGGCGGCGGTAAAAGAATTCGTCGTACAACGCATCGAAACTCCTGCGCGAGGCATCGTCGAGCGAACGATACGCATAAGTGGCATGGGCCGCGATCCGCGGATGATAAAACCCTCTCTTGCGGGGGTCCTCCACGAACAGCACCTCTTCGGTAAGCCGCATGAGACCCTCCGAGAGGATTCGGTCGTGCTCGTCGTCCGCACGGAACCGCGCCGCAATCTTTCTCTGGGTCGAGCAGGAGGCCGCCAGACGGCCCTCCCTGACATATTTCGACTTCACCTCCTGCGCATACGCCCCGAAGATCTCGTCCAGCATGCGCTCCGAAACGCAGGGCGTCACGAACCGGCCCCCGGAGAGATCGAAACCCCGGCTTTTCAGTTCTTCGGACGAGTACGGCAACGCAGGGCTGAAATGCCCCAAAAGACCGCGCACGGAATCCACGGGGATCTCCCAGATTCTGAAAAACCCCAGAATGTGGTCGATTCTGAAGGCATCGAAATACTCCGACATCTTCGCCAGGCGGGATTTCCACCATCCGAAAGAGTCCCCGGCCATCCGTTTCCAGTCGTAGGTCGGGAATCCCCAGTTCTGGCCGAAAGCCGAAAAGGCATCGGGCGGAGCGCCGGCCTGCGAATCCATGTTGAACAGCCGCGGGGCGAACCACGCGTCGGCACTCGTGGGACTCACGCCGATCGGCAGGTCCCCCTTGAGGATCACGCCCCTGGAATGGGCATAGGCACAGGCGTCGGAGAGCTGAAGATGGAGGTGATATTGGACAAAGCAATGGAAATCCACCTCCCGGCGGTGTTTCCCGCGGTACTCCTCCAGGGCTTTCCTGTCGTACTTCGCATATTTTCCCCAACGGGTGAAATCCGCCGTGGCGTATTCGTCGCGCAGGGTGCAAAAGAGCGCATACGGCAGCAGCCAGCGCTCGTTAAGGCTCAGAAACTCCCTGAACGGTTTCTTCGAGAGGATTTCCGCGCCTCCGTTCTCGAAAGTCTTCCGCAAAAGACGCAGTTTCTCCCTATTGACCCGCTCATAATCGACCTGCGGAAGGGCATTCAGCTCCTGCCGAAGCCTCAGATACTCCCCGTCGGCCGGAACCCCCGCGGCCGGAAGGTTCATAAACTGGGGATGGAGAGCGAAGGAGGAGTTGGCGTTGTAGGGATAAGAATCCGTCCAGGTCCCCGTCATCGTCGTATCGTTTATCGGAAGCAGTTGGATGACATGCTGCCCCGTCGCCACCGCCCAACCGACCATCTTCTTCAGGTCCGCGAACTCTCCCGTACCGAAGTCGTCTTCGCTCCGCAGGGAAAAGACCGGAACGGCGGTGCCCGCACCGCGCCAGCGCCGTCCCTGGAAATTCGGAACGTCGGATGCGAGGACCCTCGCCCTCGCTGGCGTCGCGGCACATGCGAAGACCCGGTTCTCCCCCTCCTCCCAGCGCAGCGGAGCGAGCGTTTTCCGATCGACGATCAGGTATTTATAGAGGAACGGACCGTCGATGCGCAGCGCGAGTCTCCAGTATGGAAACGCCGCGTCGTCCAGAGGAACGGGCTTCGTCCACGCCCCGAGTTCGGGAATATCGCCCGCGATGGCGAGTGTCTCATCGGGACGGACGTCGGCGAAGGCCGTGCAAACGAAGAGATTTTCATCGCCGACGGGCCGCGAGGCCGCCGTGTACCGGCCCCGGGCGAAAATGCCCTGAGAGAATGCCGAAGAGTACAAAGGCGCATCCGAAGGCGTGTCGTTCCACCGGTCGGAAACGTCCGCGGAAGCGGCCGTGCAATTTTCGGGAAGCACGACCCGGTGTCCCTTCCACTCCCGACGGACGCACTTCCCGTCCCGAACCACCTCGTAGGAATATTCCCGGCCGGGAAGGTACCGGGCGATACACCCTCTCCATCTCCCCTCTCCGCAGTACTCCATCGGCAGGCGTCTGTTTCCGGGAGAGACGACAACGAGACGCTCTCCCCAACGGGTATTGTAGGTTATTTGAAGCAGCAGTTTCATATTCGGGGCCATCGGCGCTATGGTTGGCCGTACAAATATAGGCAAGTTTTCCATTCCCCGGCAACAGCGGACAACCAAAAAACGCACGGACGGGCTCCGCATTCACCCTGCGGCAATATTTTCCGGCCCGCCCCGCCCATCGGCCGGCCGGAATACCGAGAACACCTCCGACCGCCGTCACGCCGACAGCGTACGGAACCGGTCGCAACCCCCTCGGCTCGGGGCGGCTGGTCTCCCTTCCAAACGACACCCCGGCCTGTGCAAGGCCGGGGTGTCGAATAGAACGGAACCGGAGCACGCCCGCACCGGACATGCGCATCGGTATATCGGGTATGGCTACGTATCGGTCCGTCCAACCCTATCGCCGCACGGCGGCATCAAAACTCGACGAGTGCCTCGCCCGTCATTTCGGCGGGTTGTTCGAGCCCCATGAGTTTCAGCACCGTGGGGGCCACGTCGGCCAGAATGCCGTTGCGCACCGACTTCACGCGGTCCGACACCACCACGATGGGCACGGGGTTGAGCGAATGCGCCGTATTGGGCGTACCGTCGGCATTGACAGCGTTGTCGGCATTGCCGTGGTCGGCGATCATGACGACCTCGTAACCGTTCTCCTTAGCAGCCTCGACAACTTTGGCGACGCACCCGTCGACAGCCTTCACGGCCTTCACGATGGCATCGTAGACGCCCGTATGGCCGACCATGTCGCCGTTGGCGAAATTCAGGCAGATAAAGTCGAACTTCCGCTCGCCGAGCGCAGCAACCAGTTTATCAGCGACTTCCGGAGCGCTCATCTCGGGTTGCAGGTCGTAGGTGGCCACCTTGGGCGACGCGACGAGGATGCGGTCTTCGCCCGCGAACTCCGCCTCGCGGCCGCCGTTCAGGAAGAACGTCACGTGGGCATATTTCTCGGTCTCGGCGATGCGCAGCTGCCGCAAGCCCTGCTTCGAAACGAACTCGCCGATGGTGTTGGGCACGTTCTCCTTGTCGAAGAGGATGTGCAGACCCGTGAACTTGGCGTCGTAGGGGGTCATGCAGCAGTAGTAGAGCGGCAGCGTGTGCATCCCCTCGGCGGGCATGTCCTCCTGCGTGAGGACGATCGTCAGCTCCTTGGCGCGGTCGTTGCGGTAGTTGAAGAAAACGACCAGATCGTTCGGACGAATCAGACCGACAGGCTGTCCCTGCGCATCGACGCGCACAACGGGCTTGATGAACTCGTCGGTGACCTCCGCATCGTAGGATTTCTGAACGGCTCCGGCCATGTCCGTCGCCGCCTCGCCGACGCCCTTGACCAGCGCATCGTAGGCGACCTTCACGCGTTCCCAGCGCTTGTCGCGGTCCATGGCGTAGTAGCGGCCGACGATCGTGGCGATCCGGCCGCCCGTCGAGGCGAGATGCCGTTCGAGCTGCTCGATGAAGCCCTTGCCGCTGCGCGGGTCGGTGTCGCGGCCGTCCATGAAGCAGTGCACGAAGGTATTTTCGAGGCCGTAGGCCGCCGAGATGTCGCACAGCTTGAAAAGGTGCTCGAGCGACGAGTGCACGCCGCCGTCCGACACGAGGCCCATGAAATGCATGTTCACGCCGTTCTTTTTGGCATGTTCGAACGCTGCCTTGACCTCGGGGTTCTCCAGGATCGAATTGTCGCGGCAGGCGCGGTTGATCTTCACCAGATCCTGGTAGACCACGCGGCCGGCGCCGATATTGAGGTGCCCGACCTCCGAGTTGCCCATTTGGCCGTCGGGCAGGCCGACGTTCTCGCCGTCGGTGCGCAGCTCGGCATGGGGATATTTCGCCGTCATGGCCGAGATATATTCGGGATGGACGGTCGAAATGACATCGGCCTTGTCGTGGCGGCCGTTGCCCCAGCCGTCGAGGATCATCAATAATACCTTGTTATTCATAATTATCCGGTTTTTAACTATTCTTTTACTTTACCTGGGCCATAATCAGCTCTACGGCCTTGTCGATGGCGGCCTGCAGCCCGTCGGAGTTCTTGCCGCCCGCCGTGGCGAAGAACGCCTGTCCGCCGCCGCCGCCCTGCATCAGTTTCGCAGCCTCGCGCACCACGGCACCGGCGTTCACGCCCTGAGCCGTGATCTCGTCGCCGAGCATCACCGTCAGCATGGGTTTGCCGTCGTTGACCGACCCCTGCACGAACACCAGCTTCGGGGAGCGGGCACGCAGGTTGTAGGCCAGGTCTTTGACGAACTCGGGCGTACGGTCGGTCTGCGTGGCGATGAGCTGCACCCCGTGGCGCTCGGGCGTCGAGGAGATGATCTTCTCGGCCCACTGTGCGACCTGCTCGCGGCGCATGGCCTCGACCTCCTTCGAAAGCGTCTCGTTGCTCTCGAACATCTTCTTTACGGCCTGCAGCACCTGCGGGTTGTGGAGGTATTCGCTGATGTCGCGCATCGTATCCTCGGCGGCGTAGATGATCTTCTCGGCCTGTTCGCCCGTGACGGCTTCGATGCGGCGCACGCCGGCCGAGATGGCGCTCTCGGTCAGTATCTTGAAGAACCCGATGTTACCCGTGGCGCTGGTGTGCGTGCCGCCGCAGAGCTCGACCGACGTACCGAAGCGCACCATGCGCACCTTGTCGCCGTACTTCTCGCCGAAGAGCATCATGGCACCGCATTTCTCGGCCTCCTCCTTGGTGGCCTCGCGGTTCTCCTCCAACGGGTAGTTGGCGCGGACGGCGCGGTTGACGAGCATCTCGACCTGGCGAAGCTCGGCGGGGGTCATCTTCTGGAAATGCGAAAAGTCGAAGCGCAGGATCTCGGGCGTCACCATCGAACCCTTTTGTTCGACGTGCGCCCCCAGCACCTTGCGCAGCGCCTCGTGCATGAGGTGCGTCGCGGTGTGGTTGTTGGCCGCGGCCTGGCGTTTGGCAGCGTCCACGACGGCCGTGAACTCGGCCGCAGGGTTTTCGGGAAGCTCCTTGACGATATGGATAATCAGTCCGTTTTCCTTTTCGGTAGCCACGACGGCGATGCGCTCGTTGGCATTCTCGATATAGCCGATGTCACCGATCTGGCCGCCCGAATTGCCGTAAAACGGCGTGCGGTCGAAGACCAGCTGGTAGGAGGTCTTGCCTTTGGAGGTCACGCGGCGGTAACGGGCGATCTTCACCCGCTCGGTCAGCGTGTCGTAGCCCGTGAAGACGCTCTCGCGAATGGGGAACAACTCCACCCAGTCGTCGGTATCGACGGCCGCGGCGTTGCGCGAACGCTCCTTCTGTGCCTGCAACTCGGTTTCAAAGGCTGCCAGGTCGACGCCGACGCCCTGTTCGCGGGCGATGAGCTCCGTCAGGTCGATCGGGAACCCGAACGTATCGTAAAGTTCGAAGGCGTCCTTGCCCGAGATCAGCTCGCGCCCTTCCCTGCGGGTCTTTTCGACCACGCCGTCCAGCAGGCTGATACCCGTGGCCAGCGTACGCAGGAACGAGGCCTCCTCCTCCTCGATGACCTTTTCGATCAGCGCCTGCTGGGCCTTCAGCTCGGGGAACTGGCCGCCCATCTGCTCCACCAGTCCGGGAACCAGCCGGCAGATCGTAGGCTCCGTAAAGCCGAGGTAGGTATAGCCGTAGCGCACGGCGCGGCGCAGGATGCGGCGGATGACGTAGCCGGCCTTGACGTTCGACGGCAGCTGCCCGTCGGCGATCGAGAAGGCGATGGCACGCAGGTGGTCGGCGATGACGCGCATCGCCACGTCGCACTTCGCGTCGGCACCGTAGGTCTTGCCCGAAAGCTGCGAAATACGCTGGATCGTAGGCTGGAACACGTCGGTGTCGTAGTTCGATTTCTTGCCCTGGAGGATCATGCAGAGGCGCTCGAAGCCCATGCCGGTATCGACGTTGCGCGCCGGAAGCTCCTCCAGCGAGCCGTTGGCCTTGCGGTTGAACTGCATGAACACGAGGTTCCAGATCTCGATCACCTGCGGATGGCCCGCATTGACCATCCCGCGTCCCGGTTCGGAGGCGATCTCCGCCTCGTCGCGCAGGTCGAAATGGATCTCCGAGCAGGGGCCGCAGGGGCCGGTCTCGCCCATCTCCCAGAAATTGTCGTGCTTGTTGCCGCGGATGATATGGTCTTCGGGCAGAAACTGCTTCCAGTAGTCGTAGGCCTCCTGGTCGAAGGGGACGCCGTCCTCCTCGGAGCCTTCGAAAACCGTGGCGTACATGCGGTCGGCGGGAAGTTTGTAGACGCCGTGGAGCAGCTCCCACGCCCATTCGATCGCCTCTTTCTTGAAGTAATCGCCGTAAGACCAGTTGCCCAGCATCTCGAACATCGTATGGTGGTAGGTGTCATGCCCCACCTCCTCCAGGTCGTTGTGCTTGCCCGAAACGCGCAGACACTTCTGGGTGTCGGCCGCACGCGGATATCTGCGGGGCGCATTGCCCAGGAAAATATCCTTGAACTGGTTCATGCCCGCGTTGGTGAACATCAGCGTGGGATCCCCCTTGACGACCATCGGTGCCGAGGGCACGATCACATGGCCCTTGCTCTCGAAGAAGTCCAGAAAGGCCCGGCGAATTTTATTCGATTCCATATATAAGATTTTATCCGATTTCCACGTTTGTGATTTCGGGTTGCAAAATTACACAATTAAAGTTAAATTTGCATCCTATTAACCGGAGTTTTTTCCGCAATGAAGCAAAAAGGGCAGAGATTCGACACGCAGGCGCTGACACAGGAAGCGCAGGCGCTGACGCGCGACGTGGTCACGGCACCTTTCCGCCTGCGCACCTACCGCCTGATCCGGAAAATACTCATCGGCTTCATCCTCGTCTCGATCGCCAACGTGCTCTTCTCGTACTTCTTCTACACCCCCAAGATGTACCGCATCATCCGCGACAACCGCGACCTGGTGATCAAGTACCGCATCCTGCAAGACCGCATCCGCACCTCGCAGCGGCGCGTGGACGAAATCCGCCACCGCGACAACTACGTCTACCGCTCGCTCTTCTCGACCGACACGATGACCCTCGACGGCGTGTGGCAGCCCTATCCCGACACCAAATACGCCGCGATGGCCGGGGACGACTTCGCCCCGCTGATGGTCGGCACCTGGAAACAGCTCGACGCGCTGGCCCGCATACTCTACCTCGAATCGGTGTCGTTCGACGAATTGCAGGCATTCGCCCGCGACAAGGAGAAGATGTCGTCGGCGATCCCGGCCATATGGCCCATCGACCGCTCGGCGCTGCACAACGACCATATCGGCGCCTTCAACATGCGGCGCATGCACCCCGTGCTGGGGTATATCCGCCCCCACAAGGGCATCGACCTGGGCTGCGACCGCGGCACGCCGGTCTACGCCACGGGCGATGCCGTGGTGGAGGTCGCCTCCTCGGGGGGCAACGGCGGATACGGGCGCATGGTGCTGCTGAACCACGAATTCGGCTACAAGACCCGCTACGCGCACCTGAGCAAAATCCTCGTGCAGCCGGGCGAACGGGTCGCCCGCGGGCAGGTCATCGCCGAAACGGGCAATACGGGCATCTCCTCGGGCCCCCACCTCCACTACGAGGTGATCCACAAGGGCATGCCGGTGAACCCGATCAACTATTTCAACCGCAACATGACCGCCGCGGAATACGACGCACTCATGGAAAAGATGCGCGATACGAACTTCGAAAAGCTCTGACATGGCAGGAAAGAAAGACCTGGAGCGGCTCCGCAGGCGTAAGCGCCGCAAACAGAACATCATACGCGCGACGGTGCACTTTTTCGTGTGGGCCGGGGTCGCCGTGCTCTACTACGTCGGGTTCTCGCTCTTCTTCGACACCCCCGTGGAGTACGAGCTCAAACACTCGACCGACCGCCTGCGCCGCGAATACGCCGCACTCACCCAGCGGTACGACTCGCTCACGACCGTCATGCACAACCTCTCCGCGCGCGACCGCAACGTCTTCCGCACCCTCTTCGAATCGGATCCCTACGACTTCGATTCGGAATACGAACGCCGGCAGGCCGTCACCTACGAAAACATCTTCAACCGTTCGTCGCGGCGGCTCAAGCTCGAACTGCGCGAACGGGTCGCCGACATGGAGAAGCGGCTCGACGAGCTGAACGCCTCGTACCTCGACCTGCAGGCGCATATCGATTCGGCGGGCAGCGGCTGCAACAACATCCCGGCCATCCAGCCCGTGATAAACAAGCAGTTGACGCTGCTCACGGCCTCGTACGGCATGCGCATACACCCCTTCTACAAGACCCTGCAATCGCACCAGGGCGTGGACTACACCATCCCCGAGGGGTCGCGCGTCTTCGCCACGGCCGACGGCGTGGTGCGCGACGTGGCGCTGCGCAACTCCACGTCGGGGCAGACGGTCGTGATCGACCACGGCAACGGCTACGAGACTTCGTACAGCCACCTCTCGAAGATCAACGTCCGCAAGGGCCAGCGCGTGAGCCGCGGCGAGATCATCGCCCTCTCGGGCGACACGGGCCTTTCGCTCTCGCCCCACCTCCACTACGAAGTGCGGCTGAACGGCATGCGCGTCGATCCGATCCACTACTTCTTCATGGAACTCACCCCCACCGAATACCAGCGCCTGATGCGCATCGCGCAGTCGGGCATGCAGTCGTTCGACTAAAAACATAAGGAGATGGGAAACGACTGGACAAAGGATTTCGGCTTTGCGCGCGAAGAAATTTTCCGCAGCGAAGAAACGCTCCGCACAATCCGCCATATCCGTGCCTCATGGGGCGGCGAACCGGAGTTCCTCTGGGAGAAATTCCCGGACTACGCCGTATTCCGGCGGCAGGACAACGCCAAATGGTATGCCGTGATATTGACGGTGCAGGCCGGCAAACTCGGCCTCGCGGACGAGGGGCGGACAGAGATTCTCGACATCCGGGCCGATGCGGAGACCATGGCGCGGTCGCTGGACTTCGAACATTATTTCCCCGGGTACCATATGAATAAACGCACGTGGCTCACCGTACGGCTGGACGGCAGCGTACCCTTCGGGGAAATCGCCCCGCTGATCGCCCGCAGTTACGAACTGGCCGGGAAAAAGTAGCCCGTCATGCAAATCCGACTCATCCTGCTCGACTTCGACGGCACGCTGGCCGACACGCGGCGCGCCAATACGCTCGCCTATGTGGCCACACTGCGCGAGGCGGGCTATACGCTCACCGAGGAGGAGTATGCGGCAAAGTATTTCGGTATGCGGTGCAACGAGTTCCTGACCCGTTACGGCATCGCCGACCCCGGGGAGCGCGAGCGGCTGCGGCTGCGCAAGATCGCGCTCTACCCCGCGTTCTTCGACACCGTGCGGCTCAACCGCCCGCTGTGGGAGTTCTGCAGGCAGTTCCGGGCGCAGGGCGGCCGCGTATGGATCGTATCGACAGGCAGCCGCGCCAACATCGACAACGCCATGCGCCACCTGGGGATCACGGTCGCGGGACAGCGGACGGGGAGCACGGGTGCGGCAACCTCGGGTGCGGCGGGCAGAGACTTGACAGGTGCGGATGAGGCATGGCTCCGGACAGCCGGCACGGCAACGATAGATGCAGGTACGCCAGCACACGCAACAGTCACCCCCGAGCCCGGCGAAGGGCCGAACGGCTCCGTGGACGGCATACTCTCGGGCGCCGACGTCGAACACAGCAAGCCCGCCCCGGACTGTTTCCTGGAGGCCATGCGGCGCGAGGGCTGTACGCCGCAGGAAACGCTGATCTTCGAGGACTCCGAAATCGGGCTCGAAGCGGCCCGCCGCAGCGGAGCGGCCTATTTCAGGGTAACGCTCTGACCATCGCGCCCAGGCCGTTCCCGGCATCCTGTATCCGGCATCCTGCACCCGACATCCGACGTCCGGCACCCGACATCCGGCTCCCTGTATCCTGTATCCTGCATCCTGCGTCCTGCACCTCGCACCCGGCACCCGGCACCCGGCACCCGGCACCCGCTGCCGGACGCACTCATTCCTCCGCGCTGTCCCGGCCGATCTTCCACAACCGAGCCATGTAATTTCCGGGAGTAATCACCATCCGGCAGCGGAACTCGTCCGCCCCCGTCACGACACAGCCGGTCAGCGCTTGCAGATCACGTTGAAATCGCAGTACTTGCAGGTATCGGCATCCTCGCACTGGCGGAACGGAACCGAGGTGTCGTAGAGTTCGGCGAGCTGCGCGCGCAGCAGTTCCTCGAAACACTCGCGGTAAAGCGTATAGCGCGCCCCCTTCACCCCCGTTTGCTTGTCGTCCAGCTGCGGCGAATAGCCGGGGCGGTTCATGTTGCGGACGTAATAGAGCGCCGGTTCGACGTCGCAGCCGCGCGACCGGTGCAGCATCATCGCGTAGAGCAGCGTTTGCAGGATGTTCGAAAGGCGTTGTTTGCCCGTGCCCGTGAACAGGCTCTCCACGCCGTCGAATTCGAGATGCGGCGCCCCGGTCTTGTAGTCCACCACCCTCAGCGCCCCGTCGTCGAGCGTGTCGATACGGTCGGCGATGCCGGCGAACTTCATCTCCAGGTCGCGCCCGCCCGCCCGGAAGCGGAACGGATAAGCCACGGGGTCCTCCAGCCCCGACACGACGAAGGCGTCGTGCGCAGCGTCGTAGGGCATCACCCCGCCCCGCAGGTAGCGGATGACGATATCCTTCACCAGCAGCAGGTTGCCCGAATAATCCTCGGCCGTGGCATGTTTGTCCTGCAAATAGTTCTCGTTGATGGCCGCCTCGACCGCCTTTGCCACTTCGCCCGTGCGTACCATCGCGCGCAGCGTTTCGCCGGGATGCGCCTCGCCCACGATGCGGGCGTAAAGCGCCTGCACGGCGGCATGGAGGATCGTGCCGAACATCGGGGCGTCGACCTCCTCGGAAATTTCGTCATCGGCCTCCAAGCGTGCTATGGAATGGAAATAGAAGCGCAAGGGGCAGGCCACGTAGCGAAAAAAAGCCGTCGGCGAGAGCGTCGCTGGGCTTTCGGCGTCGACAAAACGCTCCAGCCGTGCCATCACCCCTTCGTCCTTGGCCACCTCGATCGGCGCCGTTTCGGCCAGGTTGACGTCCACCCCCACTTCGACCTTGCGCACGTCGAAGCCGCTCTCGTAGTCCAACTGGTAGATATAGCGGCTCGGCTCGCCCGTCGACTTGTCGTCGGCGTGCGAGCAATAGAGCATGTGGACGGTCTCGGCGCGCTGGATCAGGCGGTAGAAATAGTAGGCATAGACGCCCTCGTGGTGCTCGGGCGTGGGCAGCTCGTAGGCCGCACGCAGGTTGTAGGGGATGAACGATGCCTGCGCCATATGGTTGCCGGGGAAATTGTCGTCGTTCATCGAAAGGATGATGACGTTTTCGAAATCGAGGTTGCGGGTCTCGAGGATCCCCATGATCTGGATGCCCTCCAGCGGCTCGCCCTCGAACGGGATGCGCAGCGTCTGCAAGTGCCGGCGCAGCAGCGAGGTGTAGACCTCGGCCGTAAGGTCGATATCGCACTCGTCGAGCGAGTTGCGCAACTTGGTGACCTGCTCGGCGATGACCGCCAGGAATTCGACCCGCTGCCGTGCGTCGTCGCCCTGGTAGGGCTGGCGCGCCACGGCGGCAACCACGTCCAGCATGTAGTCGGACAACTCGCGCCACGTCGCGGCGGGCGTAAAGATCCGTTTCAGCAGTTCGTTGCGGCCCAGCCACGCGGCATCGACCGAAATGCGGCGGTCGCGGACGATCTCCTCGTGCATCGTGCGCGTGAGTGCGGCGTCGCACTCGGCCACATAGGGGTGTGCGAGGATGCCGGCGACGTCGGCATGGTAGAACGTGCAGCCGTCGCCCTTGCGGCGGCGGTGGTTCTGCAACTCCACCAGACGCTCGACGAACGTGTAGGCCAGACTTTGCCGCAGGGGGAAGCCCATCGTCACGTTCACCCGTCCGATATCGGCGGGCAGGGCGTACAGCAGCGGCAGCAGCAGGTTCTCGTCGGTAAGCACCACGGCGGTCTCCTTGCCCAGCGCGGGCCTGGCGCCCGCGGCGATACCGGGGTCTTCCTCCCTGCGGCGGCGGGCAAGGTCGGCGAGGATCGCCGCGGCATACTTGCACTGCACGGCGTTCGAGACGGCGGCGACCGACACGATCTGCTTCTCCCCCCGCATGTTGTCGTGCCGAAGTTCCGTGCGGGGCGGGAACTGCGCCACGTTCGAACGCACGAACATACCCGCCTCCTGTTCGGGGTCGTCCTTATAATAGGAGTCGTAGTCCCAGTAAAAATCGGTTTCGGCCGCCGTGGCGAGGAACCCGAAAAGGCGCTTCTCGCACTCGGAAAGGGCGTTGAACCCCGCCACGACATAACGCCGGGGCTCGGGGAAGGCGAACCCGCCCCCGCGGATGCGGTCGGCGGCGGCGCGCTGCACCATGCCGTTGTAGGCGATGCCGAGCGACGAGAGACGCTCCCGGAAGCGGCGGTAGATGGGGCCGAGGGTCTTCCAGATCGCCAGGAAACGGCGTTTCTCCTCCGAAAGGTCGGCCTGCTCGCCGAACGAGGACCAGAACGAAAGGATGCGCAGCTGCGCGGGCGTGAGGTAGGAAATATCGGCTTCGATCTCCTTGATCTCCGAGATGTTGCGGAACAGCATCTGCGCGTCGATCAGGTATTTGTCGATCGTATCGAAGTCCGTGAGGAGCATGTCGCCCCAGAAATAGAACTTGTCGAAAGGTTCGTTGTGGTAGGCCGAGTAGACTTTGTAGAGCTCGGTGATGAGCCGCACGCGGTCGCCCGTATGCAGCCCCGATATTTCGCCCGTCAGGTCGTCGATCGTCACCCATTCGGGCTGCCACATCGGACGCCCGGCGATACGCCCCAGGGCATCGACGAAAAACAGCCGCGCACGCCGCGACGGGAAGAGCACCGCCCGATCGGACAGTCCCTCGCCATAGCGCGCATACAGGTCGGCGGCCACCTCCTCCAGAAATCCCTTCATAGCAGTTCGGACAGCCCCGGCGACTTTCCCGGCGGTATCGTCCGCCCGGAATCCGGAAGCCCCCTTCGCATTATTGTTCCATGAGACTATTCTACGTGGCTGATCTCACCGCCCATGAACTTGGCGCCGCCGCGCACGACGGCAGGCTGCCCCTTATAGGTAATACGGGCGTTGGTCGTGGTCTTGCCGATGAACCGGTCGGTGATCCACAGCGACACGTCGGCTTTGCTCTGGGCATTGACCTCGGCCGACATCACCTCCAGCCCCGAGGCCGCGACCCTGCCCGTCGAGGCGAACAGCGTCAGGTAGCCCGCCTTGCCGGTGAGCGTCGCGCTGCTGCCGCCCGTGAGCTCCATCCTGAGGTCTTTGACATCGAACGCCGCCGTGAGCGACGCCTTGCGCCCCAGGGTCAGGTCGAGCAGCACTGCATCCACCGTTCCCTCGAACACGGCTGCGGCGCCCGACAGCGAAACGGACTGCAACGTATTGTAATAGACCGTCACCTGGGTGCGGTCGGGACGGCGCGAATCATACTTCTCGCTGATACGCAGGGTTTTGTCCTTCACCTCGGCGCGGAATTTCGAAGTATAGGAGCCTTTCGTGTCGTATACGATCTTGGGGGCCTCGGTGTCGGGGACTTTCACGAATTTGATATCCAGGTCGGCATCCACCGCGACGGCCTCGAACGTGGTCAGCCACTCGTTATGTTCCGTAGGACTTGCGGCACCCGCCTCCTGTGCACGGCCGGAGGCTGCGAAAACCAGCATCACGGCGCTCAGAATCATCTTCTTCATACATTGTAGGTTTAAATACGTCGCTAAAATACAAAATTATTGCGAACCCCGGTTTGCCGTTCGGGATTTGTTTTGTACTTTTACTACCTAAAACGACATTTCGGACAGTGAGGGCGAGAATTCTGAATGCAAGCGCAGGGTCGGGCAAGACCTACCAGTTGGCGTACAAATACGTGCGCGACGTGGTCGAACAGCCCGGCATTTACCGCCACATCCTCGCCGTGACCTTCACCAACAAGGCCACCGAGGAGATGAAATCGCGCATCCTCAAGGAGATCCACCTGCTGGCCTCGGGACAGCCGAGCTCCTACCTCGACAACCTCTGCCGCGAGTTGTCGCTCGATGCCGCCACGGTGCGCCGACGAGCCCGGGAGGTGCGGTCGAAGATCCTGCACGACTATTCGCGCTTCACGGTGCTGACGATCGACACCTTCTTCCAGCGCATCCTGCGCGCCTTCATCAAGGAGCTGGGCATCGACCTCAATTACAACGTCGAGATCGAAACGGCCTCGGTGCTGACCAAGAGCGCCGACACGCTCATCGAGCAGATCACCACCGACCGCGACCTGCAGCGCTGGCTCACGGACTTCGTGCAGGAGCGCATCGACGAAGGCAAGAAATGGGACATCCGCGACGGCATCCTCACGCTGGGCGGCGAGCTGTTCAAGGAGAAAAACAAGGACGCACTCTCGGCGGCCCGCCCGCGCGAGGAACTGGCGCGTATCGTGGGCGAAGCCACGGCGCACGCCGCGGCGACCAAAAAACGGATGCAGGACGCTGCGGCCGAAGCCGTGCGGATCATCGGGGACGCAGGCGCCTCGGTCGCCGACTTTCCCTACAAAGGCTCGGGCTTCGCGGCCTATTTCTACGCCGTGGCGGGCGGCAGCTTCGAACGCTACGGAAGCCGCGCGGAGGCGGCCTGCACCAGGGACGAGGCGTGGGGGAAACCCGGCAGCACGGCACAGGGGCTGCGTCCCCGGCTGCAACCCCTGCTGCGCGAAATGTGCGGCCTCTACGACGAGAACGTCCGCGCGTGGAACACCTGCGACCTGCTGCGCGAGAACTACCGCAGCTTCGCGCTGCTCTCCGACCTCTATGCCAAGGTGCAGCAGATGTGCGACCAGGAAAACATGATGCTCCTCTCGGAGACCAAATACATCCTCTCGGAATTCATCGGCCACAACGACGCGCCGTTCATCTACGAGAAGGTCGGCAACCGCTTCGAACACTTCATGATCGACGAATTCCAGGACACCTCCGTCAAGGAGTGGGAGAATTTCCTGCCCCTGTTGCAGAACGCCATGGCGCAGAGCGGGGCGACCTCGGTGCTGATCGTGGGCGACATCAAGCAGTCGATCTACCGCTGGCGGGGCGGCGACTGGAAGATACTCCACTCGCAGGCGCAGCAGGCGCTGGGCGCGGAGAGCACCGAACTGGTCAACCTCAAGGAGAACTACCGCAGCCTGCCTGCCGTGGTGGACTTCAACAACAAGGTCATCGGCCGCGTGGTCGAGGCCGACAACCTGGCGCTGAACACGACGCTGGACGAAGCCGCCGCACGGGGCGACATGGACGCCCGCACGGCCGGCGAACTGCGCGACACGCTGCAAGACGCCTACCGCGAACATGCGCAGACACCCCGCCGCCTGGGCGGGAGACCGGGCTATGTTTCGGTGGAGACCTTCGCCGAACGGCCGCCCGTCGTGGAGCGCATCTGCGAGGTGCTGGACAAGGGTTTCCGTCCGTGCGACATCATGATCCTGGTGCGCGGGGCGACCGACGGCGCCAAGGTGGCCGCCGAGCTGCTGGATTTCAAACGCCGCAACGACGACCCGCGCTACCGGTTCGATGTGATGACGCAGGAAGCGCTGATCGTGGGCAATGCCCCCGTCAGTTCGTTCATCGCCGCGGCGCTGCGCCTGTCGCTCAACCCCGACGACTCGCTCAGCCGCGCCGTCTACAACCACTACCTCGGCCGCGGGTTCGACCGCCCGCTGCCCGGGGACGAACGCACCTTTTTCCGTTCGATCCGGCTGCTGTCGCCCGAGGAGGCGTTCGAGCGGATCGTCATGCGACACGCGCTGCACGACGACAGGCAGCAGACGGCCTACCTGCAAGCCATACACGAACAGATCATCGGCTTCTGCGCCAGCAAGATCGCCGACATCGCGCTGTTCCTCGACTGGTGGGAGCAGCAGGGGCAGAACCGGTCGCTGAGCGTCGACGAGAGCGCAACGACCGTCGAGATCACGACCATACACAAGGCCAAGGGGCTCGAAAAGCGCGTGGTGCTGATCCCCTGGTGCTCGTGGCAGCTCGATCCCAAGTCGGGCGGCAACGTCACCAACATCGTCTGGGCCGAGGCACAGGGCGACGCGGGGGCCGTCGGGCGCTTCCCGGTGAAATACAAGAAGGCAATGGCCGAATCGGGCTTCTCGGCGGAGTACTACCGCGAGCTGGTCTATTCGCACGTGGACAACGTCAACCTGCTGTACGTCGCCCTGACACGCGCGGCCGAATCGCTGCACATCTTCATCCCCCAAAAGGGCGGCAAGACCGTCGGAGGGCTGCTGCTCCGGAGCATTCAGGCCGACGGCGACAAGGCACTGCTGGACGGCACCGAAGGACGCTACACGGCAACCGAGGGGGGCGAACGGTTCGAATTCGGTCTTTTCACGGGCCCCGTGCCCGGCGGGGGCAAAGCGCCGGACAGCGGGCATGTCGTGCTGGAAAACTACCCCACGGCGCGTGCCAACCTCCGGCTGCGGCTCCCCTCGCAACGCTATTTCGAGGAGGAGGACGAGGTGGAACTCTCGCCCCGCAATCTCGGCATCCTGATGCACAAGGCGTTCGAGGAGGCCGACGACGAGCAGCATATCTACGAAGCCGTGCGGCGCATGCAGGACGACGGCACGCTGTCGCCCGCCGAGGCCGAGGCGCTGCGGGGAGCGATAGTCCGTGCACTGGCGCACCCCGTCGTGGGCGAATGGTTCGGGGGCGGATGGCAGCACGTGCGCAACGAAAACGAGATCATCGTCCCCGGTGCCGGGTCGACCCGGCGCCCCGACCGCGTGATGATCCGCGGCACGCGGGCCGTGGTCGTCGACTATAAATTCGGCAACCGCGACCCCGGACGCTACCGCCGCCAGGTGAGCGAATACCTCGGCCTGCTGCGACAGATGGGTTATACCCAATGCGAAGGATACCTGTGGTACGTGAAACTGGGAAACATCGAAAAAGTGGAAGGATAACATGAACCGAACCATCGGCATCATACCGCGTGCGTTCCGCCGCCGGGGAGTGTGGGTAGCCTGCACGCTCCTGCTGCGCGCAGGGCTGAATTTCCTAGGGCTGGCCATGCTGCTGCCCGTGCTGGCGCTGGTGCTCGACCCCGGCAGTCTCGAGGGTGGCGGGGTGCTGGCGCGCGCCTACGCCGGGCTGGGCTTCGACTCGCCGCGCAGTTTCGCGCTGGCGGTCTGCGCCGCCGTGGTGGGCGTAATAGTCCTGAAGTGCCTCTTAGGGCTGTGGCTCGCCCGCGTCGAGCGCAACTATATCTATGACCTCTACCGCACGCTCTCGCGGCGGCTGCTCGTCACCTACCACGACCGGGGGCTGCCCTTCGTCAAGGCGTCGAACTCGGCCGTACTGGCCCGCAACGTCAACGTCGTCTGCCTGGCCTTCGCGGCGGGCGTGCTCAACCCCGCCGCTGCCATCGCCGCCGAGGCGATGCTGCTCCTATTGCTGTTCGGGGCGCTGATGTGGTACACGCCCGTCGCGGCACTGCTCGCCGTCGCGGTTTTCCTGCCCTCGATCTGGCTCTATTACGGGCTGGTGCGCAACCGCATCAACCGCTACGGGGAGCTGGAAAACAAGGCGCAGCGCGAAAAGGCGCGGCTCGTGGCCGAGACCTTCCGCGGCTATGCCGACATCGAGATCAACAATGCCTTCCCGATGATGCTCCGCCAGTTCGACCGGGCGATGGATCAGGTGATCCGCACGCGCCTGCGCGAAACGGCGATCGGGCTGCTGCCCCAGACCTTCACCGAGGTCGGGCTGGCCGTGGGCATGGCCCTGCTCGTGGCTCTGAGCCTCGGCGACGGCGACGGGCGGGCGCAAATGCTGTTCGGCGTATTCGCCGTGGCCGCACTGCGCCTGATGCCTTCGGTGCGCAACATCATGACCGGCTGGACGGCCATCAAATACAACCGCTACACGATCGGCATCCTGCGCGACGCCGCGGCGGACTGCCCCCCGGCGCCGGCTACCCCGAATCCGGGGAAAGCGGCCGCACGGAGTACCCGGGACTCCGCGGACACCGCCCCGGCCTGCGGGAAAACCCCGGAGGCAAGCCCAGTTCCCGGCACCCCGACAAATGCCCCGGGACAGCACAACACCCCGGAACGACATAATATCCCCGGACGGAGCGATACCGCAGAGTGCCGGGACACACCCGTCCCATCCGCCACCCCCGGCCCGCGCAGCACACCCGCCGCAACCGTTGCCCCCGGCAATCCCGGCAATCCCGGCACTCTCTGCAAACCCGGCACTCCCGGGAACCCCGCCGCCGATAGTATCCGCACCCCCGAAAAACTGCCCTTCAGCCGCGAGATCGCCGTGCGCGACCTTAGGTTCCGCTTCGCGGACGGCGGGCGCGAGCTTTTCCACGGCCTTTCGCTGACGATCCGCAAGGGCGAGCGCATCGGTATCCGCGGAGCCTCGGGCGCCGGGAAAACGACGCTCTTCAACCTGCTGCTGGGACTGTACGAGCCGACCGGGGGTGAAATCGTCATCGACGGCACGCCGCTTACGGCGGCCAACCGCCGGACATGGCAGAACCGCATCGGGTACGTCTCGCAGAGCCTCTTCATCGCCGACGGCAGCTTCGCGGCCAACGTCGCGCTGGGCATCCCCGCCGGGGAGGTCGACCGGGAGCGGGTCATGCAGGCGCTCCGCACGGCACAGCTCGGGGAGCTGGTCGCCGGACTGGCGAAAGGGATCGACACCCACGTCGGGGAGTGCGGCTGCCGCCTCTCGGGCGGACAGCGCCAGCGCATCGGCATAGCCCGTGCGCTCTACCGGCAGGCCGACGTGCTTTTCTTCGACGAGGCGACCTCGGCGCTCGACAGCCGCACCGAAGAGGAGATCAACCGCTCGATCGCCGGGCTCGCGGCACGGGATGCCGGGCTGACATTGGTCGTCATCGCCCACCGCGAAAGCTCGCTCGAATACTGTAACAGGATCATAACGATAGGAGAATAAAACATGGAATACCTCATAGCCGGCATACGCATCGACATCCCGCACCGGTTCACGACAGGCGCCTTCGGCATGGCGCTGGCACCGTTCGCGGCCGGAAGCAAAACGGAAACGGACGCCGGCAGCAACCGTATGGCGGGCCCCGTGCCCGGAACGGCGACAACCGCAGCACCCTCCCCGCCGGAAACCCCGGGGACGGAAAGGAGTGCACCCCGCCCTGCGACATCCCCGACGGACACGGCACAACCAGACCTCATCCTGCGCACGGGACTGCTCGCCGGCGACACGGCCGGCTACTGCGAACTCGACGCATTCGACTTCACCGACGCCGATGCCGACTGCCGTTTCGGCCGCGGCACGGAGGGCTACCTGCTTACCATGACACCCCGCGACGGCAGCGCCCCGGCACGGTTTCACAAAGCCTTCGGCAGCCCCGACGCCACGAGCGACATCACCCCGGAGCACAATCCGGCGCTGTTCCGCTTCGGGCTGTGGACGATGTTCAACATCGCCGCGCTGGAACGCCGGGCGGTAGCCGTACACTCGTCGGTGATCAGCCTGGACGGGCGCGCCGTACTCTTCCTCGGCGAATCGGGCACGGGAAAGAGCACCCACACGCGCCTGTGGCGCGAGCATATCCCCGGGGCACGCCTGCTCAACGACGACAGCCCGATCATCCGGATCGCCCCGGAAGGGGCTGCCGAAGCGGCAAGCGCTCCCGCGGCAGACACGATTCCCGCCCTGCAAGGCGTTCTCGCCTGCGGGTCGCCGTGGAGCGGCAAAACCCCGTGTTACCGCAACGTGAGCAATCCGATAGCGGGCATCGTGCGGCTTTCGCAGGCACCGCAGAACCGCATCCGCCGCCTGCGTCCCATCGAAGCCATCGGGGCGCTGCTGCCTTCGTGCCCGCCGTCATTCGCACACGACGAGCGGCTGGAAGACGCCATCTGCCGCCTCGTATCCCAAATCGTGGCGCAAGTCCCCGTCTACCACCTCGAATGCCTGCCCGATGCCGCGGCAGCCCGTCTCTCCTGCCGCACGGTATTCGGTGACGACGCCCCAAACACCCTCCGCTGATGCTGCTGACCAACCGCCTTTTCTTCGAACAGGTCGAAGCGATGCTCGCCGAAGGACACGAAGTCCAGATCCGCATGAAAGGGCACAGTATGCGGCCGCTGCTGCGCAACGAACGGGACATCGCCGTACTGACCCCGATTGCGAAATATGCCCCGGCACCTGTCCCGGCAGCCGGGGCACCTGCGGTTCCAGCCCCCGAAACCTGCGCCGCCGACGGCAATGCCAGCACCGCCCGCCAGACCCGATTTTCCGACGACACCCCCGGCACAGCCCCCGACCTGCACACACCCGCCTGCGGCACCCGCCATCCGGCTCCGCAGCCGAGCGGCATCGGCGCCCTGCGGACGGGCGACGTCGTCCTGTTCCGCTGCGAAGGGCACCATATCCTGCACCGCATCGTCGGGATCGAAACAGGCGTCCGCTGCGAAGGGAACCGTCCCGTATGCGCACCAGCCGCAGGGAATGCCCCGTCCCCGGAGGCATCCGCGGAAAACCCCGCAGAGAGGGATTCCGCCGCGGGGACGCTCCGTTTCACCCTGTCCGGGGACGGTAATTACCGCACGACGGAGCATTGCCTCGGCAAGGATATCGTCGCCGTGATGACGGCTGTCATCCTGCCGTCGGGACGCATCGTCCGCACCTGCTCCCGCCGCTGGAAACGGCGGTCGCACAGGTGGCTGGCACTCCCCCAGGGCGTGCGGCGTTTCATCCTCCGGGTCATGTGGCGGCTCGGAATACGGTAACCGGAAACCGGCCGGCAAACGCGGCCCCCTGAAAACGGCAGCCTGAAAAAATTGCGGCCGCCGATAAAAAAAAAGGCCGAAACCCGCACGGGTTTCGGCCTTTTCGAATATATAGCGGGGCACATCGCCCCCTCCTGGTGACAGATTACTCGCCCAGCGCGAAACGCTTGTAAGCGACAACCGTAGCCTCTTTGTCAGCCTTGTGGATGAACTCGGCGATCGTCTCCTTCTCGCCTACCACCGGCTGGTTCAGCAGCGTGTTCTCCTCGAAGAACTTGCGCATCTTACCCTCGGCGATCTTCTCGAGGATAGCCTCGGGCTTGTTGGCGTTCTTGGGATCCTGCTTCATGGCCTCGACGGCGATCTTACGCTCGTGCTCCACGATCTCCGCGGGGCAGTCGGCCTCCGAAATCGAAACCGGAGCCATCGCCGTAGCCTGCATGGCAACGGTGTGGGCGACCTCGGCGGGAACCTCCTTGTTGAAACCGAGGATCGTGCCGAGCTTCTTGTTGAAGTGCACGTAAGCGGCGCAATAGGGAGCCTCGATGCGGGCATAGTATGCCAGTTCGATCTTCTCGCCCGTCTGTCCCGATTTCTCGGTCACCATCTCCTCGACGGTGTGGCCTTCGTCATTCTTCGAGGCCATCAGGGCGTCGCGGTCTGCGGCGTCGTTCTTTACGGCAACCTCCAGCATCGCGTTGGCCGATGCGGTATATTCTGCATTCTGAGCCACGAAATCGGTCTCGCAGGCCAGGCAGAGAAGGTAAGCCTTCTGGCCTACGATCTTCGTAACGACGACACCCTCGGTAGCGGTGCGGTCGGCGCGCTTGGCAACGACGAGCTTGCCTTTCTCGCGGATAATGTCCTGAGCACGTGCAAAGTCACCTTCGGCCTCGATCAGGGCATTCTTGCAGTCCATCATACCGGCACCGGTCATCTTGCGGAGCTTCATTACATCAGCAGCTTTGATTTCCATAATAATTTTCCTTTCTTTTTATTGTTAATTGATTTCCCCAAAAGGCGATTACTCGGCCTTAGCCTCGGCTACCGCTTCCGCAGCTGCCTCTTCGGCTACTGCTTCAACGGCTGCTGCTTCGGCTACAGCTTCAACTGCTGCTTCGGCTGCGGGCTCCTCGAACGGAGTCTCCACAGCTGCGACAACCTCGGCTACGGCGGCCTGCTCGGCATCGATGGCCGCCTTCACGGCCTTCTTGATGCGGGGCTTGCCCTCCTTCTTCACGGGAGCGTCGGCACCTGCCTCGGCCTCCTGGGCTTCCTTCTCCTTTTCGAGCTTACGCTCCTCGGTACCCTCGGCGATTGCGGCGCACATGGCTTCGAGCACCACGGCAATCGACTTGGTAGCATCGTCATTTGCAGGTATAACGTAATCAATGTCGGTCGGATCACAACAAGTATCTACCATTGCAAATACGGGGATGCTCAGGCGTTTTGCCTCCCTTACGGCGTTGGCCTCCTTCTG
>ERZ827516.1032-NODE-1032-length-27184-cov-5.771757_pt1 | contig 27184 bp, 20 predicted proteins | sample MGYA00519703_ERZ827516 | MGnify/ENA primary metagenome ERZ827516 (study PRJEB31778, sample SAMEA3449337) | human gut metagenome | biome: human gut; feature: human-associated habitat; material: faeces | place: United Kingdom | collected 2010/2012 ...
AGAACCAGTGGTTGGAGCGGCACTCCGCCTCGCGGAAGGGCAGGATGCGCAGCCCCTTCACGCCGTCCAGCGCGGCCACATAGCGGTCATACAGCGCCTTTTTGTGGGCAATGAAGCCCTCGAGCCGCTCGAGCTGGGCAAGCCCTAAGGATGCCTGCACGTTCGTCATGCGGTAGTTGTAGCCGACTTCATCGTGCAAGAATTGCAGCAGATCGGTCTTGGCCTGGGTGGACAGATGCTTGGCGTGCTCGGCCCAGTCAGCGTGGTTGGACACGACCATGCCGCCTGCGCCGGTGGTGATGATCTTGTTGCCGTTAAAGCTGTAGCAGCCGATGTCGCCGATGGTGCCCGCAAACTTACCGGCAAACGGGCCGTCGGTGCAGCGGGTGCCGAGTGCCTCGGTGGCATCCTCAATGACGATGAGGCCGTAGCGCTTGGCTATCGCCATCAGGCGGGGCATGTCGGCCATGTTGCCGAACACATGTACGACCTCCAGTGCCTTGATGTGTGCGCCGGTGGCTTTGTTGTATAGCCTGCCGTCCCGCAGCTCGCAGCGGTTCGCACAGAAATCCTCGACGGCGTCGGGGTCAATGCACAGGGAGTCGTCGCAGCCGATGAAGATCGGCTCCGCGCCGACATAGCGGGTCAGCGGGTTGACGGCGGCGATGAAGGTCAGCGTCGGGACGATGACCTCATCCCCGCGGGTGATGCCGGCGGCCATAGCGGCCAGATGCAGCGCGCTGGTACCGGCGTTGCAGGCCACGGCGCGGGGCATGCCCACGTAAGCGGCCAGCGCTTCCTCGAACTCCGTGACCTTGCCGCCGCTGGTGGAAACCCACCCCGACGTGATGGCCTGCCCGGCCAGCTCGGCCTCGCGCGCGCCGAAATTCGGAACCGAAAGAGGAATAAATTCAGACATGGTACTGCCTCCAAACTCTATCCTGGTGCCCGCCGTGCAGCGGCGGACGGAATTTTACAAATATTCTATTTTATTATACCGCGTTTGCAGGATAAGGGCAAGAAAAAGATGCGATGGACTTTCTGTATCTTTCCCCCGGGGAAAGCCCGTTTTCCCGTTGACAAACCTTCTCCCTTGCACTACTATAAATACTGAATATAAAGTAAAAAATAGGGGGTTTACCATGAAATACGGTTTTATCGGCTGCGGCAACATGGGCGGGGCTGTGGCGCGCGCGGTCTGCAAGGGCGCCGGGTCCGGCGATGTGCTGCTGGCCAACCGCACGCCTGCCAAGGCACAGGCGCTGGCGGACGAGCTCGGCTGCGCCTGCGGCACGAATGAGGAGGTCGCCGGCATCTGCGACTTCATCTTTCTGGGCGTAAAGCCCCAGATGATGGCCGATATGCTCGACGAGCTGACCCCAACGCTGGAGGCCCGCGCCGAGAGCCGCCCCTTTGTGCTGGTCACGATGGCGGCGGGCCTGTCGATGCAGCAGATCCGCCAGATGGCGGGCAGCGGCTATCCCATCATCCGCATGATGCCCAACACCCCCGTGGCGCTGGGCGACGGCATGATCCAGTACTGCTCTGACGATGTGGAGCCGGAAAAAATGGCCGAGTGGCTCACCGCCATGGCCCCTGCAGGCCGTCTGGACGCCGTGCCGGAGAGCCTGATCGACGCCGCAAGCGCGGTGTCCGGCTGCGGACCGGCCTGGGCGTACCAGTTCATCGAGGCACTGGCCGACGGCGGTGTCGCCGCAGGTCTGCCCCGCGCCAAGGCGCAGGAGTACGCCGCCCAGATGCTTTTGGGCAGTGCGCGGATGGTGCTGGAGACCGGCAAGCACCCGGGCGAATTGAAGGACGCCGTCTGCAGCCCCGGCGGCTCGACCATTCAGGGCGTGCGCCTGCTGGAGGAGCGTGCTTTCCGCGGTGCCGTGACCGACGCCGTGTTGGCCGCGTTTGAAAAGACAAAGGATTTGGGGAAGAAGTGACCCCTTCCGAGAATGTAGGGGCGAGCATTGCTCGCCCGCAGACCTGACGGGAAAAAGTGCTTTTCCAGGAAAATACCCCGCGCGGCAGACGCCTGACGGGCGAGCAATGCTCGCCCCTACAAAGCGGTTGCCAAACAGGAATAGAAAGAGAAATTTTATGCGTATCGTCGTTAAAGTAGGCACCAGCACGCTGGCACATCCCGGCGGGCTGCTCAACATCCGCCACACCGAGGATCTGGTCAAGGTGTGGAGCGATATTCAGAATGCCGGACATCAGCTCATCGTCGTATCGTCGGCGGCCACGGGCCTCGGCGCAGGCAAGCTGCAAATTGAAAAGCCCGGCGACCTTGTCACCAAGCAGGCCGCCGCCGCGGTGGGCCAGTGCGAGCTGATGTATACCTATGACCGGCTGTTCGGCCAATACAACCATACCGTGGCCCAGATGCTGCTGACGTGGGAGGATTTTGACCACGAAAACCGTCTGCACAACCTGCAAAACACGCTGGAGCGTCTTTTGCAGCTGCACGCCATCCCCATCATCAACGAGAATGACCCCGTCGCCTGCGAGGAATACTCTTTGGGCGACAACGACACGCTGGCCGCGCTGGTGGCCAAGTGCATCCACGCCGATCTGGTCGTGCTGATGTCCGACATCGACGGCCTGTACACCGCCGATCCGCACACCCACCCGGACGCAAAGCTCATCCCGGTGGTCGAGGAGATCACGCCGGAAATTGAGATGCTGGCGGGCGGCGCGGGCTCGGCCCTGGGCACCGGCGGCATGCTGACGAAGGTCACCGCCGCCAAGCGTGCCACCGAGGCCGGTGTGGACATGATCATTACCAACGGTGCCCACGCCGAGGTGCTGTACGACATTGTCGAGGGCAAGCCCGTCGGCACCCGGTTTGTGGGCCGCAAGGCATAAGGGAGGTCTGACCCCATGACTACGCAGGAAATTTTGCAGGCCGCGCAGGGCGCAAAGCTGCCGCTGGCGCTGGCCGACGCCGACACGAAGAACGCCGCGCTGGAGGCAATGGCCGTTGCGCTCATCGCCGCGCAGGATAAAATTCTGGACGCCAATAAGCAGGACGTCGAGAACGCCTGCGGGCGGGTCAGCGACGTGATGCTGGACCGTCTGGCGCTGACGCCGGGCCGCCTGACCGACATGGCCAAGGGTATGCGCGAGGTTGCGGCCCTGCCCGACCCGGTGGGCGCAGTGCTGCGCAAAATTGTGCGCCCGAACGGCCTTTTGATCGAAAAAACCGCCGTGCCGATGGGTGTCATCGCCATCATCTACGAGAGCCGCCCCAACGTCACGAGCGACGCTGCCGCGCTGGCCATCAAGGCGGGCAGTGCGTGCATCCTGCGCTGCGGGCGCGACGCCTGGGCCAGCTGCCACGCCATCGTGGAGGCTCTGCGCGCCGGTCTGCGCAGGGTGCGCCTGCCGGAGTGCGCGGTGAGCCTCATCGAGGACACCTCCCACGCCAGCGCCAACGAGCTGATGACCGCGGACGGGCTGGTCGATCTGCTGATCCCCCGCGGCGGGGCCGGGCTGATCCGCGCCTGCGTCGAGAACGCAACCGTGCCCTGTATCCAGACCGGCACCGGCATCTGCCATGTCTACGTGGACAAGGCCGCCGATCTGGAGATGGCCGTGGATATTGTGGAAAACGCCAAGACGAGCCGCCCCAGCGTCTGCAACGCCGAGGAGGCGCTGCTGGTCCACAGGGACGTGGCAGCGCAGTTTTTGCCGATGCTGAAGGCCCGCCTTGTCGATGCCCGCGCCGCTGCCGGCATCACTCCGGTGGAGCTGCATCTGGACGCGCGCGCCGCGGCCATCATCGACGGTGTGCCTGCCGCGCCGCAGGACTTTGACACCGAGTATCTGGATTATAAGCTGAGCGTGGCCGTTGTGGATGACGTCGATGCGGCCATCGCCCACATTGCGAAGCATTCGACCCACCACAGCGAGGCCATCGTCACGGCGGACGCCGCGGCGGCACAGCGGTTCACGACCTGCGTGGACAGCGCGGCGGTCTACGTGAACGCCAGCACCCGCTTTACCGACGGCGGCGAGTTCGGCCTTGGCTGCGAGATGGGCATCAGCACCCAGAAGCTCCACGCCCGCGGCCCCATGGGGCTGGCCGAGCTGTGTACGTATAAATATATTGTGCACGGCAATGGGCAGGTCAGGGGCGGAAGCAGCGCGAAGATGAGCTGCTACACAAACAAATAAGAAATAAAAAATAATAAATAATAAAGATTGCGGACCGCGGTACTGGCGCACCGCTCAAAAAAAGACGTAGGGGTCGGCGTCCCCGACGACCCGTGCCCGTTTGCGGCAGCGGTGACGTCCGCGGGCGGATATGGAATCCGCCCCTACGGATTTTGTTTTTGCCCTTGGGGGCAAAAACTCCACCATCTTTATTATTTTTTATTTATTCTTTATTATTAAAAAAGCACCCGCGTTTCCGCAACGCGAGTGCTTTTCATTTACCTGCTTTTACCCAATATTCATATCCACCGGCTTCGAGATCCCCTTGACGCTGCCGGAGCCTGTGTACTGCCATATATTGTGCTTGTAGCTGAAGCTCAGCGTGTCGCGGTACTGGGCAATCCAGATGTTGTACTTGCTGATGTTCGCAAAGTTCAGCGCGTTATAGAACCAGCTGGCATAGGAGTAAACGCCCGCGCTGTACCCCGCGCTGCGGATCGTCTCGCAGAAGGCGACGGCGCAGGCTGTGCGCTCGGCGGCGCTCAGGGCATTGGCGCGCCCGCCGCCGACACTCTCGGTGTCGTAGTAGACGCCCAGCGGCAGGCTGTAGCCGCTGACCAGGCTCAGCACCATGCTGGCCTCCTCGACGGCCTCGGCCTCGTTGATGGCCTGGCTGTAGAAGTAAACGCCGACGCGCAGGCCCGCGTTGATCGCGCCCTGAATGTTCCGACGATATGTAGAATCCTCGACCAGCGCACCGCTGCCATAGCCGCGGTAGCCGCAGCGGATGATGGCAAACGTGATGCCGTCCGCCTTGACGGCGTTCCAGTCAATGCTGCCCTGGAACTTCGAGACATCAATGCCGCGGGCCGTGCGGTTCAGTGCGCCGTCCGCCGCAAAGGTGTAGACATTGCCCTGAATGACCTGCTGGCCCGTGACGGGCTGGTGGGTGGACGGGTCGTAATAATACGTTGCGCCGTCAATATCCTGCCAGCCGGTGTACTCGTATATCGTGGTGGTCGCGCTGGTCACGGCAAAGCCGTAGTTGGCCAGCTCCTGCACCGCAATGTTATCCGGCCAGCCTGCCGTCGGGTCGGGCACCTGGGTGGGTGCTTGCGTCGGAGCCGCTGTCGGGGCTTCCGTAGGGGCTGCTGTCGGGGCAGGCGTTTGCGTTTCGGCGGGTGTCTCCGTCGGGGCCTCGGTGGGGGCGGGCGTCGCCTCCGGGGTCGGCTCGGGCGTGCTCTCGGGGGCCGGTTCCGGCGTGGGGTCCGCCGGGGCAGGGGTCTCCTCGGCAGCCGGGGCGGCCCCGCCAGTGTCCTCCTGTACGGTCACCGGCTCGTCCGCGCGGTGTACCCACGCCATGCGGGTGTTGGCCGCACCCAGCAGCGTGACGGAATCCGCCGCGCCGGGCAGCCAGGCCGCCGTGGCCGTGTTGGCGGCGTAGCTCGTATCGCGCATTGCGCCGATCAGGTCCTTCGTGCCGTCCTGATAAACGGGCAGGTAGGGTGTCTCGGTGCCGTCGGCCAGCAGCAGATGACCGCTGCTGCTCAGCTTGGCTGTGTAGCTCGTCTTGCTGCCGGTCTCGGTCCTGGCGCTGTCGGCGTAGGTCACGGTGTCGGTGACCTCGTTGACGATGGGGGCCGAGCCCGCGTTGCTGACACCGGAGTCCTCGGCACTCTCGTTGACCTGGCTTGCCTGGACGATCTTCTCTTTAACGGCCTTGACGTCCGCCTTGTAGACGACCTTTTCTTTGACTGTCACGGTCTGGGCCTCGGGCTGCGTGTAGCCCTCGATGGGCTGGACCGCCAGCGTGTAGTCGCCGGGGGTCACGTCCTCGGCCAGCGCGGTGCCGGTCTCGGTATCCAGCTCGTAATCCGTGGCATTGCCCTTGGCGTCGGTCAGTGTGATGGTTGCCGCCACGCCCAGCAGCGGGGTCTTTTCGTTCTCGGCGTCATCCTCCTTCGCGCTTTTGGACGGCGTCGGGGACGGCGAGGCGGACGCATCGGGCGTGGGGCTGGGCTCGGGGGCGTTCTCGACGTAGAGCGTCACACCGACATCCTGCTGGATGACGCTGGCCTCCATCGTCAGCGGCTTGTCCGGCTCCGGCGTGGGGCTCGGCGTCGGGGAAGGAGTCGGCGTGGCCGCCGTCTCGGGGGTGGCCGTCACGATGGGCGTGGGGCTGGGCTCGGGCGCGGAGAGAGGACCGACGCTGGCCGCAAACGCGCCCAGGCCGATGCTGGCGGTCAGCACCACCGCCGTGCCGCCCGCGGCCAGCTTATACAGCGGCAGCCGCGCAAAGGTGCTGCCGGAGAAATACCGCATGGGGTTCTTCTTATTAAACATTCCTGTTCCTCACAGTTAAAAAGTGATAAACTATTACAAAATGAATCATACCACGAAAAAAGCCCCCGCCGCAAGTAGGCAGGGGTGGAAAATCACACAGAAAAACGCCGAAATTTTCAACATCCATAGGGCCTGTTTGTTGATAATTGTGACACCGCGGACACAACTTTCCGGGCATCTAGTGGTCGCGGCTGCCATCAGGTGCCAGCAGTTGTGTTGGGCAAAAATTCCTCCACCAATAAATCGACACACGCACCGTAGCTGCGCTCCGGCCCCGCAAGAAACGGCCAGCGCCCGGTCAGCGGGTCGTAGAGGTGGCTGTACCCCGCAAAATTTCGTTTTTGTACTGTTTATTATAGAAGAATAGCACCATGCTTGCAAGCCGGCTGCCCTCCCACGCGGGGGAGGGCTTAGGGGGACTGGATTTTTACGTTGGATTTGCTATAATAAGCGTAGAGGATGCAGGGGGCGGATGCAAGCATCGACCCCTGCAGCAAACGGAGAGCAATACAACAGGAATGTTTAATAAGAGGTAAACACCATGCAATACGTCAATTTCGGCACCACAGGCTTACAAATCTCCCGCCTTGGGTTTGGCGGCATTCCCATTCAGCGCATCGACCAGCCCGGCACGCGGGAGCTGCTGATCGCCGCGCATAAGGCGGGCATCAATTACATCGACACGGCCCGCGCCTACACGGTCAGCGAGGCATGGATCGGCCAGTCGCTGGAGGAGGCCGGGCTGCGGGATGACTTCATTCTGGCGACCAAATGCCGCGCGCTGACCAAAGCCGACATGGAGGCCGAGATCGCCACGAGCCTGAAAAACCTGCGCACCGACCACATCGAGCTGTTCCAGTTCCACAACCCGAGCCTCGACGGCCTGAAAACCATTCTGGCGCCCGGCGGCGCAATGGAGGCGCTGCTCGAGGCAAAGGCCAGGGGCATCGTCGGGCACATCGGCATCACGGCACATCTGGCCGCTGTGTTTGAGGCAGCGCTGGACATCCCCGAGATCGAGACGATCATGTTCCCGTACAACATCGTGGAGCAGCAGGGCAGGGAGCTGATCGACCGCTGCGCCGCGGCGGGCAAGGGCTTTATCGACATGAAGCCGCTGGCGGGCGGTGCCATTGAGGATGGCCGCCTGGCACTGCGGTACGTGCTGTCCAACCCGGCAGTCACGGTGTCCATCCCCGGTATGGCGACGGTGGAGGAGCTGAACGCCAACGTGGCGGGCGCGGCCAACACCGCCCCGCTCACGCCCGAGGAGGAGGCCGCCTGCCAGAAGGTGCGCGACGCGCTGGGCACCCAGTTCTGCCGCCGCTGCAACTACTGTGCGCCCTGCACGGTGGGCATTTCCATCCCCAGTGTGTTCCTGTTCCAGGGGTATCTGAACCGCTACGGCCTGCAGCAGTGGGGCCGCGAGCGCTATGCGACGCTGCAGACCAAGGCCGGTGCCTGCATCCGGTGCGGTGCCTGTGAGCCGCGCTGCCCGTACAACCTGCCGATCCGGCAGATGATGCAGAAGGCCGCGGAGGATTTTGGGGAGTAAGGGTAGATAAAACAAGGCGTAGGGGCGGATTCCATATCCGCCCGTGGGGGCTTTCGCAGCCGCAAGCTGCCCGGGCGCATATAGAATGCGCCCCTACAGGGTCAACAGAATAAAGCGGCCTTCCCATTACAGCACATTTGCCGGTAAGCCGCGGGCCGGGCATGCCCGGCCCCTACCGAGTTACAGCCCGTAAATGGGCAATCAGGATGAACTCTGCCCGCATCAGTCCGCTTCGCGGCCAGCTTCCCCCACGGGGGAAGCCTTTTTTTGTTTCTGAATATTGTTTTTTGCTAGGCGAACGTGTATAATTTAATCTGTATAATTTTGTGCAATAATGTGAGGAATGAGTACTATGCTTTCCGACCCCCAGCTGCATTATCTTGATAACGCCGCCACGTCCCGGGTGGACCCGGCGGTGGCGCAGGCCGTCAGCGAGGCGCTGACTGAGCTTTGGGCCAACCCCAGCAGCCTGTATGACCCCGCCGTTGCCGCGCAGGATGCCATTGCCGCGGCCCGCGCCCGCGTGGCCAAAACGCTGCACTGCCGCAGCGATGAAATCTACTTCACGGCCTGCGGCAGTGAGGGCAACAACATGGCCGTGACCGGCGCGGCCCGCCCGCGTAAGCACTGGGGCAATAAGATCGTCGTCACGGGCTTTGAACACCCCAGCGTGCAGCGCCCCATCCGCGCGTTGAAGGACGAGGGCTTCACCGTCGTCGAGGTCATGCCCGGGGCGGACGGACGCATTGACACGCAGAAATTCCTGGCCGAGATCGACAAAAACACGGTGCTGGCCGCCTGCATGGCCGTCAACAACGAGACCGGCGCCGTGCAGGACATCGCGGCACTGGGCAAGGGCATCAAGGCGCGCAACAGCCGCACCCACTTCCATGTGGACGCCGTGCAGGCGTGGCTGCGCATGCCCATCGACCTGCAGAAATGGCGCGAGGTCGATACGCTCTCCGTCTCCGGCCACAAGGTCCACGCGCCCAAGGGCGTCGGCGCACTGTTCATCCGGGACAGCCAGCGCCAGACGCTCAAACCGCCCTATCTCGGTGGCCATCAGGAGCGCGGCCTGCGCCCCGGCACCGAGAACACGCCCTACATTGTGGGTCTCGGCGTGGCCGCCGCGCAGGGCCAGCAGAAGCTGCGCCCCCGCATTGCACACATTGCTGCGCTGAATCGGCAGCTGCGCGCGGGGCTTGAAGAATTGAACGGCATCACGCTCAATTCGCCCGACGACGCGGTGGGGGAGATCGTGAATTTCTCCACCGGCTGCATCAACAGCCAGACCTTCATCAACTACCTGAACACCCGCGCGGTCTATGTCTCGGGCGGCTCTGCCTGCGACAAGGGCGAGCCGAGCCACACCCTGCTGGCCATGGGCTGCGCCGACCTGACCGTCCGCACCGCCCTGCGCGTGAGCTTCTGCGCTGATAACACCGCCGAGGACGTGGACGCGCTGCTGGCGGGACTGCGGGACGGATTACAGGAATTGCAGCATATTTGAACGGCACATCCATTTTGAAAGGAACCATTTTATGAAAGAACTCATCCTCGCCTATCAGGGCGAAATGACGCTGAAGGGCCTGAACCGCGGCAAGTTTGAGGCGCGGCTGGCCAAGACCATCCGCTGGCGGCTGGAGCCGCTGGGCAAGTTCAAGGTCTATCAGGCCCAGAGCACCGTTTTCATCGAGCCGAAGGAGGACGGCCTCGACATGGACGAGGCGTTTCGCCGCGTGTCCCATGTGTTCGGCATCGTGAAGCTGAGCCGCGCCGTCGAGTGCCCGAAGGACTTTGCCGCAATATGCGAGACCGCTGAGGCGTATCTCGGCGAGACGCTGCGCGGCATCCGCACCTTTAAGGTCGAGGCCAAGCGCGCCGACAAGACCTACCCGATGAAGAGCCCCGAGATCTGCCGCGAGCTGGGTGCCTACCTGCTGGACAAGCACCATCATCTGCGCGTCGACGTGCATAACCCGCAGCTGGAGATCATGGTGGAAATTCGCGACCACGCCGCCTATGTCCACGGCCCCAAGGTCGAGGCCGCGGGCGGTCTGCCCGTCGGCACGAGCGGGCGCGCGCTGAACCTGCTGTCCGGCGGCATCGACAGCCCCGTCGCCGCATGGTGCATGGCCCGCCGCGGTCTGGCGCTGCACCACATCCACTTTGCCAGCCCGCCGTACACGAGCCTGCGCGCCAAGCTGAAAGTGCGCGACCTGGCCCGCGAGCTGGTCGAGTACACCGGCAACTGCACGCTGTTCGTCGTGCCCTACACGAAGCCGCAGGAGTATATCCGTGACAACGCGCCCGACGTGCTGTTCACGGTTCTGATGCGCCGCAGCATGCTGCGCATTGCTAATCAGGTGGCGAAAAAGCTCGAGCTGCAGGCCCTCATCACCGGCGAGAGCCTGGCTCAGGTCGCCAGCCAGACCATGGCCGCGCTGGCCTGCACAGACCAGGCGCAGGACCTGCCCGTGCTGCGCCCCTGCATCGGCATGGACAAGATCGAAATCATCAATATTTCTCGTAAGATCGGTACATTTGAGACGTCCATCGAGCCGTATGAGGACTGCTGCACGATCTTTACCCCGCCGCACCCCAAGACGAACCCGACGCTGGACGAGATCTTGGCCGCCGAGGCCGCTATGCCCGGCCTGGCCGCGCTGGAAGCCGAGGCCGCCGAGAATGTCGAGAAAATCTATATCCGCATGGGAGATGACGAGCTGCTGTGACTGCTGAAATTATCTGCGTAGGTACGGAGCTTCTGCTGGGCGACATCCTGAACACCAACGCGCAGTTTTTAAGCCGCGAGCTGGCCGAGCTCGGTATCAGCGTGATGCACCAGCATGTCATCGGCGATAACCCCGCCCGCCTGAAGGAGCTGGTTTTGCAGGCGAAAAGCCGCAGCGACCTGCTCGTCTTTTCGGGCGGTCTCGGCCCCACCGAGGACGATCTGACGAAGGAGACCGTGGCCGAGGCGTTCGGCGATACGCTGGCCTTTGACGAGGGCGAGTGGCAGAAGATCATCGACTTTTTCGCCCGGACAAACAGACGCCCCACGCCGAACAACCGCAAGCAGGCCATGTGCCCGACGGTGGGCCACAAGCTCATCAACGGCCACGGCACGGCCCCCGGCGCGTGGTTTGAGGACGCCGACGGCCGCTGCGCCGCGCTGATGCCCGGCGTCCCGCGGGAGATGAAGGCCATGTGGGCCGAGCAGGTCCGCCCGATTCTGCTGAAACGGCAAAACTGCACGATCCACAGCTGCACGCTGCGGGTGCTGGGCGGCGAGAGCGCCATTGCCAGCAAGGTCGCGCCGCTGTTTGAGGCCGCGAACCCCACCGCCGCCATCTACTGCAAGACCGGCGAGTGCGAGATCCGCGTGACGGCCCGCGAGACCACCGAGCAGGCCGCCGAGGCCGCCTGCAATGCCCGCATTGCGGAGTTTAAAGAGATTCTCGGCGCAGCCGCCTACGATGTGGACGTGCCCGCGCTGGAATATACGGTGGTGCGCGCTTTGCGGGAGCACGGCTTGCACGCCGCCGCGGCGGAGAGTTGCACCGGCGGCATGATCGCCGAGCGGCTGACGAACGTGCCCGGCTCCAGCGAGGTGTTCGGCTACGGCTTTGTCACCTACGCCGAGGCCGCTAAGCAAAAGCTGCTGGGTGTGGATGCGGCTGTCATTGAAAAGTACAACGTCGTGTCCGGCCCCGTGGCCGCGGCCATGGCCTTTGGCGCTGCCCGGGAATCCGGTGCAGAGCTGGCCGTGGGCATCACGGGACTGGCCGGACCCGGCGGCGCACTGCCCGGCAAGCCGGTGGGTACGGTCTATCTGGCCGGTGCCGACACCCGCACGGACACGGGGTATTTAATGCGCCTGACCCTGGGCGGCTATCAGGACCGCCAGATCATCCGCACCCGCGCCGCCCTGTACGCGCTGGATATGCTCCGCCGCATGGCGCTGGGCCTCGATGTGCCGGACAGCGTGCGTTTCACGCCGGAGACGGCGGACAGAGAACTGGATATATAAAGCCCCAAGCCTTCCCCTTGAGGGGAAGGTGCCGCCGCAGCGGCGGATGAGGTGAAAGCTCCCGGGACCGCCTGTTTACGGGTGGTTGTGGCAAGGTTGCCCCTCATTCGTCTGCGGGCGGGGCCGCAGACACCTTCAGTCTACGCGCTAAGAGCCGCCTACGGCGGTTGCGCTCCGACACGCGCCTGCGGGCGCAGCCCCAAAGGAAAAGACAATACAACACAAGAAAGGTTCCACCATGGTCAATACTCAACTGAAAATCCTGCGTGTTTTCGGGCCCACGGGCGCGGAGGTATCCTCCGTGCTGCGGGGCATCCGGGATGATGGCTGCCCCGGCCTGCGTCTGCTGGAACGGGACGGCGAGTTTGCCATCTGTGTGCAGGTCAGCGCCCCCAACCGCGCCATGGCGGAGCAATACTGCGATAAATGGGCCGCGCGGCTGCGCACCAAGTTCGGCGACGATGTCTTTGCCGAGGGGGAGACCAGCCTGGCCCAGGCCACGCTGGACGCGCTGCTGGAAAAACGCAAGCTGCTGGTTGCCGTGGACGAGCCGACGGGCCGCCTGCTGGGCAGCCTTTTGCAGCCGCTGCCCCACAGCGAGGCCGTCTTTGACTTTGGCACCGAGAGCTACGCCGACCCGCAGAAATCCCGCCGCATCACCGTGCCGGAGCAGCTGCTCCGGCGCTTCCCCGGCGACATTGTGCAGGCCGCAGCGGGCCGTGCGCTGGCCGCGCTGCAGGTCACGGGCGCGGATTACGCTGCCGCCTACATGCCCGCCAGCGTCGGGCAGTGCCCCTTTGTGCTGGTGTGTGACCGCCGCGGCGCGGTGGCCTGCGCCCTGCCGCCCGATATGAACGATACCTTCATCGGCAACCAGATCCTGGACCTGCTGCGCCGCCGTTTGTTCGGCCTGCAGCTGACAGATTCCTGTATCACGTTCCGCCCCGGCCATGACCGGCCGCTGCTCGTTGTGTCGGAGGCCGCCCGGAGCCGCGGCAACACGGTGCGGTTCTCGCTGCGCCGCCGCACGCCGCCCACGCGGGACGCCGACCATACCGCCGATTTTGAGCCGATGCTCGATTTTGACCGGCCCGCGCCGGTCAGCCCGCCGAGCTTCCCGCAGCCGGAGCAGTCTGCCGTGCCCGACCCCGCGGCCCCGCACCGCACGCTGCACCGCCGCGACGCCGCCGCGACGCCGCCCGAGGTCTCCGAGCCGACAGGCGTCATCCGCTTTGAAACGGACGCGGACGCGCAGGCAGCGGCCCCGGAGCAGGTCCAGACGTCTGGACCGGAAGCGCCGCGGCACGCCCGCATCCGCCGTGCCCGGCCCGTGGAGCCGCCCGCCCCGGCGGACGAAGCACCTCTGCCCGACGTCCCGCAGGGCCGTGCCCCCGCACCGTCGGTGCTGGATGATGACATCCCCGACTTCTCCGCGGATCTTGACCCCGCCGCCATCGCCGCCGCGCAGGCTGCCGATGACGCCGCCGAGGCCGCGGGCAAGAGTGCCAGCGTTGAGGACTTTACCCGCGCTGCGACCCAGCTGTTTGACGCCAGCGCCGTTGAGGAGGCCGCCGCAGAAAAGGCCGCGCAGAAAACCGACAAAAAGCGCCGCCGCAAGGCCGAAAAGCCCGAGAGCGGGCCGGTGCAGCCCAGCATCAAGAACCGCAGCCTTGAGATCATTGAAAAGAGCGAGCGCCGCCGCAGACGCACCGTTATTCTGGGGCTTGTCGTGCTGGCGCTGGTGCTTGTGCTGGGAGGCGGGGCGCTGTGGCTGTTCCTGCGCTGTGATCTGGGCGCACGCCCCGCGTCCAAAAGCTACGGCACGGCGCTCTACGATACGACCGCCGAGAACTACCTGGGCAAGGCGCTGGAGCGCCGCCCCGGCGTCGTCGGCTATCTGGGCTGGCCCGGGCTGAACGGCGCACTGGTTTACGCCGCCGACACGCCCGACCCGGAAACGCCCGAGAGCGGCGAGGCACCGTCTATCGTCCGCTTTGCCACGCCCAGCGCACTGGACGCCGCCACCCCCGGCAACACCGTGGTGGAATGCACGGGCAGCGACTACAAGGCGCTGGCTGACGAGGATACGCTCAAGCAGAACAGCGGCTTCACGCTGTACACGGCGGGCGGTGTCTACCGCTTCAAGGCCATCGCGGTCTACTATTTTGACCCGTCCGAGCAGGGCGCGGGCGCATTTGACCTGTACGGCAGCACCGACCTGTCGAGCTATTACGACTACCTGACCTTCGTCGCGGGCATTCAGGCCCGCAGCCTGTTTGACACCGGCGTTGACGTGGGTGATGACTCCCGCTTCCTGACCGTGACGACCCACAGTGACGAGAGCGGCGTGCTGCTCTGCATCACGGGGCGGCTGATCCGCGAGGGAGAGGCAGAGCTTTTAAACACCTCGGCCATCGCGGCAGCGGAGGAGCCGCTGCTGACGGCAGCCCAGTATGAGCGCAAGGGCCAGCCGATGCCGACGGTCAGCACGCTGGTGCAGGCCAGTGTGGACCGCTACGCCCAGCAGAGCACCGCCGCCCAGGCCGCCCGCAAGAACGGCGGCACGGGCAGCGACACCGCCGCGGACACGGCGGACCTGACCCAGCGCGCGGACGACCTGCAGGCCATCACGGACAGCCTGCTGGCCAGCACCGACAAGCTGCTGGCGGGCCTGACCGACGTGGCCGGCTCGACCTCCGCCGCGGAGGCCGACCTGAACAAGGGCGCCGAGGGCAGTCTGCCCGAGCAGACCGTGACGGTGGATCAGATCAAGACCAGCGCCACGCCTGCGCCCACCGAGCCCCCGGCGGATTCCGCTGTCTCCGGTGAGACGACGCCCGAGCCGACAGCTGCCCCCACCGAGGCTCCTCAGCCCGACAACAGCGGCACAGGGGAGACCATCAACGTGACGATGAACGGCACGGCCCAGACGATGGATCTGGTGCAGTGCCTGGCCATGGTGGCCCAGAACGAGCTGGGCCCCAACGCACCCGCCGAAGCCTACAAGGCTCAATGCGTGGCGACCCACTGCTGGATCATCAGCCAGTCGGGCTACCCGTCGGTGCTGGGTGCCGAGCCGGGCGCTGCCGCGCTGGCCGCCGCGCAGGAGGTCGCCCATGTGCTGGTTACCTACAACGGGCAGGTCTGCTTCACGCCGTACTTTGCGTCGGCCAGCACCGGCACGGCCTCCGCTGCCGAGGTCTGGGGCAATGACCGCGCCTGGCTGCAGGCCGTGGACAGCCCGTATGACCAGAGCGTGTCCAGCCACTGGAACACGAACGGCAATTCCAGCGGCACGGCCCGCTTCTCCCGCCAGACGCTGCAGGACCGCATCCGCGATGTGATGGACATTGACCTGTCCGGCGTGGACCCCAACAGCTGGTTCACGATCCAGTCCGCCAACCAGTACGGCTGGGTCGCCAAGATCCAGGTCGGCCCGGACGCGGGCGTCGGCACCGTCAGCGGGCGCTGGTTCCGCGAGAATCTGCTGGCCCGCCAGAGCGTTGACGGGCGCAGCCTGCGCAGCCAGTGCTTCACGGTCAGCTACAACGCCGATCTGGACTGCTTTATCTTTGATGTCTACGGCTACGGCCACGGCTGCGGCATGAGCCAGTGGGGCGCCATCGGCTACGCCCGCAACGGCTGGGGCTATCAGGATATTCTGACGCATTATTTCGTTGGGACGACGATCACGACGTATTGAGACATAAGAAAAGAGCGTGTGCACAGAAAAGCACACGCTCTTTTTTTGCCGCACGGTAGGGGTCGGGTATGCCCGGCCCGGGGGTTGGTGTGATTGCCCGTGAACGGGTTGCTCCCGCGAAGCTGCGGGCCGGGCATGCCCGGCCCCTACCGGGAGCTGTAGGGGTCGGCGTCCCCGACGACCCGCGGGGCCGTTTATCACAGCGCCAAACTTACCCCATCCAGCACCGCCTTTACCAGCACATCCCCGTTATAGGTCAGCTCTAAATGGAAAAACGGTGCGTCCTCCGCCAGCAGCTTGAAAAATATCTTGTCTCCCTGCCAGATTGGAAGATCCTGCACGGCGGCCTTGTCCACCCACTCTAAGCACCCCTCGTCGCAGTCGGTCATCACGCCGGAAAAGTCCGTGCAGGTGTACAGGTGCATCCGCTCGGCGGGCCATGGGTCACAGAAAAAATCCACGATGCCGCGGTAAACCGGCGCGTGCATCGTCAGGCCGGTCTCCTCGCGCACCTCGCGCAGGGCGCAGGCCGGCGCGTCCTCACCCGGTTCAAACTTGCCGCCGACGCCGACCCACTTGTCGTGGTTGACGTCGTTTTTCTTTTTGACGCGGTGCAGCATCAGGTACGCACCGTCCTTTTCGAGATAGCAAAGCGTTGTCTGCAATAGTTCCATAACCAAACTCCTTACATATTTCTAGGCACCCCCGCAGATACTACCAGAAAAAACCAGGGGGGATTTTGTATGAGAGAAACCGGAATCGTGCGCCGTATCGACGAATTGGGCCGGGTGGTCATCCCGAAGGAGATTCGGAAAACGCAGCGCATCCGCACCGGAGATTCACTCGAAATTTACACGGACGGCAACGGCGAGGTCATATTTAAAAAGTATTCGCCGCTGGCCGAGCTTGGCGAGCCTGCCGCCGTCTATGCGGACGTGCTGGCCCGGCGGCTGCGCTGCGCCGTGGCCGTCTGTGATCGGGAGCATATCGTCGCCGCCGCCGGAGCGGGCAAGGGCGAGCTGCTCGGCGCACCGCTCCCGCCCGAGATCGAGCCGCTGCTGACCCGGCGCAAGCTCTACACGGCCCCGGCGTCCGCCGCGGAGCGGGAGCCGCTGGGCAGCCGGTACCTGCTGTGCGCCGCGCCGATCCTGGTACACGGTGACATCGAAGGTGGCGTGCTGCTGCACGGCACCCTGCGCGAGGCCGCGCCCAACGCCGAGACCGTCCGCGCCGCCGCCACCGCCGCAGAGTTTCTGGCGCGGTGGATGGAGGAGTGAAAAGCATAGCAGCGTAGAGGCCGGGCATGCCCGGCCCGGGGGTTGACGTGACTGCCCGTGAATGGGCTGCTTGTGCAAGGCTGCGGGCCGGGCATGCCCGGCCCCTACATATATAATAATAGGGAAACTGCCCAATCCGATTGTGACGAAACTGTTAAACTTACAAAAAATTCGGAAAAACCCTTGACAGTTTGCAAAACGGGGATATAATAAACTTAGCACTCGGAGATAAAGAGTGCTAAACAAACCAACAAAAGCAAACCAAAGGAGATGAGCAGCATGGCCATGGATGCGCGCAAGCAGCGTATACTGGAAGCTATTGTTGCCCTGTATGCCAACGACGGTGAGCCTGTCGGCTCGGGTCTTTTGGCAAACTACTTTGACATGGCACTGTCCAGCGCGACGCTGCGCAATGAGATGGCTGCCCTGACCAAGCTGGGTCTGCTGGAACAGCCCCACACCAGCGCGGGCCGCGTGCCCAGCGCCCAGGGCTACCGCTACTACCTCGATCATCTGATCGACGCGCCAAAGTCCGGCACCCTGCCGGAGAAGGACCGCCGCCGCATTGACGATTTGTTCGCCGCCATGGATGCCGAGCCGGAAAAGCTCGTACCCGCCGCGACCCGCTGCCTGGCCGATATGACAGGCTGCGCGGCTGCCGCTACCACACCGCAGGCGCCGGATCTCTGCATTGCCCATTTTGAGGTCGTGCAGGTGGGCCGCTACAGCGCCGCAGTGCTGGCCGTGACCAGCGCAGGCGGTGTGCGGACCCGCGTGGCCCGCGTTGACACCGGTCTGACCCGGGACGATGCCGCCAACCTGGCACAGCTGCTCAACCGCGGGCTGACTTTCGTCGCCCCGCAGGATTTAAGCCCGATGCTCATGGCCAGCATGGTGCTGGCCGCAGGGCAGCGGCTGGCCCCCGTCATCATGGCGGCACAGGCGCTCGTCACCACCGGCCCGCAGGCCTGCTTGGAGGGCGCGCAGTATCTGGCAAAGATGGCGGACGTCCGCCAGAACCTCGGCACGCTGTTGGAGATCTTCTCCGACAATGAGGCCGCGACGGAGCTCATCCGCCCCGAAGGCAACAAGATCACCGCAACGCTGGGCTGCGACCTTGACCCTGCGATGCCGGGTGCCTGCATCGTCAGCAAGCGGTACCTAGCCGGCGGCGGGCTGACAGGCTCCGTCGCACTGATCGGCTCCACCCGCATGGAGTACGAGCGGCTGCTGCCGATCCTGGACTACTTTGCCGCCAGAATGGGACAGAGCATGGCCGGGCAGGGCCAATAAACGAAGAAGGAGAGACCCGCAATGAGCCAAGAAGAAAAGAAACAGACCGCCCCGGAGACGGAAGCGGCTGCTGAAAAGCCCGAGACCCCCGCACAGGAGGCCCCTGAAAAAGAGGCCCCCCAAGCCGAGGAAAAGAACGAGGGCAAGCACGACTGCAAGCATCACCACCACGAGACCGCGGCCCTGCAGGCCAAGCTGGAGGCGGAGGAAAAGAAAAACGCCGACCTCAAGAACCAGCTGCTCCGCACCGCTGCCGAGTATGACAACTACCGCAAGCGCTCCCAGCGCGAGGCTGACCAGAAGTTCAACGACGGTGTGTCCCACGCCGTGACCCAGATCCTGGGCATCCTGGACACGCTGGACATGGCCGCCAACGCCGCCTGCGCGGACGAGAACTACAAGAAGGGCGTCACGATGACGCTGGACAAGGCCGCCAAGGCTCTGGAAACGCTGCACATCACCGAGATCGAGGCGTTGAACCAGCCGTTTGACCCCAACTTCATGAACGCCGTCCAGCAGGTCCCCGCCGCCGAAGGGCAGGAGAGCGGCAGCGTCGTGCAGGTTTTCCAGAAGGGCTACAAGATCGGTGACAAGATCATCCGCCACGCGATGGTCGTCGTCGCAGAATAACGTCGAACCGAATCAAACGATTCGTTTCCATATAAATTGACATTCACTGCATTCAAAGCAAATTTGAAGGGAGTTTTATTTATGAGCAAGATCATCGGTATTGACTTAGGTACTACCAACAGCTGCGTCGCCGTTATGGAAGGCGGCGAGCCCGTCGTCATCGCGAACGCCGAAGGCGCCCGCACCACCCCGTCTGTCGTCGGCTTCACCAAGACCGGCGAGCGTCTGGTCGGCCAGGTCGCAAAGCGCCAGGCCATCACCAACCCCGAGAACACGATTTCTTCCATCAAGCGTAAGATGGGCACGGCTGAAAAGGTCCATGCCGGCGGCAAGGACTACACCCCCGAGGAGATCAGCGCTATGGTCCTCTCCAAGCTGAAGGCTGACGCCGAGGCTTATCTGGGCGAGCCTGTCACCGAGGCCGTCATCACCGTCCCCGCCTACTTCAACGACAGCCAGCGTCAGGCCACCAAGAACGCCGGTACCATCGCCGGTCTGAACGTCAAGCGTATCATCAACGAGCCTACGGCTGCTTCTCTGGCTTACGGCATCGATAAGGAAGCCGACCAGAAGATCATGGTCTACGACCTCGGCGGCGGTACGTTCGATGTCTCCATCATCGAGATGGGCGACGGCGTTACCGAAGTTCTGGCTACCAACGGTGATACCCACTTGGGCGGCGATGACTTCGACCAGCGCATCATCGACTGGATGGCTGAGGACTTCCAGCGCGAGAACAACATCGACCTGCGCAAGGACAAGATGGCTGCCCAGCGCCTGAAGGAGGCTGCCGAGAAGGCCAAGATCGAGCTGTCCAGCGCGACCACGACCAACATCAACCTGCCCTTCATCACCGCGGACGCCAACGGCCCCAAGCATCTGGACATGACGCTGACCCGCGCTAAGTTCAATGAGCTGACCGCTGATCTGGTCGAGCGCACCATGACCCCCGTCCGCAAGGCTCTGGCCGATGCCGGCCTGAAGGCTTCCGACCTGGCCAAGGTCCTGATGGTCGGCGGCTCCACCCGTATCCCCGCCGTCTACGACGCTGTCAAGAAGGAGCTGGGCTGCGAGCCGTTCAAGGGCATCAACCCCGATGAGTGCGTTGCTGTCGGCGCTGCCATCCAGGGCGGCGTTCTGCAGGGCGACGTCAAGGGTCTGCTGCTGCTCGACGTTACCCCGCTGAGCCTGGGCATTGAGACTCTGGGCGGCGTCTGCACCAAGATCATTGACCGCAACACCACCATCCCCACCAAGAAGAGCCAGATCTTCTCCACTGCGGCTGATAACCAGCCCAGCGTTGAGGTCAACGTCCTGCAGGGCGAGCGTGAGTTTGCCCGCGACAACAAGAGCCTCGGAACCTTCCATCTGGACGGCATCGCTCCGGCTCCCCGCGGCGTGCCGCAGATCGAGGTCACCTTCGATATTGATGCCAACGGTATCGTTCACGTCAGCGCGAAGGACCTGGGCACCGGCAAGGAGCAGAGCATCACGATCACTGCTTCCACCAACATGAGCAAGGACGACATCGACAAGGCTGTCAAGGACGCCGAACAGTATGCCGCCGAGGATAAGAAGCGCCGCGAGGAAGTCGATGTGCGCAACAACGCCGACCAGATGGTGTTCCAGACCGAGAAGGCACTGGGCGAGTTCGGCGACAAGGTTTCCGCCGAGGAAAAGAGCGAGGTCGAGACCAAGCTGTCTGCCCTGAAGGAAGCCCTGAAGTCCGGCAGCGTTGATGACATCAAGGCAAAGCAGGATGACCTGCAGAAGGCCTTCTACGCCATCAGCGAGAAGGTCTACCAGCAGGCCGCCCAGGCACAGGGCCAGCAGCCCGGTGCACAGCCCGGCCCCGATGCCGGTGCGCAGCCGAAGGACGACGGCGCCGTTGACGCCGACTTCCACGAGGTCTAAGCTGTAACAAACCCATAATAAGGCCGCCGCTGGGCAAACCCGGCGGCGGCCCTTGGGGGTTATAGAGAAAGTTAAAATAAAACCTTCCCCCCGCGGGGGAAGGTGGCCGTGCGCAGCAAGGCCGGATGAGGGCCAAGCTGCCGGGATTGCCTGTTTGCGGGCAATATCCGGCAGGTCTCACCTCATCAGTCCGCTCCGCGGGCAGCTTCCCCGCAAGGGGAAGCCTTTTCACAACCCATAAATAGAGGGGATAGATTCTATGGCAGAAAAACGTGATTACTACGAGGTGCTGGGGATCGGCAAAAACGCCACCGATGCCGAGATCAAAAGCGCCTACCGCAAGCTGGCCAAAAAGTACCACCCCGACCTGAACCCCGGCGACAAGGACGCCGAGGAAAAGTTCAAGGAGGTCAATGAGGCCAACGATGTTCTTTCCGACCCGAACAAGCGCAAGCGCTATGACCAGTTCGGATTCGCTGGGGTCGATCCCAACTATGGGGCCGGCCAGCCCGGCGGCGGCTTCGGTGGCGGCTTTGGCGGCTTCGGCGGCACCGGCGGCGTCGATCTGGGCGACATCTTCGGCGATATTTTCGGCGGCGGCTTTGGCGGCTTCGGCGGCTCGACCCGCTCCAACCCCAACGCGCCGCGCAAGGGCCATGACATTCAGGCCAATGTGATCCTGACCTTTGAGGAGGCCGCCCACGGCTGCGCCAAAAAGGTCACGCTGAACCGTCAGCAGACCTGCCCGGACTGCGGCGGCAACGGCTGTGCGCCCGGCTCCAGCCCCGAGACCTGTACCGAGTGCGGTGGCCGCGGATATGTCGTGACCCAGCAGCGCACGCCGTTTGGTGTGATGCAGAGCCAGCAGCCCTGCCCGCACTGCGGCGGACGCGGCACCATCATTAAGAACCCCTGCAAGACCTGCCGCGGCACCGGCAAGACCAGTGCCCGCAAGACGCTGGAGGTCAAGATCCCCGCGGGTATCGACGACGACCAGAACATTGCGCTGCGCGGCCAGGGCGACGCCGGTACGAACGGCGGCCCCGCGGGCGACGTGATCGTCCATGTGACGGTCAAGCCCGACGCCGTGTTTGAGCGCGACAGCTACGATGTGTACGTCCGCGTGCCCATTACCTACTCCCAGGCTGTGCTGGGCGCTGAAATTGAGGTCCCCACCGTGGACGGCAAGGTCGTTCAGAAGATTCCCGAGGGCACCCAGAGCGGCACGAAGTTCCGCCTGCGCGGCCAGGGCATCCAGTACCTGAACGGGCGCGGACGCGGTGACCAGTACGTCATTGTGGACGTGGAGATCCCCAAGAAGCTGAACCGCACCCAGCGCGAAGCCCTGAAGGCCTTTGAGGACAGCCTGAAGGACGAGAACTACGAGAAGCGCAAGAGCTTCTTCAAGAACCTGAAGGATCGGTTCATGTCTTAAAGTTTTAAACAGCCCAGCCCCCGCAATGTGGAAAACATTGCAGGGGCTGGGTTTTGTTTTTTATGCTAACGGAAACGGCCACGGCGGGCAGTCCTCTGGCCGCCGACAGGCAGCCGCCAGCCCTACGGTCAGCCCGTAGGGGTCGGCGTCCCCGACGACCCGTGCCCGCTCCCGGCCAGTAAAAGCCGCCCGGGCAATGACACTCACCCCACAAACTCCATCTCCGTATACTCCGTACTCCCGTTCAAAAATGCGTCGGCGTCGATGGTAGCGTATCGGGTCATGTAGTCGTGATCGAGATCGTAGCCGATGTTTAGCAGCAACCGACCATCGTCCAGTATGGAAACAGGATAGTAAGACGAGACCCCGGCGGGCGGGTTTACCTGCGCAATCTCTGTACCTTGCAGGTCGTATACTGTGAGGGTGCCCGGGTTGCTGCTCATTGCGAAAAGCCACTGAATCTCTCCATTTTGGCGCAATTCGCGAAGAGACACATGGATCATAAGCCCTAAATCTTCCTGCGTGCCATCGCTGCCCACACGGAGCACAGACATTTTAATGCCCTCCTCAGACGACCGGGAGTGCTCGCCGGTGAAGTAGAAATCGTCTCTGGATTTCCCAAGGTAGGTGTAATAGACATAGTCGCTGCCGTCGTCTGCACCTTTATACGGAAACTCTGCAATTTTCGTGGCGGGCTTTCCGGTGGTGATGTCCGTCAGGTCGTACTCGAGCATAGAGTTCTGCAAAAGGGCGTCGGAAATTTCCGGGTCACTTGTGAAGGGAACAGGCTGGTCTGAAATGAGCCGCGCGGTCACGGCAAAATCACCGGCGGCGTCCTGTGCGCCAGTTGTCTCGGCGGGCAAGTCCCAGGGTGTTGTCTCGCCGGTCTGCAAGTCAAGGCGGAACCCGCTTGCAGTATCATAGGGGGCATGACCGTCCATGCAATAAAAATAACGGTCGCTGTATAAGACAACGGTCGAGGCGTATGGGTCAAAGGGAATCTCGTGAGTTTTGGTGCCATCCGGCGACAGGGCAATGATTTTGTTGTCGCGGTCTCTGTTGTAGGTGAGCAGGTACACCGCGTCGCTCGTCACATAGGGGTCGGCGATGCAGCAGTCGTCGCAACTGTAAAACAGCGAAACCTGCCCGGCGTTCAGGTCGTTTTTGTAAACGTTCGTTCCGATGTGGTCCAACTGGTCATTAAAGGCAGGCATGGCATCATAGACAACATCCTGCGCATAGCGGTGGCTGTAAGTATAGAGTGGGCCGGTCTCCGCCGCAGCGGGCTTGCTTGTCGGTTCGGTGGTGGTTTCGGGTGTGGTGGCGGGTTCTGCGGCAGTTGCAGTTTCCGCCGCCGAAGTGCAGCCGGTCAGGGCGAACAGCGCGGCAGCAAGGACAAAGGCTAGTCGTTTCATAACACAGGCTCCTTTCAACTTTTCATTTGTGACCAGCTTACACCCCGGTTGTGTCCGAGTTGTTACACGGGAAGAAGATTTGATAAAATATTTTGTTTTTATGTTTTACGGGTTGTTGCAGGGGTCGGCGCTCCCGGCAACCCGGGAGCATTGCGGCGGCGGAAAGATGCCCGGCGGCATGGGGGCATGCCGCCCTACAGTCTGTGCGCTTTGCGGCGGGAACGGTGCGGGCATCGGCCCCTACGGTTACTATGCCGTTCTCTGTAGGGCGGGGTGCCCTCACCCCGCCGTCAAGGCAGCCGCCAGCCCCACGGGCAGCCCGTAGGGGTCGGCGTCCCCGACGACCCGTGCCCGCTTCCGACCAGTAAAAACCGCCCGGGCAATGACACTCACCCCACAAACTCCATCTCCGTATACTCCGTACTCCCGTTCAAAAATGCGTCGGCGTCCATCACGGCGTAGCGGCTCCTGTTGTCATGCTCCTCGTCATATCCGATGACCAACAGCAAGCGCCCGTCGTCCAGCATCGAAACAGGATAGTAGACCTGCATACCGTCGGGTGGGATCACCTGCGCAAGCACTGCGCCATGTAGGTCATATACCGTGACGGTGCCCTGACTGCCGTCCCTGGAAAAAAGCCAGCGGAGCTCTCCGTTCTGGCGCAGGGCCTGGACAAAAAGATCGGACGAGATTCCCAAGTCCTCCTGTATGCTGTCACTGCGCACGCGAAAAACATTTGTTACAGAGCGTTCTTCCGACGACATGGCATGCTCGAAGCGGAAATAGAAATCATTCCCGGCCTTCCCCAGGTAGGCATAGGCGGCAAAGACAGCACCCTCCGCCGTGCCCTTATACGGAAATTCTGTGATTTTCCGGGCGGGCTTGCCGGTGGCAATATCTGTCAGGTCATACTCGCGCAGGGAGTTCTGCAAAAGCGCGTCGGAAATTTCTCCGTCCCTCGGAAATGGGACGGGATAATCCGACACGATGCGCTCTGTCACGGCAAAATCCCCGGCGGCGTTCGCCACAGAGATTGTTTCGACGGGCAGGTTCCAGGGGACAGTCTCGCCGGTCTGCAAGTCAAGGCGGAACCCGCTTGCAGTATCATAGGGGGCATGACCGTCCATGCAATAAAAATAACGGTCGCTGTATAAGACAACGGTCGAGGCGTATGGGTCAAAGGGAATCTCGTGAGTTTTGGTGCCATCCGGCGACAGGGCAATGATTTTGTTGTCGCGGTCTCTGTTGTAGGTGAGCAGGTACACCGCGTCGCTCGTCACATAGGGGTCGGCGATGCAGCAGTCGTCGCAACTGTAAAACAGCGAAACCTGCCCGGCGTTCAGGTCGTTTTTGTAAACGTTCGTTCCGGCAAAATTCCACTCGTCATCAAGGGTAGGCAGGTCTTCATAGACTACGCTCTGCGAATAGCTGTAGTTCAGCCCGTAGAGCGTGTCTGTTTCAACAGCTTCGGTGCCGGGCTCGATTGCCGATTCGGCGGTGCTTTCCGGCGTCTCCGCCGCCGATGCGGCTGTGGTTGCGGAATTCGCCGCCGACGCACAGGCGGACAGCGCCAGCGCCGCGGTGAGGATGAGGGGAATGAGCTTATTCGTTTTCATGGGTACACGTCCTTTCCGGTGATTGAAAAACTCTGCGGCAGCGGGCACGGCCCACCATGCCGTTCCCTGTAGGGCGGGCCCGTTCACTCCGCAAACGTCATCTCGCGGTATGCCGACCCGCCGTTCAGAAATTCGCCGGCGTCCATCACAGCGTACCGGGCCGCGCTGTCGTGCTCCCAGTCGTAGCCGACGACCATCAGCAGGCGCCCGTCGTCCAGCATACAAAGCGGGAAGAAGGTCTCCAGCCCGGCGGGCCGCTCGTTGCGGCCAATCTCATGGCCTTGCGTGTCGTAAATCAGATAGATGCCGTCGGTGCCGCGGGTCAGGAGCCAGCGCACCTCATCGCCCTGCAAAACCGCACAGTAATCCAGGTAATCCGGCGTTTTGGTAATGCCAAGGTCGGTCCGGGTGCCGTCCGTGCCGATGCGCAGCACGGACTGGGAAACCAAAGCGTACTCATCGTCGCACTGGTCTGCGCGGAAATAGAAGTCACTGCCGCACTTGCCAAGGTAGGTGTAGACCGTAAGGTTCCCCGGCTGCGGTATGTCATAGGGGAGGGTAAAGCAGGTCTGCCGCACCGCGCCCGTCGCGGGGTCGGCCAGGGTGTATTCCAGCGTGGTGTTCTGCAAAAGCGCCTGGGACATCTCGTCGTCGTCCGGGTAGGGCACCGGATAATCCGAGACAACGCGGCAGAGCAGCAGCGCGTCCCCGACGACATCGGGAATGTACATTGTCTCCACCGGGATATTCCACGGCGCGGTCTCCCCGTTTTCCAAGTTAAACCGCATACCGCCGGTACGGCAGAACGGCGCGGCGCTGACGCTCCGGCAGTAGAGGTAGTGACCTGCGTAAAAAACAGGCATCCAGTCGTCGTAGGAGAACGGCAGCACGTGCGCCTCACCGCCCGTCGTCGGCAGGGCCAGCATACCGCCGTCGTAGCAGATGAAATACAGCGTGTCGTCTATGATCAGCGGCGCGGACGCAAGCTGGGAGCCGGTGCGGTACATCTCATAGGTCTGCCCGGTGGTAAGGTCGGTTTTGTAGACGGTGCTGTGATCAAAGCTGCCGAGACTGTCCTCGCTGCTTGAAAAGTGGGAGACCGCCGTATAGACGCTGCTGCCGCTGACCGCGCAGGCGCTATAGGCAGAGAGGGAGTGCGGCTCGCCCGGCAGCGCCGCTTCTGTGCTGTCCTCCGCCGCGGCGCTCTCCGCCGTACTCTCAGCCGGTGCGGCCTCCGAAGCCGCCGCGGTATCGCCCGCAGACGCGCATCCGGCCAGCGCCAGCATGACCGCCGCCAATAATAAAGCTACTTTTTTCATCCTCAAAGCTCCTTTCTGTGCCTGGTTTGCCCCTATCCTACACCCCGGATGTTGCAAAGTTGTCACACGGGGCGGGTATTTTGGAAATTTTGTAAATTTTTTTGCGGGAAGCGGGTGCGGGGCGTCGGGGACGCCGCCCCCTACGGGCGGACCGTGAAGTGAGTACCTGCCCTCATGCCGCCGCAGACCGCCGCCTGCAAAAAAGGGGAGAGCACCACACCCGGCACTCTCCCCATGCGTTTGTTTAAAATTCTTTTGGTTCTTTTCTTCTAAGAAAAGAACACCCGCGTCCCCGAAAAATCAGAACTCGTGCTTCTCCATCAGCTTGCGGCCCATCAGGACGCCCATGACGGAGGCCATCATCAGGCCACGGGTCCAGCCGGAGGAATCACCCAGGCAGTGCAGACCCGCGATGTTCGTCTCCAGATCGGTGTCCATCTTGACCTTGTTGGAGTAGAACTTCAGCTCAGGGCTGTACAGCAGGGTC
>ERZ827516.1061-NODE-1061-length-26637-cov-10.446129_pt1 | contig 26637 bp, 22 predicted proteins | sample MGYA00519703_ERZ827516 | MGnify/ENA primary metagenome ERZ827516 (study PRJEB31778, sample SAMEA3449337) | human gut metagenome | biome: human gut; feature: human-associated habitat; material: faeces | place: United Kingdom | collected 2010/2012 ...
CGGAAAGCCGTGCCAACGTCAACGCATCATCGTCCTGCTGTTTGATGCAGCGGTCGATTTCATCCACCAACGTCTGTATGCTTCTCGCCCATTCGTTCATCGCTATGCGCCCCCTTTGCATGGCCTTATGATACGCCGATTGCGCGCCGTTCGTTTGACTTTGCTTGCTGTTTTGCGCTCAATCAGCCTGCGACCCGTGCCGTCTGATTTTTCAGCCATGCGTCAAACACGGCGAGATCGTCGTTCGTGTGGAACCAGTGCGCCGAAACGCCGCTGACGGTCAATTCGCAGTCATTTTCTTTGACAAACGCCTGCATATCCGAAAGGCCTGTCAAATCGTCCTTTGTGCCGTACAAAATCGCCGTCTTGCATGTCGTTCTCGCCGGATGCAGCGCAACAAACGTATAATCCGCCCACCAGTAGACCTGACCGACCGCAGTCTGTATTCTGCCAGCCTTCTTGAGCGCTTCAGGCGTAATCCCGTCGCGGCGCATCATCCCCTCAATCATCCTGCCCATCGCGACGGTGGGCGACAGCAGCCATGCAAAGGCAGGCGGCTCGTTTGCCGTCGCGGCAAGCGCGATATACGCGCCCATGCTCACACCAAACAAACCGACGGTCTGCCAATGTTCGTGCTCATACGCCCATATTTTCCGCGTGTCTTCCACGCATTGCGGCATGGTACAGGGCAGTTCGCGTCCCTTGCGGTCTCCATGTTCCGGCAGGTCAATGCCCAGCACCTGCCAGCCGGTTGGGGCGGCAAGCGCCGCAAATGCTGCGGCTTCCGTTTTATTACCGCCCTGGCCATGCACGAACAACCAGATGTTGGGGGCCGGTTTGCCGTACAGTACAGCCGGAATTGTGCCAATTTTTAATTCTTGAGTGCACATTTGTGGTTTTCCTCTTTATGTGTTGGACAACACTGTAAAAAACGTTTGAAAAAAGGGGCTGATGAGCTCGTCGTTTTTTAGCGATACAACAAAAAAAGCTGTGACACATTTATGCCACAGCTTTTTGGTGGGAGCTGGTGGATTCGAACCACCGAAGCATTAAGCAGCAGATTTACAGTCTGTCCCCATTGGCCACTCGGGAAAGCTCCCATATTCATTTGTGCCTCTGCCTTAACAGCGCTTGATTATTATAGCAGGATAAGATGGAAAAAGCAAGCCCTATTTCAAAAATATTTTTGTAAACGGCGGAACGGGAAACGGACGGCTGCGGTGGCAAGTGCCTTACAATCCGAGAAAAACAATGCTACACCGAAAGAAACAGCCCGAGATACAGGGAGATCACCGCCCAGAGTATTCAGCGCATGCAAATTCTGCACCGTGGTATTTTTATGCCTGCTTTTGACCGCATATTGCAGCTGGCCCGCATGGAAGAGATGGACTGCGAGTTTGTGGAAGTGCCCGCCCACGAAGGTGCCCGACCTACCCATGCGGTGTGGCAGGGCAGGGTTTACCACCGCGGCGGCGCTGTGGTGCAGGACGGTGAGCGGTACGAGGATTTTGAAGCCGCCACTGGTTACGGCACCGGCCCCGGCCTGTGCGGCTGGAACTGCCGCCACAACTTTTACCCGTTCTACCCCGGTATCTCCGTGCGCAACTACACGGATGAACGCCTGGCTGAGCTGGATGCCCGCAATATTCCCTATGGCGGCGGGCTGTACACCCGGTACGAGATCACCCAGATGCAGCGGGCGCTGGAACGCAGGGTGCGCAAAGCCAAGCGCCGTTACCTGGCCGAGACCGCCGCCGGGGTGGATGCCAGCCAAAGCGCCGCCAAGCTGAAAGCCGCCCGGCAGCAGCTGAGTGCTTTCCTGGCAGAAACCGGGGAGAGGCTGGACGGCGCAAGGGCCGGTGTACCTGGCTTTGGGCGAAGGGAAGCGAGGCAGGCGGATGCGGCGGCAAGTGCCTTGCAATCCGCCCAAAACAATGCTATACTGAAAGAAATCAGCCTGGGATATAAAGAGATCACTGCCCAAAGCATTCAGCATATTCAGCCGTTTGCCTGTGAGACGCTAGACGCCGCGGGCAGCCGTGCCCTTGCCAACGCCCACAAGCGGCTGCTGTTGGAAGCCCGGAAAGTTCCGCTTGGAACAGAAAAGGCCCGCTGCTATGGGCTGGATATGCAGCCGCTGGGCGGTTACAAGGAAAGTTCTGAACCGGGAACGCCTGTAAAGATCAAGGTTCCAAATGTTGACTGCATTGTAATGCACTCGCACCCAAGCGGGCTGACATTTTCACCTGATGATTTGGACGCATTCTCTAAAAACAAAACCATCCGCATTCTGACCGCCGTTGGCAATGATGGTTCCCTTTACGCGATTGAAAGAACTAACAATACCGATGAAACAACTTTGGAAAACCTGACTTCCCTGTTGATGTTTGACATGAACAAAGCGACAACCAAAGCCGCCGTTTATGATACATTGAATACTTATTTCAAAGAGGTTCAGAATTATGGCATTCACTATTACGCCAGAGAAAATTGAAGAAATGAAAAAGTTCCTTCAAGAGAACCCTATTGACCCAAAGTATACCGTGCCGGACGGTTGGGTTGCGCTTGATGGAGACATTCCTCCTGCCCAACTGGCTGCCCGTGGATGCTACAACATTCTGAAACGATTGGGCGAACTTCCCGAATAGCCCTTAACGATTCAACCACGATGCACACGCACCGTGGTTTTTTCATGCCCATTTTTAGGAGGATACAATGAAGAATCTGCTTGTCCTGATGCTTGCCATTTTGACCGTGTTGACCAGCCCGGAACGGTTCAAGGTGAATTACATCTGCCCGCACCAGTACCGGCTGTGCTTTTACACGGACGTTTTGCCCAGCATTGAAATTGTGCCGTAAAGACCGCACCAACATTTGTTGAAACCACGATGCACACGCACCGTGGTTTTTTATGCCTGCCCTGTATAAGGGGCAGGCGGGCTGTTCGCAGGGCATTCAAACACCGGGCAAACCACTGGTATCATGAGAGTGATTCCGCCGAGGATGACGAACGCACGGCATCCGCGTTCCGCATCGGCCATCGAGCTGGTACTGCGGTACTGCCGCCCTGTTCGACTCCTTAGCAGCTCACGGAGCACCAAAACAAAAACACCCGCCGGGGTACGGCGGGTGCTTTTATTTTGGTGGAGCTGACGGGAGTCGAACCCGTGTCCGAAAAGAAAGCGGTTAGAGTATCTCCGGGCGCAGTGCATTTATTAAAATTCCCGCAGTGCGAGCGAGTGCACACGCTTGACACATTGGTAGCTTCATAAATTCATGACAGGCGGCAAAGCTTAGGCCCGTGCACGTTCAGTACCTAATCGACGCCCTGACCCTGTGCGGTACTAAAACAGGCAGGACGGTCGTGCCTAATTAGGCAGCGACGGCAACAGTATAATCGTTGTCAGTTAATTTTGTTTGGCACTTTTATCGTGGTGCACCGCCACGGCCCGCTGCTCACGCCTCTCTCTCCCCGTCGAAACCATTACAGCCCCATATAAGCGCTATGCGGCAGAACCACACAGCGTGGGAAAACAAAAGTGTGTGCGCGAAAAAATTATCTTCTTATTTTGATTGCGCGGTCAATATCGCGCTTGGCGTCCCGTGCGGCGGCATCAGCACGCTTATCGTACAGCTTTTTGCCTTTGCACAGACCCAGTTCCACTTTTACACGCCCCTGCTTGAAATACAGTTGGAGCGGCACCAGTGTGTACCCCTGCAGTTTGATCTGCTGCTGCAAATGGCGAATCTCGCTTTTATGCGCCAGCAGGCGGCGGGGGCGGCGGGGATCTTTATTAAAGATATTCCCCTGCTCATATGGGCTGATGTGCATGCCTTTCAGGATGATCTCACCATCATCAATATCTGCCCAGGAATCCTTCAGGTTGACCCCGCCGGCGCGCAGGCTTTTGACCTCGGTGCCGACCAGTTCAACGCCGGTTTCCAGCGCTTCGATGACAAAATACTCGTGGCGCGCTTCACGGTTTTGGGCAATCACCTTTTTGCCGGGCTTTTCCTGTGCCATCAAGCGCACCTCCTTTCAAAGCCGTTTCCCCCTGCAGCACGCAAGTCCATTCCGCTAAGGGGTATACAGTATAACGCAGTAAAATCGTTTTGTCAAGCCAAATCGGGCGTCACATTTCGCCGCGGCCTTCCATAGCGCGGTACAAAGTGGTTTCATCAGCGTATTCCAGGCTGGAACCAACCGGCAAGCCATAGGCAAGGCGGGTGGTTTTGATGCCCAGGGGCTTGATGAGCTTGGCCAGGTACATGGCGGTCGCCTCGCCTTCCACCGTAGGGCTGGTGGCCATGATGACTTCCTTTACGGTGCCGTCCAAGCGGGCCAGCAGCTCCTTTACGCAAAGCTGATCCGCGCCGATGCCGTCCATGGGGGAAATCAGGCCATGCAGCACATGGTACAGGCCGTTGAACTCATGGGTGCGCTCAATGGCTTTTACATCCCGCGGGGATTCCACCACGCAGATCACGGAACGGTCCCGTTTGGGGGAAGCGCAGATGCTGCACACCTCGTTGGCGGTATAATCCTGGCAAAGGCGGCAGCGGTGCAGCTTGACCTTGGCGTTTTCAATCGCCTTGGCCAGCTCCATGGCCTGCTCATTGCTCATGGACATTACCTCATAGGCCATGCGCACGGCACCCTTGCGGCCAATGCCGGGGAACCGGGCAAACTGGTCCGCAAGGTTTTCAAGGGGTTCGGCGTTCTGCATGCAGCGGCCCCCGATCAGCCCAGGCCGGGGATATTCATGCCGCCGGTCATTTTAGCCATTTCTTCGTCAGAATCCTTATCCACTGCGGCAACCGCGCTGTTGACAGCTGCAGCGATCAGGTCTTCCAGCATTTCCAGATCATCCGGGTCTACGGCTTCGGGCTTGATCTTGATGGCGGTCACTTCGTGCTTACCGGTCATGGTAACGGTAACCATCTCGCCGCTGGCTGTGCCGGTGTATTCACGGGCTTCCAGCTCGTCCTGCTTTGCGCGGATCTCATCCTGCATTTTCTGAACCTGACGCATCATTGCCTGCGGGTCGGGGCGGCCATAGCCTTTGGGAAGTCTTGCTTTCATAGGTAATTCTCCTTATTATCCATATTGTTATCACCCGGCGCTGCCGCCGGGCGGCACACCGCAACACTGCGGTTGACAGCAACATTATTTATCTTCTACCACTACATCCACGCCAAGGTCTTTCATCTGGCGCAGGGTCTCTTCCACATCGGCTGCGGGGGCGTTGGATACAGCTGCAGCGGTTTTTTCATACGGGCCGATGCCGCATTTGATGTGGGTGACCTGGTAGATATATTGTTTGATGTTTTTGCTGGTTTCTTTGCTGCGGCGCATAAAATCGCGAAAATCATCACTGCACTCGATCAGCACGCGGCGGCCATCGTAATAAGCCTGGGTTCCGCGCAGGTAAGAGTTCAGCATGGGGTCGTTTTCCGCAATCAGCTCCAGCACCGCCTGCCACTGGGGGAACAGCTGCGGCTCTTTGGCCACGGTGCGCACCGGTTTGGGGATGGGCACATCCGCCGCGTACACCGGCTGCTGAGCCGGGGTGGGCTGCTGCACCGCCGGGGCGGCGGGGGCAAGCTCCGGCTCAAAGGGCGGGGTCTCCCCTGCTATGGGTGCGCTGAACGGCGGCTGTTCCACGGTAGGCGGAACCGGCTGGGCTGCCACAGGCGGCACGGGGGCCGATGCCATTTGCACCGGGGGCACCTGCTGCGGGGCGGCGGCAAAGGGGGCCGGACTGGCTGTTGTAACCACCGGACGGGCGGGCACGGCGGCAGGCAGCGCGACAGGCACTGCTTCCGGCTGGGTGAGCGAGAAAACCGCCAGTTCCAGCTCAATGCGCTGGTCCGTACCGCGGGCCATCTTTTCCAGCGCGGCGCCAAACGCATTGACGGCGCGTACCGCTTCCGCTTGGGGGAAATCTTTCCGCGCAGCGTAGGCAGCTTCCTCTTCGGGGGAAGTTCCCGTCAGCAGGTCGGTGCCGCCGGGCAGGGCGCTGAGCATCAAATTGCGGTAATGCCCGGCCAACTCCATACAGAGGCGGCGCATATCCACGCTTTGCTGGCGCAGGGCGGCAATCTCCTGCAAGGCTTTCACAGCGTCCCGCGCGGCAATGGCATCACTGATCTCAAACAGATATTTGCGGTCCGTCACGCCCGCCATGCGGCGCACCAGCGCTTCATCCACAGTGTTGGAAACACCGGCGCAGGTATCCAGGATAGACAGTGCATCACGCATGGCACCATCGGCCAGGCGGCCGATCAGCTCGGCGGCGTTATGGTCCAGCTCAATGTTTTCCTGCCCGGCCACATATTCCAGCCGACCGGCAATTTTATCCGCCGTAATGCGCTGGAAGTCATAGCGCTGGCAGCGGCTGAGGATCGTAGCCGGAACCTTTTGCACTTCCGTTGTGGCAAGGATAAAGATCACATGCTCCGGCGGTTCCTCCATGGTTTTCAGCAGGGCATTGAACGCCGAGGTAGACAGCATGTGCACCTCGTCGATGATATATACCTTATACTTGCACACGGCAGGCAGATAGGCGGTTTCATCGCGCAGGTCACGGATGTCATCCACGCTGTTGTTGGAGGCGGCATCAATTTCCGATACATCCAGAATGGTGCCCTCATCAATGCCTTTGCAGACAGCACATTCACCGCAGGGGTCCGGGCTGGTGGTATCCAGGCAGTTGACCGCTTTGGCAAAAATTTTGGCGCAGGTGGTTTTGCCGGTGCCGCGGGTGCCGGTAAACAGGTAGGCATGGCCAATGCGCCCGGCGGCGATCTGGTTTTGCAGGGCCGTTACGATGGCTTCCTGGCCAACAACATCCGCAAACTTGCGCGGACGCCACTTGCGGTACAGCGCACGGTACAATGCAACCACCCCCTGTAAAATATTTTGCGGCATAGAAAAAGGGACAAGGCCCGCGCGGGGTGTGCCCCGCGGCTGCGCTGCTTTGCATACGAATGCGGACTGACCGCAGCACCAGGAGACCACCGCTTAATGCTGCTCGGTTCCCCGCCTGACATGGTTCACAGGGCTCCTGCGCACGGGGCCCACATCCGTATGCAAAACAGCGCAATATACAGCCCTGTCCGCTTTAAGTATTATACTATACCGTTTGGCAAATTGCAAGTAGCGGTTGGGGGCTGGGGCAGAAAGTTTTTGTTAAAAAGATTTGAATAAAAATCCAATTAAAAAGTTCCCTCTTCATCGTTTTAGGGCCATGCACATCCCTGTTTTACACCACCAACACCGAATCCACCTTTTTGCTGCAGAACGTTGCCATTACCAAACCAGCGTGGACACCAGCGCCACCGCCACAGCAGACAGCTGGAGTGATTGTGAGGTAGAAAAGGCGTAACTCACTCTTTTATCTTCTTGATTTCTTCTTTCTTCAATTTTTCCAATTTCCTCATTTCTTATTTTCACACTCTTTTCGTTCCTATTTCGCCATTTCCCCTTTCCAAATAAAAACAGCAGCACACCGGCTTCCCTATTTTCCGGGAAACGGTGTGCTGCTGTTTTATTGCGTTATCGTATTTATTTTTTTATAGCAAAATACCAGCTGAAACGTGAAAGTCAAAACTTGATTCAATCAGCCAAAAATCTGTTTGGCGTAATCGGCGCTGGCTTTGGCGTCCTTGGCATAAAAATCGGCACCGATCTGTTCGGCGTATGCCTTGGTCAGCACAGCGCCGCCCACCATGACCTTGCAGGGCAGTTTGGCCGCGTGCAGGGCTTCGATGGTGGCCTGCATGTTGGGCACGGTGGTGGTCATCAGGGCCGAAAGCCCCACCAGCGGCGCACCGGTCTGGCGCACGGCTTCCACCACGCGCTCCGGCGGCACATCGCGGCCCAGATCCAGCACGTCATAGCCATAGTTTTCCAAAATTACGCGCACAATGTTTTTGCCAATATCGTGTACGTCACCTTTTACGGTGGCGATCACAATACGGCCTTTGCTTTCGCCCTGGCTGCCGCTGGCGGCAATGGCGGTTTTGATTACTTCAAAAGCAGCCTGGGTCGCCGTGGCGGATTGCAGCAGCTGCGGCAAAAAGATGGAGCCTTTTTCAAAGGCATCGCCCACCACATCCAGCGCGGGGATCAGCGTTTCGTTCACCACCTGCAAAGGCTCGCGGGTTTTCAGGGCTTCCTCTGCAGCGGCGCGGGCTTCGTTTTTCAGGCCGCGGCGCACGGCTTCAAACAGAGCATCGGCCCCTGCTGCACCACCCGCCGGGGCGGCGGCATCAGTTTTTGCCACCTGGGAGGTCTGCACCTGCACATTGGCATAGGCGGCAACGTAATCATTGCACTTTTCGTCCTGGCTGGTCAGCACACGGTAGGCGCGCACGGCGGCCATCATTTCCGGCGTGTTGGGGTTCATGATGGCAAGGTCCAGCCCGGCCTGCATGGCCAACGTCAGGAAAGTGGTATTCATGTAGCCGCGGCAGGGCAAACCAAAGCTGATGTTGGAAACACCCAGCACGGTGCGCACGCCCAGTTCCTTTTTGCACATGGTAATGGCTTTCAGGGTTTCGGCAGCGGCGTTCTGCTCGGCAGAAACCGTCAGCGTCAGGCAGTCGATGTAAACATCCCCGCGGGGAATGCCGATAGCATCCGTTGCGGCCACAATGCGCTTGGCAACCTCAAAGCGGCCCTCTGCCGTTTTGGGAATGCCGTGTTCATCCAGTGCCAGACCAACCACGGCGGCGCCGTACTTTTTGCACAGGGGCAGAATGCTGTCCAGCACCTTCTGCTCGCCGTTGACCGAGTTGACGATCGGCTTGCCGTTATAAATGCGCAGCGCGCGGGCCAAAGCATCTTTGTTGGAAGAATCCAGCTGCAATGGCAGGTCGGTGATGGATTGCAGCTCCCGCACCAGCATTTCCAGCGTGGCGGGTTCGTCAATATCCGGCAGACCGGCGTTCACGTCCAGCAGCTCGGCACCGGCTTCGGCCTGGGCTACGGCCTGGGCGCAGGCATAGGCGCTGTCGCCCTCCCGCAGGGCCTGCTGCAAGCGCTTTTTGCCGGTGGGGTTGATGCGCTCGCCCACCACGGTAATGCCGTTTACCTCCACGCAGCGCACGGGGGTGCACAGGCGGCTGCGCACAATAGGGGTTTTGGCGGCGGGGGTTTTATCCTGGGTCAGCTCTTTCAGCAGGCGGATGGATTCCGGCTCAGAGCCGCAGCAGCCGCCCAGCATGGAAATTCCGGTGGGCAGGTAGGCGGCCATCTCAGCGGCAAACTCCGCCGGGGTGATATCATAGCTGCCGTCCAGGTTCGGCAGGCCCGCATTGGGCTTGACAAACACCGGCATACCGGCGGGCACCACACGGCAGAGCCGCTGAGCAAAGGGCAGGATTTCCTTGGGGCCCAGCGAGCAGTTGATGCCCACGGCGTCCGCACCAAGGCCGGCGGCGGTAATGCCGTAGCTTTCCACTGTGCAGCCGGTAAAGGTACGGCCACGGGCCTCAAAGCTCATCGAGGTAAACACCGGCAGGTCACAGTTTTCCTTTGCGGCCAGGATGGCGGCTTTCAGCTCATACAGGTCGGTCATTGTTTCCAGAAAGACGAGGTCTGCCCCGGCTGCGGCACCGGCGCGCACCATCTCAGCAAACTGGGCGCAGGCATCCTCAAACGGCAGGGTACCTGCCGGGGCCAGCAGCTCGCCGATGGGGCCGATATCCAGTGCCACCAGGGCACCGGTTTCCTGCGCGGCGGTCCGGGCACATGCGATGGACGCTTCGATCACCTGCTGCACAGTATAGCCGGTTCCCCTCAGTTTACGAGGGTTGGCGCCAAAGGTGTTTGCCAGCAGGATATCCGCCCCGGCGCGGGCATAGTCCCGGTGGACGGCAGTGAGCACATCCGGCATGATAAAGGCGGCCAGTTCCGGCTTTTGTTCTGTGGTCAGGCCGCGCAGCTGCAGCTGGGTGCCCATGGCGCCATCCAGCATAATAAAGCGGCGGCGGGCAAATACTTCCTCAATTTTCACAGGTGGTTCCCCTCTTTCTGTATTCGCACTTTTCGCGCAGCAGGCAGTGCCCGCACCCGGCGCGGGCCCCCGTTACCGGGTGGTCCGCCACGCCAAGGATGGCTGTTACGCTTTTGCGCGGGGTCAGCAGATTTTCCGGCGTGACCGCCATGCCAAGGCCGCGCACGGTATCCAGCGCAATGGCAAACGGCTGCTGCAAAGTCAGCGGGCAGTCCCCATAGCCGGGGGAAAAACGCCCCGTCAGGTAGTGCCCCTGCGCCTGCACGCTGGTGCGGATCTCGGCTTCCAGCGCGTTGCACAGATCTTCCATCACAGCGGAAGCCATCGCATCCACCACAGCGGCCAGGGCAATATCCGTCAGCTCCAGGCGGCGCATCAGGGTATCAGCCCCGCTGCCAAGGGTAACGGCCATCAGCACCATGGCATCGCAGCCGCGCAGGTGGCGGGCAATATCATTCCCGGCGTTCTGCAGCGGCAGGGCGGTCAGCGACAGCTGTTTCCACACGCCGCGCGGGGTGGCGGCGGCGCGCAGGGCATCCTCGGCTTTTTGCAGCAGCACCTGGGATGCAGCATCCGGCTGCCAGCCCCCTGCCCCAAGGTAGCGAAGGGTTTCGGCGCGGGTATCGTTTTGCGGGTAGGCTAATTGCACAGCGTTTCACTCCCCCTCCATGGGGCCAACAGGCCGATTACAGCAGGTCCTTGATGCCCTCATACACAGCGGCGGCAACCTTGGCGTCATTCATGGCATACAGGTGCACACCGTCCGCGCCGCCCTCGATCAGATCTCGCAGCTGCTGCACGGCATAGTCAATACCGGCAGCATACAGGCTTTCGGGGTCGTCCTGGTAGCGGGAGATCATGCGGGTAAGCTCCGAAGGCAGGCTGGCGCTGGAAAGTGCCACCGTGCGCTCGATCTGGCTGCGCTTAACGATGGGCATAACACCGGCAGACACCGGCAAAGTGATGCCTGCGCGGCGGGCCAGGTTCAAAAAGCGATAAAAGTGCATATTATCAAAGAACAGCTGGGTCAGCAGGTGGGTGGCACCGGCCTCCTGCTTAAAGCGCAGGTTGGCAACATCCTGGGCCAGGGTAGCGGCTTCGGGGTGACCTTCGGGGTAGCAGGCAGCGTGGATATCAAATTCCGGCTGGGTCTGCCACACAAACTGGGCCAGGTCGCTTGCGTGGGCAAAGTCCGGGCTTTCGGGGCGGGTGGGGGTGCGGTCGCCGCGCAGGGTCAGCACGTTGCGCACACCAGCGGCATTCAGCTGGTCCAGCAGCTGGGCGGCCTTTGCCTTATCGCTGCCCATGCAGATCATGTGGGCCAGCGGCTCTATGTTCAGGTCGTTTTTCAGGAATTCGGCCACTTCCACAGTGGAAACGCCGCCCGTGGAGCCGCCTGCACCGTAAGTAACGCTGATAAAATCCGGGTTAAGGGTGCGCATGGTGCGCAGGGTGTCCTTCATTTTATCAAAGTTGGCGGTCTGCTTCGGGGGGAAGCACTCGATGGAAAACACGCAAGGCTTGCGCTTGAACATCTGGGAGATCTGCATAGGATTCATCCTCCTGTATTTTTATTACTTTCCTCTATTTCTACCCAATTAACGTACGGGAACACTTTCCTGCCGACTTACTGGGGTCAGGCACACAGAGTCAGGCTGCCGGGGGTTACGCGGCGGGAGCCAGCTCTTCGTCCGGCTGTTTTGCCGTCTGCACAGTAAAGCTGCCGTCCGCCTGGGCGGTCACGGTCACCGTGCCGTACAGGTCGGTGCGGTAAAAGTCAATGCCCTCATCCTGCATTTCCTGGATGACCTCGCGGTGGGGGTGGCCGTAATCATTGTTCAGGCCGCAACTGGCAACCACAAGCTGGGGCTGCACCTGCCACAGCAGTGTTTGGGTGTTGGATGTGGACGACCCATGGTGCCCGGCCTTGAACACGGTGGACCGCAAGCGGAACGGATATTGCTCCGCCAGGGCGGCTTCCTCGTTGTGCTCGGCATCGCCGGTATCCAAAAAGGTAAAGTTCCCGGCTTCAAACCGCAGGCAGAGCGACATATCATTTGTTGCATCGTCACTGCCCGCCGTATCGGCATCCACACCGGGCAGCAGCACGGTCAATGTGCCGGTGCCGATGGTGTACTGCTGGCCGGTATAGGCAGTTTCCACCGGTACGCCGCATTCCTGGGCGGTTTGCAGGGTGCGCTGGGTCTGGCCGGTCACGTCAGTTTCGCTCAGGTCGGGGGTCAGCAGGGTCTGCACATCAAAGTTCTGCAAAACGGCCTGCATGCCGCCCACATGGTCGGCATGGGGGTGGGTCATCACCAACAGGTCCAACTGGCTTACGCCATAGCTGCGCAGGTCCTGCACAAGGTTCTGCCGGGCATCCTTGGGGCCTGCATCAATCAGGCAGGCCGCACCGTTCTGCAAAATCAGCACGGCATCCCCCTGCCCCACATCCAGGAACACCACTTCGGTTTCTCCCTCCGGCAGCGGGGCTGTGGTTTCGCTCTGGCTGGGTTCCAGGCCAACCCATTGGTAAATCTGGTCCCAGCTGGGCACAAAACCGTTGCCGCCGTAATTTTCGACCACATACAAGGCAACGGCGATGAGAACAGCGGCCACAATGGTCCACACCTGAGGGCGGCGGTAGGAATGGCGGCAATACCTGCGCCGCCGGTATTTACTCACCCTGGCCCAGCTGGCGTTCCTGCCACTGGGCGCGGGTCAGCAAAACGGCACGGGGCTTGGCGCCCTCATAGGGGCCGATAATCTTTTCCTGTTCCATCTGATCCATGATGCGGGCCGCACGGGCATAGCCCAGCTTGCAGCGGCGCTGCAAAAGGCTGGTGGATGCCTGCCCGGCTTCGATGACACATTCCACCGCCTGTTCAAACATGGGGTCGCGGCTGCCGCTGTCATCGTCCGAATCGGAGCTGCTGCCCTTGCCGCCCTTTTCGGCCACGGCACGGCGCTCCATCTCGGCAATCATCTCTTCATCATACTGGGCGCTGGAAGTGGATTTGATAAAGTTCAGCACAGCGCTGATCTCTTCATCCGTCACAAAGGTACCCTGCACACGCACGGGCTTGGAAGCACCGACCGGCAGGAACAGCATATCGCCGTTGCCCAGCAGCTTTTCGGCGCCGCCGCTGTCCAGAATGGTGCGGGAGTCGATCTGGCTGGAAACTGCAAATGCAATACGGCTGGGGATGTTGGCTTTGATCAGGCCGGTGATAACGTCCACGCTGGGGCGCTGGGTTGCCACAATCAGGTGGATACCGGCCGCACGGGCTTTCTGGGCAATGCGGCAGATATAATCTTCCACCTCTTTGCCGGCAACCATCATCAGGTCGGCCAACTCGTCAATGATAATGGCGATATAAGGCAGGTGTTCCAGCACATCGGGGTGCTGCTTGGCCAGCTTGTTATAGCTCTTGATATCGCGCACATTGTTTTCGGCAAACAGCTTATAGCGGCGCTCCATCTCGGCCACACTGGCCCCCAGGGCACCGGCGGCCTTGCGCGGCTCGGTCACAACGGGCATTAACAGGTGGGGAATGCCGTTGTACTCAGCCAGTTCCACCACCTTGGGGTCGATCAGAATCAGTTTGACATCTTCCGGACCGGAGCGGAACAAAAAGCTGATGATGATCGAGTTGACGCAGACGGATTTACCGCTGCCGGTGGAGCCGGCGATCAGCAGGTGGGGCATTTTACACAGGTCCGCCACCTGGGCTGTACCGGCAATATCTTTGCCCAGCGCCATGGTCAGTGGGCTGCGCATGTTGATGTAGTTCTGGGATTCAAACACCCCGCGGATGCTTACGGTAGACCGGATCTTGTTGGGCACCTCGATACCGACGGCGGGTTTGCCAGGAATGGGGGCTTCGATACGCACACCGGCGGTGGCAAGGTTCAGGGCGATATCATCCGACAGGCTGGTGATACGGCTGACCTTGATGCCCGCCTGGGGCTGCAGCTCATACCGGGTCACGGAAGGGCCGCGGCAGATATCCAGGATATGGGTCTTAACACCAAAGCTGTCCAGCGTGTTCACCAGGATATCGGCGTTTTTCTTCATCTCGGCGGCCGCGCCGCGTTCATCTTCCGGCTTGGCCGCATTGAAAAGGTTCAAAGATGGGTAAGTATACGGCGGGAACTCCTCTTTGGCCTGGGCGGCAAAGGCTGCCGTAGCTTCGCTGCTGGCATCCTCGTCCGCTTCGCGGGCTGCACCGGCGGGTGCGGTGGCTGCCGGGGCGGCAGGGGCTTTCGCCATTGCTTTGGCCACGCTGGGCGGGCTGGAAATGGGAGCCGAAGCCGAATTGCCCATGCTGGAAGATACCCGCAGCCGGTTGGGGCTGCCGGGGCGGCGTTCATCCGTTACGCTGTACACTTTAGGCGCAGCGGCGGCAGGCTGGGCCGTGGGCTGCGGTGCCGGGGCCTGCACGCTGACCCGCCCGGTGAGCAGATCCGATACCGGAATTCCGGCGTTCCAGGCAGCCTTGGCTGCATCGAAACCGCCCTGGTCAAAGCTGCCGCCCAATGTGGGGATGGCTGTAACAGGGGCAGGCGCTGGCTGGGTGGGTTCCGGCACCAGCGGTGTTTCAAAATTATCCGCGCTTTCGCTGCTGCCAACGTCATCCGGTTCCGGCAATTCCTCTACCGGCTCCAGCGGGGTGGAAAAATCTTCCACCGAGGCGGCAGGTGCGTTATCATCCGGTTCCGGGGTCAGCGGGGTTTCAAAACTTTCCGCTTCATCCTCATCGGGCAGGCCCACATCGGCACCGGCCACGGGGGTATCCCGCCCGGTCACGGCGCGCTGGATCAGGTCATTCAGGCTTTCTTCCTCCACCGGGGCTTCCTCAGCCTGCTGGGCTTCCGGTTCCAGGTGCAGCTCAAAGCTTTCTTCCTGCGGCTGGGGCTGGGGTTCCGGCTGGGGCGCGGGGTACTTGCGATGATTCAACTGCTCCAGCGGGTCAAGGCCAAATGTGCCACCGGGGCCGATCTCAATTTTTTGCAGCGGGTCATGCTGCACGGCGTTCTGCAAAGCGCGCTGGGAAGCATCTGGCCCCAGGTCCACATCAAAGTCCGAACGCTGGGCGGGCGGGGCAAAGCTTTGGGTGTGCTGCACGCCTTGGGGCGCAGCCTGGGCACGCTGCATATCGGGGTATGTTGCGGTTCCGGGCTGCGTATACGCCTGCTGGGGCTGGGCCGCCGGCTGGCCGGCCTGCGCTGCGGCGGCTGTCTGGTCGGCAGGGTTTGCCTGGGCCGCATTGCGGCGGGCGGCTTCCTCCTGTTCCAGATAGGGGGCCACATCAAAGGGGCGGCGGGTGCCAGACTGCGGCGTGGCCGGAGACTCACCGGCCATGGGCGGCAGGCTGCCGGTCAGGTTTTCAAGGGATTCTTCCTCCGCTTCATGGCCAAACAGCTGGGTATCATAAGCGGTTTCCTCCTCCGCACGGGCGGCGCGGCGGGCTTTGAACTCCTGAATATAATAGCTGATGAACTGCACCACATCCACCGGGGTAACGGCAAAAAACACCATCAGCCCCATCAGGATGACAATAATCATGACGATATTGGCACCGGGACGGCCACAGACGGCCAGCAGCGATGCGCCGATGGGCACACCCAGCACACCGCCGGTCCAGAACTTGCGCTGCCCCCAGGCAAACAGCATCTTGACGGTCTGCCAGGGGGTATCCCCTACCTTAAAGTCCGAGAAGATGACCGCCGTACCGGCCAGCAGCACCGCCAGCAGCAGCACCTTGCCAATGAAAGTGCCCACATGGTAACCGGATGCCAGCAGATAGGCCAGATACAGCAAAAACGGGCCGACAAAATATGTAACCACACCAAAGGTGCCAAACAGCCAGCTGCGCAGAACATTCCAGAAGCTCTGCCCCGGCACCAGCACCAGCGCAATGGCCAGAATGCCAAGCCCAGCCAGCACCACGCTGCGGATCAGGTTTTGCTGCTGGGCGCGGCGCTGTTCCAGCCTGGACATCCGCTTTTTGCTGCCGGAGGCCGAACTGTTGTGTCTGGCCCCGGAGCTGCTGCTTTTACTGCTTTTGCTGCCGGAGGCGCGGTATGTGTTTTTACTGCTTTTTCCGTTTTTGGCGGAACTTGAACGTGCCATGCTCTCCCTACCTCTTTACTATAATATGCGTATATTCAGGCCGCCCTGTTCAGCGGGCAGCCATTGTTGATTTGCTTTGGCGCGGCGGGCCCTGCCCCCGTTTTGAACGAAAGTTCGTTCGCCTTTTATCTGGCAGCGGGCGGCCATTAAACAGCATCCGGCGGCCCCGCATAAAGAGACTTTCCGCGCAGTGATTTTATCTGCCATCCGCCACGGCGGCTGTGCCGTGCTGTTTTGGGCAGGGGCATACTGCCCCTTATAGCATAAGGTATATTGTAGCATGAAAACGCCCGCTTGTAAAACCCCTTTCTCTTTCTATTTTCATCAAAGCCTTTCCGCCCACTGGCGGGCAGCGCCCCCTCAATATCCGGTTTTCCCGGCGTCGATTTCGGCATACAGGTAGCGCAGCGCATCGCCCAGGTTGCCGATGGCGTCGATCAGCCCCTCTTCCACAGCCTGTTCCCCGCCCAGCACGGTACCCATATCCATCACCAGCTCCCCGGTATTGTGCATCAGCTGGGTAAAGCGCTTGGCGCTGATGCCGGAATGCCCCGCCACAAAGCTGACGATGCGCTCCTGCATCTGCTCAAAATAGCGCAGGGTCTGGGGCACCCCCAGCACCATGCCGGAGTGGCGCACCGGATGCACCGTCATGGTGGCGGTGGGCACAATAAAGCTTTTGCGGGCCGAAACCGCCAGCGGGATACCGATGGAATGCCCGCCGCCCAGCACCAGCGTTGCGCTGGGCTTGCTGACGCCGGAGATCAGCTCCGCCAAAGCGAGCCCGGCTTCCACATCACCGCCCACGGTATTCAGGATGACCAACAGTCCCTCAATGGCGGGGTCCTCCTCAATATCCACCAGCTGGGGGATCACATGCTCATACTTGGTGCTTTTCTGGTTATCGGGGGCCAGGCTGTGGCCCTCAATGGTGCCGATCACCGTCAGGCAATAAATGGCATGGCGGCCCTTGGTGGCGGGCACAATGCCGCTGTCCGTGATCAGGTCATGTTCCAGCCGCATGCGCTCCACATCCTTGGCGTCCTTGGCAGCATGGGGGGCGGGCTGTTGTTTTGGGGTACGGTTTGGCATGGCGGGGGTCCTTTCCTTCCGGCAAAATCGGTGCGCCGGGCAGTGCAAAACCCGGCTATACCCTGACAGTATGCCCCGCTGGTACGCTTTTTTATGCGCAGAGGGGCGCGACTGAGCAAAAAAAGCGCGGAAAAACTTAGATAAAAAATTGACAATCGGCACAAGATTGATTATACTTTTACTAGAATTTACATCGGAATTACACAAGAGGCAGGGTGTTCCCTTTACCCCTGCCCGGAGAACGGGAGATTAGTCTTTATGTCATCAACAATGCAAAACAAAGCATCGTTGCCCGTGATCAAGCGGCTGCCCAAATATTACCGCTACTTGAGCAACCTGCAGGCAGATGGGCGTGATAAAATTTCTTCCAGCGAGCTGGCCCGCATGATGGGCACCACCGCCAGCCAGGTGCGGCAGGATTTTAACTGTTTTGGCGGTTTTGGCCAGCAGGGCATCGGCTACAAGGTGGATGTGCTGCTTACCGAGATTGGCAAACTGCTGTTTGGCAACGGCGAGCTGCTGCCTACCGTGCTGATCGGTGCCGGCCGCCTGGGCACGGCGGTCTCCAGCTTTATCAGCCGCGATACCAACGGCTACAAGCTGATTGCCGCGTTTGATATCAACCCCGCCCTGGAGGGCAAGGAGATCAGCGGCGTAACCATCCGCCCGCTGTCCGAGCTGGAAAGCTTCTGTGCGGCGCACAAGCCGGTGGTCGCCGTGCTGTGCGTGCCGCGCCAGAGCGCCATGGACCTTTCGGACGAGCTGGTTCGGCTGGGTATTCAGGGCTTCTGGAACTTCAGCCACTATGATCTTTCGGTCGTTTATCCGCAGGTCACAGTGGAAAACGTCCATTTGGGCGACAGCCTGATGAGCCTTGGCTACCGGCTGCGCAGCCATGATGAATAAAAGCCGGGCACACAGCACATGACTGTTTCCGGCGGGGTGTACCCCAGCGCCTGCCCCGGCATGGGTGCAGGATCCTGTGGTACACCCCGATTTTCATGCTGTTTTTTACTTTATTTTAATAAGGAGCCAAACATGGCAAAGCTATATTACCGTTACGGCGCAATGAACAGCGGCAAAACCACGGCGCTTTTGCAGGTTGCTTTCAATTATAACGAACGCGGCATGCGGGTGCTGATTCTGAAAGCCAGCGTGGACACCAAAGGCGGCGATCATATTGTTTCCCGCCTGGGGGTCAGCCACAAGGTGGATGTGCTGGTCAGCCCGGACATGGACATCCTGGATATCGTCCGGGCCGATACCGCCGCCCATGGCAGCGCCCCTGCCTGTGTGCTGTGTGACGAAAGCCAGTTCTTTACCCCGGCGCAGGCCGAGCAGCTGTTTTTGGTCACGGTGGACCTGAACATTCCGGTCATCTGCTATGGGCTGCGGGCGGACTTTATGAACCGCGGTTTCCCCGGTTCCACCCGCCTTTTGGAGCTGGCCCACACGATCGAGGAGATGAAAACCATCTGTGCCTGCGGCCGCAAAGCCACCTGCAACGGCCGCAAGGTAAACGGCGAGTTCGTATTTGAGGGCGCCCAGGTTGCGATTGACACAGTGGATGCTGTAGAGTATCAGAGCCTTTGCCCCCAGTGCTGGTACCGGGAATACCGCGCTTTCCTGAAACGCCACCCCGCGCACCAGTGATCCATTCTTTTATTTCAATCTGTGTTTCGCCCTTTTATATAAGGCAACACCGCACAATTCCCGCCTTGCGGCTTAAGCACCGCTCCGGCAGCTGCGGCACGGCATCTGCGTTGCCAAAATGCTCGATAAGACATCCAGTATTATCTGCGCTTTTGGCTTGGCATCTGCCGCACCTCGCTCGCCGTATCGGCACTTAGAATTATGCGGTATTGCCATAAGTAAATGACAACATATATGGCACAAAAGCCGCTGCCCAGCCTTGCAGCACCGCTTTTGTGCCATTTTTGTTTCCAACACTTTGCGGCACAATTTTCAGAGCACCAAAAGGCTGCATATACAAGATATGTTTTATGTGCAGCAATTTCCATTCCATTTTTCGCACATATTTTGCCATCGCGAATATTTTTTAGCATACTGTATTTCTTCCCATTGCAAATTATGCACGAATGCGCAAAAGAAGTGCGCTTGCGTACATTTTTTGCGTTACCGAATTTGTGCGTTTGTTTTCTGTGATTCATTCAGCATTTTACACGTTTTCCCCTATAATTTCGTTGTAACCGTTTGCAACATATACAAATACGCACAAATTGCCTCAATTTGTGCAAGATTTTGCCGTAATTTTTGTTAGATGCGGGGTCGAGCTGCTTCAGCATTATGTACAAATCGTTTTACCTTAGTTCGTATGTTTTGACATGAGTTGATTTTTTGCCCATTCAATTAAAGCAATATTTGTTTGTTTTTATAATTTGCACACCATTTTGGATATTTTTTTGATGTTCACAATTTGTTATTATAATAGCGTTGAATGAAGCGGTCAGTTGTCAGGCCGCTCGTTATATGAACATTTTTAGGAGGACTAAAACAATGAAAAAGGCAATCGCCCTTGCAATGGCCAGCGTTATGGCTGCTGGCCTGCTGGCAGGCTGCGGCGGCTCCGCTGCCAACAGCACCGCAGCTTCTTCTGAAGCTGCTTCCACCTCTACCGAGGCCGCTTCCGCCGACAGCACTGCAGCTGCTACCGAGGCTCATACCGTCAACACCACCGATCCCATCACCCTGACCATCAGCTGGTGGGGCGGCGATGCCCGCCAGGCTGCATACGAGGCTGCCTGCAAGGCATTCACTGAAAAATACCCCAACATCACCGTTGAGTGCACTTACGGCCCGTGGAACGGCTGGGAGGAAGCTCAGTCCACTGCCCTGGCTGCCGGCAACGCTGCCGACGTGATGCAGGTCAACTGGAACTGGCTGTACCAGTACTCCGGCAAGGGCCAGAGCTTCGTTAACCTGAACGATTACTCCGATGTGCTGGATCTGACCCAGTTTCCCTCTAGCGCTCTGGATGCCTGCACTGTGGCTAATTCCCTGCAGGCTGTTCCCGTCGCTATGGCCGGCCGTATTTACTACTGGAACATGGCAACCTTCAAGAAGGCTGGCCTGGATCACTACCCCACTACCGAGCAGGAACTGCTGGACGCCGCCAAGACCTTCCAGGAAAAGCTGGGCGATGACTACTATCCGCTGGCTGCCGGCCCGCTGGACCGCATGATCATGATGACCTTCTACCTGGAAAGCAAGTACGGCGAGCCCTGGGTTACCGACAGCACCCTGAACTACACCGTTGAGCAGCTGCAGGAAGGTCTGGAATGGATCCAGAGCCTGGAAGATAACCACGTGATGCCCGACCTGAAGACCATGAACGCCTCTGGCGATAAGACCATCACCGATGGTCAGGCCTGGATCACCGGCAAGTACGCCGGCATCTTCACCTGGGACTCCAGCGCACTGAGTGCAAGCCAGAACCTGCCCGACGACGCTGAGTACGTTGTTGGCGACGAAATCAAGTGGGGCGAGGCTGCCAACGGCGGTTTTGCCAAGGTTTCCATGGGCATGGCTGTTACCCAGAGCTGCGAGCATCCTGTTGAAGCTGCTGCCCTGATCAACTTCATCCTGAACGAAAAAGAGGGCGCTTCCATCATGGGCACCCAGTGCGGCATGGTTTGCTCCAAGGCCGGCCAGGAATACGCCAAGGAAGCCGGTGCTGTCAACGAGCTGATTCTGGAAGCCAACACCAAGGTTATGGCTTTTGTTGACCAGCCGTTCGACCCCTGCTACGAGAGCACTTCCCTGAAGGACGAGACCAATGGCGTGTACAGCGATGTGTTTGAAGGCTTCAGCTACGATCAGTATGATTCCGCCGAGGCTGCCCAGATCCTGTACGATGGCATCTGCGAAGCGCTTGCCTAATCCCCGTTTTCACACTAAAGGCAATACCGCACAATTCCCGCCTAACGGCTCAAGCACCGCTCCGGCGGCTGCGGCACGGCATCTGCGTTGCCAAAATGCTCGATAATACACAAAGTATTATCTGCGCTTTTGGCTTAGCAGCTGCCGCACCTCGCTCGCCGTATCGGCACTTAGAATTATGCGGTATTACCCTAGCCTTTAGTTAATGGTTATCCCACCCGATCCACCGTACAATGTAGGTACGGTGGATCTTTATTTTTGCGGAAGGGAGGGCCTACACTTGAACCGAAGGTATCTCACAGCTGTCACGCCGCTGCCTGATTATATTCTGCAGGTCGATTTTGTGTCCGGAAGTCGGCTTTTGCTGGATATGAAGCCGTATCTGGATAAGATTCGGTTTCGCCCGCTTGCTGATGCGCGGGTGTGGAACAGCGCTGTGACCAACGGCATCTTTGTCCGCTTTGGCGATGTGGAGCTAAGCCATGACGAAATTTTGACCATGGCAGAGCAGGCATACGAATGAAAAAAGCAACGCAAAATAGAGAAATTTAAGGAGGAAAGACATGAACTGTATCCAAAAAATGCTGGCAGCTGCGCTCGGCTGCGTGCTGAGTGCGCTGCTTCTGACCGGCTGCGGAGAAAAAGAAGAGCCGGTCAACATAACGCTTGCAAACCACAGCGGTCACGGCATCACATCTATCAGCATCACGCCCTCGACCAGCGATGAATGGGACACGGAGCTTGTCGACGGTATCTTCCAGAGCGGAGAAATGATGGAAGTCAGCCTTGGTTCCTACAAGCCGTCTGAGCTTCCGGACTTCAACATTCTTGTCTACAACGAAGAAAGCTACGTCCTGTACGACAACGATGTTGACGAAGTGGATTTTACAATCCACGATGGCGACTATGTTGTATTCCTGTCTCCGGACGGCGACGACAGCATCGTGGTCTGCACATCGGAGGAATATGACAATCTGTACGCCGGCGATGGCGAGAACGCCCCGACAGGCTACACGGCCGAAGAGCTTGGGCAGACTGGCGGTATGTCAGGCTTCTCCGGCTGCTGGAAGCTTGAAAACGCGCCGTTCTATTTCGTCATCAACGTATCTATCGCGTCCATATACAATTCCAGCTGCTTTGCGTAAAACTGCCCGCTGACGATGGTCTTTATGTCGTGCAGCACGTCGGACAGGTTGACCTCGGTCTCGTCCAGCTGGATCTTTCCGCTTTCGATGCGGCTCATATCCAGAATATCATTGATGAGCGAAAGCAGGTGGCTGCCGGAGGCAAGTATCTTGGTAAGGTAATCCTTCACGCGGTCCCTGTCGTCCAGATGGCTGACCGCCAGCGTGGTAAAGCCGATGATTGCATTCATCGGGGTGCGGATGTCGTGGGACATATTGGAAAGGAAGGTGCTCTTGGCGCGGTTGGCGTTTTCGGCGGCGGCCACGGCATCCGAGAGCGCCTGGTTCGCCTGCCTGTCGGCGGTGCGGTCAGACAGAACCAGAATGTGCTTGGTTTGGCCCTCGACCTCGCTGCCCATGGCAACCACATGGAACCAGCGATGCTCCCCGGTTTTCTGATGGACAAACTCCGTGTCCCATTCGCGCTGGTCGCCGCAGGCAAGCCCTTCCAGATAATTTTTGGTGCGGCCGGGGAAATCCGCCGGGTACAGCAGGGCCAGTGTGCCGATATTCTTGCGCACGCTCTTCATCGTCAGGCCCAGCAGCCGTTCTATGTTCGGGCTGACATAATCCGCCCGGTTCTTTTGGGCATCCAGCAGCAGGAAAACGTCGTCCACGTTCTGGGACAGCTTCTCGAACAGCACATCCCGGTACAAAATCGCGGTGTTCTGGCGGCGCAGCTTGGTGCGGCCCCGGTGCATGACCATCAGAAGGACCATTGCCGCAATCGACAGGACAACGAGGGCTACGATCTGCATCGTGCGCTGCCAAAGCTGGTTCATGGCGGCATTGACGGTATCCCGCGGGACAAGCCCCACCAGGATCCAGTTCTGGATGCCGGTGCTTTCGTAGACCATATAGAAGCTTGTGCCGTCCAGCGTCACCTCGCGGTTTCCGGTGATGCCCTGCGCAAAGTCGTCCGTAAGCTCCTGTATCTGCGCCTCGGTAAGGTCGGAATACTCTTGCAGTATCGCTATAAAGTTATAAATGGATTCCGAGTCTTCTGAGATATTTTCGATCACGACCTGCCCGTCCGGGTAGATGACAAAGGAGCTGGCCGCTCCGCCGAAAGCTGAATCGTCCACGGTCTTCATCACAACATTGTTGTAGTGGCTGATGGCAATGGCATCGTAGGCAAAGCCGCGGTAGATGCCCTTGGTTTCGGGGCAGATGAACACCAGCATCGGGTCCTGCCCGGGCAGGGCCGCGTTCAGCACAACGTCCTTCTGGTCGGAAAGCAGCTCGTCCAGATTGCTCTGCAGGCCCAGGTAGCCCGTTTTCCCGCTGGGGGTCATGTAGTTGCCGTCGTAAGAAAGAAAGTAGAATTCGGCAAAGCCAAGCTGCTGCTGCGCTGACTCCAGATACGCCTGCGTGCTGGCATCATCGAGGTCACTGCTCAGAAAGCCGTTCCACACATGCAGGTAGGAGATGTTCTTCTTGACGATCATGCTCAGCATATTGTTGGATTTGTGCAGGAGTTCCTCCAAATGCTCGGTGCTTTCCGCATAGATGGTTTTTGACACAAACGAAAGGTACTGCAAGCTAAGGCAGACAAGCAGCGCAATCGACAGCAGGCAGGCCGCCGCAGCATGCCAATTTCGCCGCGAATGCCGCTTTATTTTTATTTTATGCTTAGTTTCTTCCAAAGAGCATTACCCCCCCCCGAATGTAATATAGCTTTCCGGCGCGGCCAGCGTCACGCTGCCGCCGGAAAGTGCCTCGCTCCAGGCGTCTTTGACCGTAGCCTCCCCGCGCTCAAACGCGCGGCTTTCGTCCTGCAGCAGCGGCGCCATCTGCTTTTCGGTTGCCAGGCAGGTCACGGTGACGGTGTCGTCATCCTGCAGCGGCTGGCCGCCGCGGGTGATGCCGGTCAGCGTATAGCTGCCGTTGTTCTCCTGCACCTGCACGGCAATGCCGCTGACCACCGGCAGGGAACCGCGGTTGAACGGGGTAAAGCCGCCCTCGCAGCCTTCCACAAAGGCGCGCACGGTGTCCTTCAGCTCGGCACCCGTCATGGTGCGCCGGTACGACATAAGCCCGTTGGGCATGATCATGGCGCGCGCTGTTGTCTGGGTATAGTCTGCCTGCAGCACGCTGCCGGTAAAGCTGCTGGCGGGTGCCACCAGCACGTCGGTGCCGTACAGCCCGCGCAGCGTGTTTGCCATGACCGAGAAGGACGCATTGCCGCCGTTTTTGTGGAACACGTTGGAATAGGCGGTTTCACTGGTCAGCACAACGTCGCTTGTGTCGGGCGTTTCCTCTGTCAGAAGGCGGGCGTTGAACGCACGGTAGGCCTGCCCGGCGTCATATTCGCCCGCAATCATCTTGGAAACCACATCCTGAGAGATGGCAAAGAAATCGTTGGAGGCGATGCGGATGAACATGTGGTTTTCTTCCACCACCGAGCGCACGTCCTTCATGGTGTCGGTCAGGTGGTAGCTGACATTCTGGCTGTAGCTCAAAAGATCCTGTCCGTCCGCGAGGATCTGCTCCTGCGCCCCCTCCGACAGCATGACGTGCAGGACATGCATTGCCTTGTCGCGCCGGGCGGCGTCCTGCTCCAGGTCGCGGTTCAGCGCTACCTGGAAGTAGGGGGTGGTCATCAGCCATTTTTCGCCGTTCTGGTTGAAGAACGGCAAAAAGGTCGCGTCGATGCCCTGCTCCCGGAACATCTGTACGCCGGCGGAGCTGCCAAAGTACATGGCAAGCTCCCCCTTGCCGAACATCCCGGTCACGGCGTCGTAATTCAGCTCTAAGTCCGCCGCCGTAAGACCGGTGTCCTGAATGAACTGCTCCATACGTTCGAAGGCACCCGGCCAGACGGTATCGTCCAGCCCGACACGGGCGGTGCTGGCGGGGTAGCTGTAGGCGGTGCGCCATTTGCGCCCTGCCGTGGTCTTAAGCTCGGCGGCGGAAAGCCCCTGCAGCGTTTCCATGCAGGTGTAGTCGTAGGCATAATCGGCGGTAAAGCCACGGATGCCCGCCTCGTCAAAGGCTTTGCAGGCAGCGGCAAAGCTGGCATAATCGGTGGGCAGCGGGATACCGTATTCCTCAAAAAGGCCGCGGTTGACCACAAAGCCGTGGGCGTCTGCGCATACGGGCAGCCAGTTTACACTGCCGTCCTCATTTTTAAAGCTGTTGAGGTAGGTATTGTAGACAGCGCCTGCCTCGTTGGTGGTGGAAAGGTCCATCAGGCTGTCCCTCAGGGGGGCCGCATCGTGCAGGGAGAAGCGGCAGCAGGTTATAATGTCCGGCAGACCGCCGTTTTCCTGCAAGAATTTGTAAAAGTCCAGATCGTTGTTGCCCACGATAAACTCAATGTTTACGTCCGGCAGCTGCGCCTGCACGTAGGGGGCGTACTTTTCGTAGAGGCTGTTGGACCACAAATAGACCTGAATGGTGTCGGCGTCCTCCTGTGCCTGCACCGCCTCGGTGCTTTTTCCGGCGCAGCCGGTCAGCAGGAACAGCCCCAGCACCGTGGCTGCAAGCAGGGAGGAAATTCTGTGCAGTGGTTTCTTTTTCATCCGGTTTTTCTCCTTATTTTTTGACGGTCTGCTATATAGGCTGTGACGCAGGAAAAAACGCCTTCAGGGCATGGCGGACCCATACCTGAAAGCGCTGTCTGACCGTATTAAACAATATCCGCGGGCAGCAGAAAACAGCAGAGCGTCATAGATGCCCTGCTTTGTGCCGCCGGTGTATCGCTGTGTTTTCACCCTCGTCAACTCCTGCCCCCAAAAGGACGCGAAGCTACCGGCGGCAGTAAAACAACAATTTCTTGTTGGCAACTGGCTGACCCGATGGGCCCCTATAGCTTTGCGTCGCCGATTTGCACCGGGTTTGCCTGTGGACTTGTAGAGAAATAGTATACCACATGAGGTGGTTTTTGACAAGGCGAAAGCGGAAATAAATCCGCTTGCACGCACAACAGGCAAAAACGCGCCCCCTCTTGGCCCCCTCTGCGCGGGGGCACCGCCCGCAGGCGGTGGGGGAGAGAACCGTGCGGCGGGCAGGAATGTTTCGGGCCCAGACTGGCGAAAACTCTTGTAGGGGCGAGCATTGCTCGCCCGTGCCCGATTGCCTTACAAGACAACTGTCCCGGAAAATGTGTTGCGGCGGTAAGTGGGCGGGCGACCAATGGTCGCCCCTACACACGCAACAGGGAAAAACGCGCGTCCTCTCCGCCGCTGCAAAAAACGTAGGGGCGGATTCCATATCCGCCCGTGCCCGCCTGCGGCAGGATAAACTTCCGCGGGCGCATATAGAATGCGCCCCTACGGACTGTGCAGCCAAACGGGTCATT
>ERZ827516.1072-NODE-1072-length-26449-cov-3.614837_pt1 | contig 26449 bp, 19 predicted proteins | sample MGYA00519703_ERZ827516 | MGnify/ENA primary metagenome ERZ827516 (study PRJEB31778, sample SAMEA3449337) | human gut metagenome | biome: human gut; feature: human-associated habitat; material: faeces | place: United Kingdom | collected 2010/2012 ...
TTCCTTGTTTTGGTTCAAGGTTACGAACGAGCACCGCGAGTTTCGCAATTACCTAAACTACAGTTATAGTATGACAAATCAGCTCATAGATATTTCTGTGCGAAAAAAGCAGCACATCTATGCTGCTTTTTCCTTCTTTCTGTAGTCGTTTTTTATTCGAATACAACAGCTTTCATCTCACCATTTGGTACCTTTCGACTACCCGGCGTATCCGGCCTGCAGTACCAACGCCTTCGCACGTTCCGCTCTCATCCACCAATTGTGCAGAAAGAAGCCGAAAAAACAAAGAGCAAAAGAAACCGTCTTACTTCATAAAACACCACGACCTCTCCGGCATATGCCCGATGACCTTACAGCCGGGTTTCCCCATTCAGATCTTTCATCTTTCATCAGGCCGCAGACCTTACAGGTTTTCCTGACAGGGAATCTTTTGTTCCTGCATAAGCAGAATGATTTCATTCTTATCGGCATCCGTAATATGACAAAAATTATTTTTCATCATATTAATGTCAGCAGTTAATGCTGAAAAAATACAGAAAGGATTTAAAAATATGAACGATTTCATAAACGAACCAGAAGAAATGGAGCCTGTAGAGATTGAAGGAACTGAGGAAACAGCCGGGGAAGTAACAGACAGTACAGAGGAAACTCCTACTGCGGAGACAGTCAGCAAATTCAGAGAACTGACTTCTAACAGGATGAAGATGATCGGGCAGCAGCTTTTCCAGATGAAAAAGATCCCGGAAAAAAGAGGAATTGATTATTCCAGGGAGGATGTAGAGAAGATCTTCACTTACTTAAGAAACGAGATCGACAAATGCGAAAGTGAATTTATCAAAAAATTTGACGAAAAGAAAGCAGACAAGTTTGACTTTGATTTCAAATTCTAAGATGCATTACAGAGCTATTATTTCGTAAATTTGAATTCACTTTTTAAGGAATTTTTTAAAAAAGGTTGCCAAACAGCAGCCTTTTTTAGCTTTTCCTCTTGAAAATATTAAAAGCTCTGCTTGTAGCGGACTGGCAGATTTGGATTTGACTCCGATAGATACCAGTAAAGTTATCAATATGCGTTTTATGTTCGATGGCTGTAGTGGATTAACTTCTCTCAATTTGACGAATCTGGACACAAAAAATGTTACCAATATGGATTGTATGTTCCGCGGTTGCAGCGGACTTACGGCTCTGGATCTGTCTCATCTGGATACGCGAAATGTCACAAGTATGACTTCTATGTTCTACGATTGCAGTGGGTTGACTACCTTGGATTTATCTTCTCTTAATACACAGAAAGTAATGGATATGGGTTATATGTTTTCCGGTTGTACTAGCCTGACAACTCTGAATCTGTCTTTCTTGGATACACAAAAGGTAACCGGAATGAGTCGGATGTTCGACGATTGTGATAAACTTACAAGCTTGTCCCTCGGGGAGAAATTTGCCTTTGTCGGCTCAAATTATTATCTGTCAGAAGGAACCTGGTACGCCTCCGACGGCACTGCCTACACATCCAACGGAAAATCTTGTACCATACCAAACAACAAGGCCGACACCTACACCAGAAGATAGATTAGAAAACCAAAACTCATTAACCAACAAACACACCTGTCTCAATCTTAAGATTGCCCACAGGTGTGTTTCTCTCGTTTATAATCCACATTTTCGACATATAAAAACGCAAGCCATATTTCTACAGCTTGCGTCTTCTCAAATTTAATATTTCCAAAAACAGTCTTCAAGACCTGCTTTCAGTCCAGGATAAAATCCAGTAAACCATCCCTCATACATTCCAGTCCCACAGAGAGACCTTCTCCGATAAGGGGCAGGAACATAAAGACAAAACTGAATACGAAACATGGGATCACACATTCCCAGTTATATCCAAACTCAGGCTGCATGTACATCAAGATGATAGTCAGGATCCCGGCTATAAATGTAATTCCAGACAAAGTGGCAAGGATTATGCCTCCGTAAACACAGACAAAGATCACAACCATATGTACTGCACTCAGTATAAGGTAAAGAAGCAGGGCAAAGAACTTTCCCAACATCCTTCTAAACCACTTTCCAGCAGCTGTTTTTCTCTTTCCTTCCGGAGGAGTCACCTTTTCTCCGCAGCGTGGACAAAAAACACCTTTTTCCGGAATATAAGCACCACAATGTTCACATCTCAACATAATACATACCTCCTTTGTACAGGTCAGCTACCTTCGCTCACCCCGCTTCTTCTATTTCTATCTCCACATCCTTGGTTACCCTGATGAGGACAACGATCCTGTGTTTGCTCTTGTATGCAACCATTCTGTGTATACGGATGTCATCATCGGTAAGGGTGACCCTTGAGTTCGCCGCATATCTCAAAAATGACTCCTTCGTTCTTTTTGCTATTTCCTTCTGCATCTTTTTCACATAATCCGTAAACTGTTTATCAGTAAAAATAGAGTTTATTCCAACCTCACACCGGAACAGCCCTTTTCCGGACCAGGGAACATCTCCTTTATTTTCAGCAACAAACCCATAGACATCGATAAATGTGATACCAGCCGGATCTGCTTCATCGACATAAAACTGAAGCCTTCTACTGTCAACTGTATCCGTATGATAGTTTGTTCTCTTTCTGATTATTTCGCGTATTTTCCTTTCATTCCAGATAAAACCAATCTCATCCAGCATATCTTCCTTCCAAAAACTTAAGTCCTTATCCTGGATCTGTGCCACTGCCCAGTCACCCACTTTTTTATTCCCTATTCGCATATCCGCGGAGATCATGCCTTTCCCCCTCCAGATTGAGGAAAACTTATCGAACTGTCCCAGCCATTTGCTCTCCTTGTTGCGGTAGGAAATAAAATACAGGTACCATGCTTCCAGGTCATACTGCCCCACATGGGCATTTTTCCCAATACGGCCATCATGTTTTTCCTTCCATTCCTTTCCCATCTGGTACCATTCCTCCTGATAAAGAGGACGGATCCCACAATCGATCTTATTATCGATCATCAGATGAACTACTTCATCCGGAAAACTCCCTTCCCTGATCCTTTTATTTATCTCTATCCACCACTTACCGACTTTGCATCCGTCAACAATCAGGTGTTCCGGGATATCCCAGGACTGTGTACGTTCATGGTATTTTTTTACTTCATCTGCCATTTTGATTGCATTATTGATAATACGTGTTTCACTTTTATTATATCTCATAAACCCCTCCTAGATTTAGTTCTTTTCATGGTTCCATCATACAATATGATGTTATGAACTGGTTTTGGTACGAAAAAAATGGCAGATACAGACTCTTTTGGGTAGCCGGAGATATTGCCGTGACAGATAAAAAGCACTCTAATCATAAAATTCTCATGTTCTGAAATGCCCTGTATTGCCGAGTTTTGCGTTGTTTTATCGGCTTTTCAGGGTATTATATTTTTCTTGTTTAAAACTACACTTTTTGCAAAATACTTCAAATGGTTCAAGGGGTTTGAAATGCCTTATAAATGTAAATTGTATTATACTCCTACGGCTGTTGTTCATCGCAACCACCATTTTGATACAATCCGACGGTTGCACCCCCTAAATACATGAGATGCATCACCCTCCATCCGGGCATTGGATCAGGCTACTCTTCATTTTATGGACAATTGCAGAGTAGTCTTTTTTTCCACGAAAAAAGAGATATCAACGCGCCAGGGTCAATATCTCTTCCTTATTATTACTATAATAATTCCGCATTCTTTACACTTCTGTAATGTGAGTCAATATATATTTTTTTTGCTTCATTACTAAACCTATATTTGTGAAGAACTCACGACTAAAGTCGCGAGCTTCCAACAGAGAACAAAACCTTTATGGATAGGATTACGTCCGTCTCTATCAGATTTCCTGCTTCATCTGCCCGGTGCATTACCTTTCGGTCGTGTCTTACCCAGGCTCTCTGACATGCACCCTTGTGATGCCAGTCCTACTGCGGTGCAGGCTTTATAAGTGGACTTTCACCACGGCTCCCACGCTCCCCCGAGGTACCGTTACATGGTCATCTGGCTGCTTACTTTCCGGATGGCTGGTTTCTATGTGACCGGTTTTACCCGCTGCTTTTGTCTATGGTTATCTCCGTTTCCGGTTTACATGATGATCTGTATCCCCTCGCTCTTCAGGATGGAAAGCCCCTCTGCATGGATGTTCTTCTGGGCGTTCTCATCCCGGTCATGCCAGGTCCCGCACTGCGGGCAGGTCCATTCCCTGACCTTCAGGTCCTTGACCTCCGTGTTCTTATACCCGCAGCACCTGCATGTCTGGGAGGAAGGGAACCACCGGCTCACCTTGCGGAAGTATTTCCCTGCCTTCTCCATCTTATACTTTACAATGGTCAGGAACTGTGACCAGCCCACCGAAGCGATGGCCTTGGAAAGATGCCGGTTCTTCATCATGTTCTTCACCGCCAGGTCTTCGCAGATGAAAGCGGTGTAATTATCTGCAATGGCCCTTGCCAGCTTATGATGGAAATCCCGTCTCTGGTCAGCAGTCTTACGCTGCTCCTTTGCCACCTTCGCACGTGCCTTCTCCCAGTTCTTCGACCCCCTGTGGGTGTTTTGGTCGTACTGCTTTCTGGATAAACTCTGCTGGAACCTGCGCAGGCGCCTTGCGTGGACTTTGATCCATCTTGGGTTGGGGACGGTAAATGTCTCTTTTGCATTTCCGAACATCCCGAACACCTTGAGCCCGAGATCAACAGAAAAGACCTCGTCTGCATGGATGACCGTCGGGAACACCGGACGGTCGATCACCGTTTCCATCTGCAGGGATACCCGGTACCGGCTGTTCCTCCTGGTCACGGTGGCAGATTTTATGGATACCCCCTGAGGCTGCAGATCTGCAAGTGTCTTCCCCTTCGGGAGTACGAACCGGACATTGCCGATCTTGGGAAGCTTCAGGTATGGCAGCCCGTCTATCATCTTTAATTCGATGTTATTGTTTGTATAGTTCGTGGTAAAGCTGTTCCCGTTCGGCTTCCTGGAGGAAGCAAAGTTTGGGAAGCCTGCCTTCCCGCTGAAAAAGTTCTGGTAGGCAGTGTCCACGTTCTGGCAGGCATTCTGGTAGACAAACTTGTCAGTCCGTTTCAGGAATTCCTTCTCTTCCTTCAGCTTTGGCAGGAACTCCTTTTTATACTGGTCTATGGAAAGGGTTTCCCTGTGCTCGTCATAATATTTGATCCGTTCAGCCAGATAATTGTTATGGACATACCGGCTGTTGCCGATGTTCTGGTTGATGCGGGAGGTCTGATCCCCGGGGATCAGTTCCAGGAGCAGGCCGTAGTTGTAGATGCATTTGCCATAAGGCTCCAGTGCCTTATTCTTGCGCTCTGTGATATTGTGTCCGCCCTTTCCTCCATGGAATACGAATACCCCGTCTACTACCTCCACTGTAACAGGGGATTTGGAAGACTTCTTCTCCTTCTCCCCAGTAGCCTTGCCCTTACTGATGATCTTCTTGTTTACGTTGGCCATGCCCACACCTCCTTCGTTAATCTAACTGTCCTTATTATGACAAAAAAATGAACTCATGAAAACTGACACGAGAAAAACAGCAGGCATGGGGAAGATAAAAAAACCGCCTAACTCATGACTGAAGTCACGAGAATGCGGCGGCTAATTTTCAATTGTTTTCTGAGATACCTGTCCGACAGATGCTGCAAAGTATCCATCTGACCATAAAGTATGCTCTTTCCAGTAACATCTCGAAAATATAACATCATATTTTTTCCATGCATAAAACGTACTGCACTGTTTTAATTTTGCCACGATCTTCCTGACAGAGTCTGCCGGATTATACTGCAGCAGGATATGTATATGGTCTCTGTCAGTCTCCATCCGTTTGACATACCAGCGGTTCTTTACGCTCGTATCAAAGATCCATTGCTTTATATCTTCCTTAAGATCCCCGTACAGCAGTTTCTTTCTGTATTTTGTTACAAATATAAGATGGACCATCAGCAGGTTTTTATTATGCCGTCTGTGCTGGAAGCAGTCATCATTTTTTTTCATAAAAATCTCCTTTTCATGATAAATCTTATTGATTGCCACCATATATTATGTTAAAATATATATGGTGAAATAATTATAACACAGAAAGGAGATCTCCATAATGCCAGAGTTTACAAAAACAATGAAACTGCATATCCATGTATCGGAAGAAGATGCCGCACTGCTTTGCGAACTGACGGAACGTTATGCTGAAGCCTGCACTGAGATCTCAAAATATGTGTTTGATAATGGTTTCCCCCTGAACTTTATGGATATCCAGAAAGTAATGTACGACGATATCCGTAAAACATTCCAGCTGAAATCCCAGATGACCATTTCGTCGTTCAAGACAGTGACTGCCCGGTATAAAACCGTTCAGGATCAGCTGGAAAAGAAGCCTTACAGATATGAAGATGAACATGGGGAGTGGAGATCCATCCAGAGAACACTGGAATGGTTGCAGCGTCCCATCGTGTTCTCCCGTCCGCAGGCAGACCTTGTACGCGGCAGGGATTACAGTTTTACAGATGACGGGAAGGTTTTATCCCTGAACACTCTTGGAAAACGGATAAAGGTTACTTTTGATGTACCGGAATACTTTCAGGAGTATTTTGATGGTACATGGAAATTTGGCACGGGGAAGGTCGTCAGCCTCCTCGGGGAATGGTATTTCCACATCCCGATGACAAAGTACATCAAACCGCCTGATACTGACAGTATCAGGCATGTCGTAGGCATCGACCGGGGGCTCCGGTTCCTTGCCACAGTCTATGACGAAAAAGGACAGACATTGTTCTTCAATGGTAAAGAGATCCTGGCAAAGCGTGACGTTTATAAAAAAGTCCGTGCAGAGCTGCAGGAAAAAGGCACAAAGTCGGCAAAACGTGTATTAAAACGTATCTCCGGACGAGAGAACCGCTGGATGACTGATGTTAACCATCAGATCACAAAGACACTCGTTGACAGATACGGTCCGGATACACTGTTCATACTGGAAGACCTTGCGGATGTCAGTTTTGATGAACAGAACCTGTCCAACAGGACAAAGGAGCAGCGCAACCAGCTGAGGAGCTGGGCATTCTACCAGATGGGACAGTTCCTTGCATACAAGGCAGCTGAGAATAACTCCATGACACTGGAAGTTCCTGCTGATTATACTTCACAGAGATGCCCGAAATGTGGCCGGATACATAAGGAAAACCGGAAGCATGGGATCCATGAATACATTTGTGACCGCTGTGGATACCGTTCCAACGATGACCGTACCGCAGCCATGAATCTGCAGGTACTTGGCACGATGTATATCTCGGGGGATGAAAACCCAAGGTTTGGAGTACGAAAAAAAACAAAACGATGATCAACGCTGTCGGGCATATCCTGGCAGCCAACGGGTGTTGTCAATCACCCGTATGCGGACACAGTCTCCTGTACCGGAGGATGTAGGCGAAAACACAGTCTGGGAGCTTTCCCTCGGGAATGACGTCAGGACCAGATGGGTGATCTGCGAACCCCGCTCCCCTAAATGGCAGAGGCCTTTAGCAAGCCTCGATCCCTTTAGGGTCGGGGTAATTGACTTACTTTCATACTACAATCTCCTTAAATATCCGTCTTCTACTCCTCCATTAGGTGGCCAATGAACATCTCCCGTTTCCTGATCATAATATTGTGGGTTATCAAATACCTCTTTATTTGACAAATGGAATATTTTCTTCTGCTCTATAAATATCAATCATCAGAAAGCCCTGTACGATTATTTTATATAAAAAAAAGTTGTAAAGTGGTGTACTAGAATTATTTTTCATAATATGCAAAAAAGCCGCTCCTCATCGGGAACGGCTACGGTATCAACAACCTCAGACTTATAAATTACCATGTAAGAAACAAAGACTGTGTCAGACTACAACTGTCTTCATGATGAAAGGATGGTGAAAAATCAATGCTTGTATACTCACATTTTCTACACTGCTATTGACATTACTTTTCTGTACTACTATAATGAATCCCGAAAACGAAGGGAGGTTTTCGAAATGAAAACATGGACAAAGAAGTTCCAGAAAATGTTAACATTAATACTTGCTATCTGCCTCGTTACAGGATGCATGGGATTCTCAAATGTGCAGGCAGCCACTAGAAAGTCAGGCACAACCTACTACCATACCTGCATAAATGGGAAAAAAGGTGGAACATTAACAAACTATGGCAGAAAATACTATATGTCAGGCACAAGAAAAGCTGTATGTAAAGGAAACACTTTGACAATGTATGCGTCATTTAATACTTCCAAAAACGGAGTATTAAACAGTCAAAACAAAAAGGCGTATATAAAATACGGAAAACATACATTTAAACTTACATCCAAAACAAAATACTACTTTTCTGGGGATGAAGGTCCCGATGAATACTGCTCAAAATCCGCTTTCATGTCTACCATGAGAAGCATGAATGGATTAGGTCTGTGTATTAAGGTCACCAATGGAAAAGTTGTTGAAATGTCATTCCGTTCATGATATTACAAAAGCCGCAAAGTAGGATTTTCTGCTTTACGGCTTTTGTTTAACATATCTTAATCCTTTTTATGATCCGTATGAAAAAAACCGGGATTATCCGGCTTCTTATAGGTGGAGCCAGGGAATAAGCCCTGACTTCCACAGTAACATTAATACAGCTTATAATTATCAAAGTTTTCGCCATATACCAGGAAACTTTTTTCCTTATACTCGCTACATACCTAGATAATAATTATTAGGCATATTTTATTTCTTTTTTCCAAACATCTGCAGATATCCTCTACATTTTTCATGATGCTCCCTGGAAGTAGTATTAAAGAGAGGATGTTTCCTCAAGCAGATAAAGATTACCAAAAGCTGCAACCTTGTTTTTTATTACATCGACAATAAAGAAAGACCAGCTTTTTCAGGCTGATCCTCCTCCAGCAGTATTCTTTTATCATACATATTATCCTCATACCATGACGACAGGAGAAACCGGCTTGACACGCTCCCGTCCTGGCTATAAAATATAGATAGGAGGAATCCAATCAATGACTGCAATACAAAAGTATGAGGAATTGGGATTTACCAACGATTTCATGTTCAGCAGGATTATGCAGGACCAAAAAATCTGCAAACCCTTCCTCGAAATGATACTTGATATCAAAATCGACCACATCGAGTACCTGGAATCTCAGAAAACAATAGACCTCAAGGTAGATGCCAAAAGTGTCCGACTGGATATTTTCGTAGACGATGGAAAAACGGTATATAATTGCGAAATGCAAACATCTTTCTTTAAGAATATCCCCAAGAGAAGCCGTTATTATCAAGGATTCATTGATATGGATCTGATAGAAAAAGGTGCAGATTATTCAAAACTTAAGAAAAGTTTTGTCATATTCATTTGCACTTTCGATCTCTTTGGAAAGAACGGATATATCTATACTTTCGAAAATCGATGCGTGGAATATCCAGATTTAAGACTTGGAGATGATGCAATTAAAGTTTTCGTTAACGTCAACGGAAAAGATGATTCACATATCTCATCTGAACTGAAAGAACTCTTAACTTACATCAGAACCTCTAAGATTCCAGACAAATGTGTAAACCCATTAATCAACAATATGGATGAGGCTTTGCGTAAGGCTCGTTCGAATGAAGAATGGAGGAAAGAATATATGATGCTGGAAACAATGCGAAGTGATTATACCCAAAAAGGAGAAGAACGTTACAATAAATTGGTTAAGATTCTTTTGGATAAGAATGACTATACTACTCTGAAGAAGGTAACAGTAGATTCTGATTTTCGCCAGAAGATGTTCGAACATTACGGATTATAAAATTTAACACTGTCAAGTCGGTAAAGGTCGCAGGAAAACTGTGGCCTTTTATTCTTTGTATTTTATCGACTGAAAAGAAAGACTAGCTTTTTCAGGCTGAACCTCCTCCAGCAGAATTCCTGCATGGTTCACAAGTCCCGCTTTTGGACCAACGGTGTTGGTTGTATTTTAATGATCTTTTATGCAGAAAAAAAGCCGGCTTTCACCGACTTATTAAAAACCCTGATCGACAGCATCATACCATTGATCCATTTCATCGAATGAAGGATAAGGATAGGCTGTAACAATACGAAAAGAGGTGTAGTTATCCTTGCATATTACAAGTCTTACAGAGGAAGCCGGATGCATTTGGTTCCAATCCGTTCCCATTGCGATTCCTTCGGCAATAGGCGCTGAAAAAGTGTAATCCAGCTCTAATTCCTGAGCAATCCTTTTATTTTGGATATATTTTTCTACATCCTCTCGATCCTCCCAAAGTATCTCTTTAATACAGGAAACCAACGTATCTACAGAGAAAAACATACAGGCATATGCAAAAGGTTCCTCTCGCATAGACTTAACGTTCTTCTTTAATTTGGCGATCATATGTGCTTTTCCAGTCCAAACATGCTCTTTTACGGCGTGTTTGCAGCCATAAATACCCATGTTCTCTACACAGAGATTTTTAATATTATTTTCTAATTTCGTCATCTTATTTCTCCTTAAGCAGGACAAAAAAAAGACCGACCAGGTTCTGGTCAGTCATGCTACAACAAGCTACTTATAAACTATGGTGCTGCTAACACCTAGTTCTCTTTTAAGTGCGGCGCATCTTATTGGATTACTACTCTCCTCCTCTGTCACGAATGTAACACCCTCTTCCTTTGAGCGTTTTTCGCAGGCAGCACGTTTGATCAACTTATGAAAAGAATTACTCGACATGTAGATATTACAATAATCCTTTCCATCAGCACATTGAAAGCTGTAATCTAAGGATCTGCGATCCATAATGCGGCGCAGATACGGTTTCAGTTCTGGACTGACCAGATATCGTTTCATTTTGCATTCTCCTTTCGTCATTTGATTACTGACAATATGTTGAAGAAATAAGACGGATGAAAAAAGTCCCTGACAGCCATCAAGATAACAGCCATCAGGGAAATAACACCTCAAAGTGAGGAAAGAATATATCACTCGAAGTGAGCTTTTTCGATATATTCTTTTTGTGTTATAAGTATTATATACCGCAAATTGGAGCTGGTCAATTCTGATACGAAAATAAGATCTTTTTTGAGAAGCTTTTCAGATATTATCAACCCATGCAAAATTTTCAACCGGCCATCCCAAAATACTTCCTCTATGGGTATCTGAACATACTTTTTCTAATACAATCTTCAATTTATCATAGAGATTTTTCTTTTTGAAATTATCGTTTTGCATCAACCTAATACTATTTTGGCTCAGAATCTTGTCTTTTAAAGACGACGTGAGCATAAATTCTGGATCTGTGAGTACAATAGCCATTTCAGTTTTTGTACATCCTCTGGTTTTAACATACCAATCTCGCATATGTTGGCTTAAGTCAGAATCTTTCTTTTTGATGTTCTTTGCGACTTCTATCAAATCTTCCTCTCCGTTACAGAAAAACCAATCAGCAATAACTTTAGAGACATACTCTTCTGGAATGCTGCTAATTCTTTCTTCGATTGTTTTTAATATTTCTTTTTTCCTTTCTTCTGTCACACTAATCAACCTCCTGTATTATTTTTGAGTATGCCGTATAGTAGGATTTATAAGCTTCCTACACGAAGACCTCAAGTTATCTTTTACTTTTTGGATTAATATGAAAAATAATATTTTTCATACAAAAAGAAAGACCAGCCTTTTCAGGCTGATCTCCCTCCAGCAGAATTACTGCTTATTTCTTTTTCCGTCTCATGACGAAAACTGCGATTGCGGCTACTGCCACGATTCCAAGACCGATTCCCGCATACATGCCTGCATGGTTCACAAGTCCTGTCTTTGGTCCAACTGTGTTGGTTGTATTATCACTGCTGTCAGCTCCCGGTGCCGGGGTTGTGCTTGGAGCAGGTGTCTCACTTGGAGACGGATTCTCTGCGATGGATACGCCAGCATTTGCAGCTACATCATCTGCATTGTCGGCAGAAGCAATGGCTGTATTTCCAACCATCTTTCCAGCAAGGCTGGAATCAGAAACAACCGCCTGGTAAGTGATCTTTAAGGTAGAACCATATGCAAGATCAGTATTTGTATTTACTACAAAACCGTTATCCGCTTTGGTTACATCTGCCTTGATAGACTTACCGTCTAATGTTGCCTGGATTCCTCCAACTTTCATACCTGTGGTATCAAAATTGTCGCGAACGACAACATTCTTCGCTGTCTGATCTTTCTCTGTCTCTTTTACAGTCAATGTATAGCTGAGTGTATCTCCTACGGAAGCACTGGAGAGGTTAACGTTCTTATCAATAGATAATGCCGGTTTCTCCTCTTCTTTCGGATTTACAGTAACACCATGGTCAGCATCAACCGGATCCATGTTATCAGAAGAGATCACTGCGGTATTCTTAACTGTCTTTCCTGCAAGACTTTCGTCTGCAAATCTGACACTGTAAGTTACCTTCAGGATCTGTTTTGCAGCAAGATCCTTGCCTGTTTCCATTGTGAAGCCGTCATCTGTTACACTTAATTTCTTAGGTGTAAAGAGCTGGTCATCCAGATATGCCTTAATGCTGCTCTCATCGATCACACCCTTATTATCTAAGGCATCTTTGATCACTACATTTACAGCTGTATCTGCAGAAGTTGTCTTGCCGATCAGAGTATATTTTACAGTATCACCAACATTGATCTGGCTGTGATCACCGATCTTTGTAAGGTTCAGTCCGCCTGTTACAGGTTTATCTGAAGGAACTTCAACAATCTCTGTGTCATTGCCCGGATTCATATTGTCACTGCTTACTACCGCTGCGTTCTTGATGGACTTGCCTTTCAGCTTGTCGGAAACAACCTTCATGTCATAAGTAACTTTCATTACCTGACCAGGCTTTAAGTCTTTTCCGGATGTTACGGTAAATCCGTTTTCAGTTACATCCAGACTCTTCGGAGCGAACTCAGAATTGTCAATGTAGCAATGTACGGAGCTTCTGTCGATAGATACATATTTTGCATATGCAGAATCAACAGTATCCTTGATCACTACGTTCTTGGCTGTATCTGTTCCGGAGTTGACCTTAGCTTCCAGAGTGTAAGATACGGTATCACCAACGGATACTTTGGACTGATTTGCCTTCTTGCTGATGGTCATTCCGCCTTCAACAGGATCATCTGTTTTAACTTTTACGGATTCTTTGTCCTTAGCAGTGTCCATGTTGTCACTGGATACGGTAGCGATGTTCTTGAAGGTCTTGCCTTTCAGGGTATCATCTTTTACCTTAACATCATATGTGACTTTCATGACCTGTCCAGGCTTCATATCCTTGCCGGATTTCAGTGTGAATCCTGTAGAGCTGATGCTTAAGTCTGCACCATGGAACTCAGAGTCATCCAGATAGCTTCTGAAGGAATCTTTCACGATCTCAAGATGCTCGAACAGGTCTGCATCCAGGGTATCAGTGATGACTACGTTCTTAGCTGTTTCCTTACCGGAATTAACAGTTGCTGACAGTGTATAGGATACAACGTCTCCAACAGAGACTTCGTTCTTGTTAGCTGTCTTTGTGATAGTCATTCCGCCAACGCCAGGTTTATCCGGAGTATTTGGTGTATCCGGTTTATCCGGAGTATCCGGTGTATCACCATCTCCTACATGAACGGTATGCTCATCATCAGATGGGTTCGTATTGTCACCCCATGTGGTAGCGATGTTTGTTACATCTCTACCGTCTAAGGATGCCTCCTCGAATACAACATCATATGTTACATAGATCGCATGTGTTCCGGAAAGGTCATGTTTTGTCTCAACAACAAATCCGTTATCCTTTTCCTGAACATCAACTTTCAGCTCTTCGTTATCGTAGTAGGTGCGAACAGTTCCTGTTACCAGGTGTGCGCCCTTCTGTTTCATAACATCTTTTACAACTACATTCTTGATAGTTCTTGACTGGTCAGCAGCAGTAACTTTCAGAGTGTATTTACCAACATCCCCAACTTTGTATTTTGTCTTGTCACTGGACTTCGCAATGATCAGTCCTGCATCACCGACAGTTACTCTGTTTGTATCAGTTGGCTCATCACCCGGTACAGTAGAATCATCTTTTGTCAGGGCGACATTCTTGATCTGCTGTCCCTCAAGTTCTGCATCCTTGAAGAGAACATCGTATTTCACAAGGATCTCTTCACCGTATTTCAGGTTTGTATTTGTATACAGGGTATACTCGAAGTCTTTCGCTACGAGCTGTACATCCTCGATCTCTTCCGGTTCTTCTGCACCCTCTCTGAGGATGTATGCCTTGATGGAATCTTTCTGGATGTAAGCACCCTTCTTCTGCAGTTTATCAGCTACAACAACATTTCTTGCAACTGCACCTTCCACTTTCTGTTTAACGGAAACTGTGTAATGTCCAGTCTCGCCTACAGAATAGTTCATCTTGTCAGATGATTTTTCAATGGAAAGCTTTCCACCGTCGATATATACAACATTCTGGTCTTTGACCCATCTGGTATCAGTATAGTGTACTGTTTCATTTGTATTTCTGAATGCTTCATGTGTCCATGTATTGTCTGTCTGGTCATCCAGTGCAAACTTGGTTACACGAACCTGGGCTACATTGAGGATCATTGCTTCCTGTGGTGCATCTGTTACAGTTACAGCAAAGGAAACGGTTTTCTCCTCTCCAGCCGGAAGGGATTCGATTACAAATGTAGCATAAAGCTTGTCATTAAGAGTTCTGGTGCCTGCGATCACACCGTCCTGCTCTTCACTGGAAGCATATTCCGTATATTCTGGGATCATATCCTTTACAAGGACATTCTTCATGTCATCGTTGGATGTGTTCTTAACATTGATGGAATAATTGATGGTATCTCCGTTCTTAACCACGGAACCTGTTGCAGGATCTGCGGATTTGTAAACTTCAAGACCATTAGCCAGTTTGATCGGACTTGGTGTTTTGGTTTCCACTCTTAAGTTGTCACATGTAGCTCTGGCAACATTAAGGATGTCTTTACCAGCAAGAGTCTCAGCCTCAAACAAAACATCATAATTTACAGTAAACTGTTCTTTGTATTCCAGGTCATGACCTGTTGCGATCGCATAATCCGTATCGGAATGCTCGATCTCTGCATCATCCATGAGTTTGCCTGCATCATTGTAGATCTTGATGGATCCGTCAACGATCTTGGCTCCCTCTACCTGAAGTGCGTCCTTGATGATCACGTTACGTGCAGTTGTGCCTTTTTCTGTATTGGAAACAACTACTGTATAATGACCGGTTTCTCCTACTTTGTAGGATGTCTTATCAGATGATTTCTTGATCTGGAGTCCAGGAGTCTCATCCACGATGTGGACACAGTTGTCCTGTCTCTCTTCCTCAGTATTCTCACCTTTTGCAGTTGCAACGTTTACGATATCCTGATCATGAAGGGATGGATCTGTGAAGACTACTGTATAGAATACTTCCAGCTTATCTTCGATTGTCAGGTCTGCTCCTGTATTGATCACGAATGCATTGTCTGCTGTCTGCTCGATCTCAGCACCGTCAAGTTTCTCTCCGTTCAGGCGGACATTGATCTTGGAGATCTTCATGCCTTCCTTTTCGAATGTATCGGTAACAACTACCTGTTTTGCAGTGATATTGTCGCGAAGTTCACGGATTGTCAGTTTGTACTGAGCTTCTTCGCCAACCTGATATTCTGTCTTATCGGATTCCTTAACAATGTCAAGGGCTGGTCCGTAAACAAGAACCTCATGCTCGTCCTCTACAGGGATATTTTCCTTGGAGTTGGCAGTTACGGTATTATGGATACTCTGTCCTGCAAGATCCTCATCTGTGATCTCTACGGCATATTCAAGTGTCAGTTTGGATTCTTTGTCGATTCCTAACGGGTTGTATTCACCGTTCTGGAAGTATCCGGAGTCACCCTTCTCATCATCAGCCTTGGACATATCAACAGTGGTATATCCGGACTTATTGTTGATCAGGTTGCGTCCTGTGTTTACAGTAAATGTGTTGCCATTTACTTCAACACTTTCCGGCTCGATCTTGTTACCGTCTTCGTCGATCAGGACGATGGAATTCTTCTGGAGTTTTACTCCTTCAGTGTCGATAACATCAGTGATCGTGATGTCTCTTGCAAGGCATCCTGCCTGTTCCTGAGTTACGTCTACCTGATATGAGACTGTGTCACCAACCATGTATTCATAACGGTCGGAATCTTTGATCACCTTGAGTTCTGGACTGTTGATCCAGATTCTCTCAGAATCTTTTACTTCACTTGCATTATCAGCAGCAGCTTTTCCTGTATTGATAACTTCATATCCGTTTAAGATAGAACCTGGTGTGCAGTGATATGTGATAACAACCGGTGTTGTTACGTTGTTAAGAGTATCGCCTGTTGTACAAGGAAGGTTATCAATAGTAACCTGGAAGCCACCGTTTACACGCTCAACATTGTAGTTGACTGGTTCTACGGATGTCTCATTGTAATGGTCAGGGTCTAACTGGTTTGCAGGATCGTCTGTTCCAGCTACCGGGTTCACATATGTTTCCGGAACACCTTCAACAGTAATACTGCTCTCATCCAGTTCCATACCTACAGGAATGGTTGTATCGGAAATTACTACGTTTCTGGCAATGGAACCTTTCTGGTTGTTGTTAACTACCAGTTTGTATTCAACATCATCACCAACGCGGAACTCATATCCTTCACGTCCGTCCTGAGCATCCTCTTCTCCGCCTGCAGCATACTTATTTACCATCTGTTTATCAATAGATAAAGCAGCAGTGTTGATATATGCCTCAGCATCATCGGATTTCTCAATACCGTTTGTTGCGGATACAGTACCAACGTTTACACCTTCTGCTCCGTTTCCGGCTTCCAGTGCTTCGCAGGTAAATCTGATATTTACATCATTTCCTGCCGGAAGATTGCTGATCTTTAATTCCCAGCCGTTTCCAACCTGTGTCAGTTCTTTTGTGATAGGAGTTGTGACGGTTTCATTCCATAAGGATTCATCCACGTCATTTGTCTTATCTGCTGTTCCGGCTACATGGTCGTCAAAGCTGTCCGGGATTCCTGTAACAGTCATTTCCTCAGCAGGAGTCGGTTCATGTTCTTCTGGATTAGTTCCATCCGGAAGATCTGTATCTCCTGAATCACCAGTTCCATCCTGATCTCCATTCAGTTCTGGAAGATCAAGGTCTGTATCACCATCAGAATCTGTTCCGTCCTCATCCAGGTCAATGCCTGCATTTGCAAGGATCTCATCTTCTGTCATGGACTGTTCCGTATCATTATCAAGAGCTGCTAACTGCTCGTCGATCTCATCCTCTACGGATTTGGATGTATCACCTGTCTGTACATCTACAGAATCAAAATCAAGTTTGAATCCTGCAGGGATGTCTTTATCAGTGATGATCACGTTACGTGCCACTGTTTTGCCTGCGGCACCGATCTTCTCTTTCTCACCTTCATCAACGTCTGCATATTTTTCGTCATCGGCAAGATCCTGTGTACCCTCGTCATTCACGTTCTTGACTGTGATATTGAACGGTACATGATCACCTACCTGCCATTCGTATGCATCGGATGTTTTCTCGATGTCAAAGTAAGCGGTATTTACATAAACTTCTGCATCATCCTGAGCGGTCTGTGGTTCCTGATTTGCATCAAGGCTTAAGAAGTTGTCAGCTGTTGCAGATACAACGTTCTGGCTTTCCACACCGTTTGCTGCTTTTGTTGCAATGCAGCTGAATGTAATATTCAGAGGCTGTTTGGATGTAAGGTATTTCGCATTGATTGTCCAGCTGTTTCCATCACTTGTGACTTCCACATTGTTGTCTCTCTCTTCTGTTGCAATGGTTGTTGTTCCATCTACAACCGGCCATCCGATAGATGTATCTTCGCCACCCATCTCGATCGTCGGGTCACCCTGAAGCTCCAGTCCCTCTGGAATATCAATATCGGAAACTTCCACATTCTGTGCGATCGTATAGTCTGCAGTATTCTTTACGCTTACTGTATAATTCACAGTATCGCCTACTTCATACTCATAACGGTCAGCTACCTTATCAACAGTAAGAACCGGGCTGTTTACCCATACTTCTGCGCTGTCGGAAGCAGTAATGCTGCTGCCGTCATCATCCGTAAAGTTATCTGCCTCAGCTGTTACAGTATTGATCCAGTCCTGTCCATTAGAATCCGCTGTTGCGATGCACTTGAATGTAATCTTGATTGACTCATTGTACTGCAGTAACGGACATGTCAGGATCCATCCATTTCCCTCTTCAGTAGAAGACATTGAAGGAATGGTTCCGCTGTTCGGTCCGGATACTTCCCATCCATTGTTCACCAGTTTCAGGCTTGAAGGGATATCAGTATCTTTTACGACAACATTTGTTGCATATCCATCCTGTTTTGTCTGAGTCACCTCAACAGAGTAAGATACTTCATCTCCGACTTTCCAATCGTCATATTTCGCATCTTTTTCCACTGTCAATTTAGACTTGATTTCATCAGTTACCCAGCACTCCTTAGAATCCAGCTGTGTTGTTTCCTTATCATCTTTGACATGATACCGTACAGTAGACGCATTCGGAACATAGAAGGTATATCCTGTGTTCTCTGAATCATTTGCGATCCATGGTGCCATGAAAGTGTAAACATCTTTTGTCTTGATCCTGTGCACGGTAAGGCGAACCATAAACTCCTGATCAGCTTTCTTGAAGTCACTGGACTTCATATAATCAGCTTTTGCAGAAGCGGTAATAGTCTGACCTTTAATCGAGAGATTAAAGTCATTGGACACGTTCGTGCCATCCTTATCAGTAACAGTGATATGATGAGTATCATCAATTGTCAAACAGTCTTCCAGGGTATCCACGATCTCGTAGGAATCTGTTTCAGCTCCTGGACCTGCTGTTTTGATCAGATAATCGTAATCATCATAATCGTTGATCTCAAAAGCATCTTCCGGTGAAGCAGCTTTATAAGCATCATCGTAAGAACCACCCTTCTGGACTACTACTTTCTCGATTGAAGGATCGTTTGGTTCAGGATTAATCAAAGACTCTGCAGTATACTCAAAATAATTACCAGAGATCATACCGGCATTGTTTTTATTCCAGCTATAACAAGTATTCGCAGGCATACCCCACTGTTTGTTATACTCTGTATCATGTACAACTTTATTTGGTTCGTTAGCGCGAAACCACATGATAAAAGTCTGACTTCCTGTCAACAATGTCTGAACCCATGATTTTTTATCACTAGGAGAGGTTGTTTCACCACTTTTTGAAACATACCAACCATCCTGTTCGTTGATGAATTTTGATCCTTTAAGCTTATATACATCAACACTACCCTTCTGGTTACCTGCAATTTTCATTGCCTGTCCATCGTCCAAGTCTCTGATAGTAATATAAGAAGTAAGATTTTTGACTTGATCATCTGGAATTGCTTCCGACTTATCTCCTTCTATATATTTCGACCAAGTAAAACTGCACTGCACGTTCTTTAACCCAGAAATACCAACAGATGACTTCCTTGTGTCAATATAAATATACGGACACTCTGGTTTTGTGGTAATCTTAGAATACTGTTTATCCCTTGTACTACTATCAGCCATGTACCAAATATAACCATCAGACTCGTATTTTTCAACTCGCATTGTCAGATTGTAATACTGATTATTTTTCTTGTCATATCCAGCTTTATAATAGGTAATGGTTGGATGAAATTTACTTTCCGGAACATTCCATTGTTTACCATCAAAATTTGCAAATCCAGATTTTGTTCTGATGCGCAGATATCTTTTCGACTTGTCTGTCCATAAAGAACCGTCTTTATTTTTATCAAAATCATCGTTATCTGCCGTATATGTTTTTATTTTATCTGGAGTAGGACTAATAAAGTTATCATTTTCCGGATCATAGTCAGGCTTTAAAGTTTTAAGCTTTGTTCCGGAAGAGATTTCCTGCAATGGATAGCCGTCTGCAGCGGAAACACTGACTGCAGAAGTTGGGATATACCCAATAATGGTACTAAGTACCATAAGAAGAGATGTAAACAAGGAAATCACCTTGTTACACAGCGCGCTTTTCTTCTTTCTTTCCATAAAGAGCTCCTTTCAAAAAAATAAGTTTTACTTTACCGCCAATGAATTGTACCGGCGGCGACTTATTTCCCCAAAGGACTCCCATGGCAAACGCAGTTTTGTCATGTGGCGGTGAGCCAGTTTTATGTCTCATCCGCCGGAACCTCCTTTCTAATTTCTTATCCATAATTTGGACAAAGGTAATATGATTAAAAAGAAAAAAAATGATTCTTCTGTTTAACGTCTTCAGGATCAGTACTTATTTTGGTAATAATACCCACCTACTTTCCTAAAGCTTCGTATACCCCTATTCTGAAATGGACGAATCTAATATGATGAAAATAAAAAAAAGAGTACCATCTCTGATACTCTTTTCCCGAAAAAGTGAATTCGAATTCACTTTTTCTTTATTTACAAGTGCGACTTTTTACATTAGACCATCCACTATAAACTTTTTTTCCTTTAACATTACAATAATACTTGGTCTTATAGTAATATTTAATTCCTTTTTTTAAATTCTTGTCTATATACACAATGGACTCGGATCCACTTGGAATCTTACTGCCAGAAATTGTCTTGACTTTCTTATATTTCCCATCAGCACCATCTTTACGGTAAATCAAATAATAGCAATCTTCCCAATCAGGGTTCTCCAATGTAATAGATAATTTTCTTTTTCCTTTATTCTTTACGGATTCAAGTTTAATTGGAGAAGGCTTCGGAGCAACAGTTATAACATCTGAAAATTTTCCATAAGTTCTTTTTTCATGATCGTCCTCGATAAACGCTCTGGCTTTAAATTGTTTTGATTCCCCAACATTTACAAGAAGATTAATGTAAATATCTCCGTCATCATTATCTTTTATATCAATCGGAACATCTAATACTTTTTTAAAGGTTCCGCTTTTCTCCTTGTATTCATACAGTTGATATCCATCCACGCAATAATCTTTGTCGGATGCTCCACCTAAATTTAGCTTAATACTATTATATGGTTCACTGTCTTCATATTTATCACCTTTCATTGAATGATCAAAAGTAGGTGCAATATTTGGCACTGGAATAGTCGAAACAGTAACATTCAGAGAACAACTAACTCCATTTAAAGCTGATACGGTTAATCTTCCTTTTCCAAGTTTCAGGGAATTAATACAAACATCTATATATCCATCACCAACACGCTCTACAGATGCCGAAAATACGTCTGGATTAGAGTTTTGACATGAAAACTCACTATCTAACGGCATTTTTCCTCCCCCAATAGTCGAAATAAAAAATCTTACAGAAGAACTTGTTCCATTAATAATTCTTTTTCCATAATAACTATTCTTATATCCACAAGCAATACTGCTGACTTCAGAACTGCTATTGCTATCGCACTCTCCATAGAGAACCGTCGGAACTTCTTCTTTGCTAATCGCGCTCCAACCAACACCGCTGTTTTTATAATAACAATTATAAGATACGATATATAAATCATTACCTAAAGCTCCAAGATAACTAACAGCTCCAGCAATAGAGCCGGTAGAATAAGCACTGCTGCATGTCTCGTAGCTCGATGACAAATCCGGATGATACCAGAAATTCTTATAGTCCTCCAGAAAGCTTCCTTTTTGGTAACTAACAGCCGTGGCATCTATGATATACCATGAACCGTTCAACAATACTTCTGTCCAAGCATGATCTTTCTTACCAGGAGCTCCGCCTATACACATTTTACCTTTTATTCCACATTCTTTCAGGAGATATACCAAACCCTCATTAAATCCGTAGCAACTACTCTTTCTTAAGATCAAAGCTCCATACGCATCATTGGTAGGCCATATCTTATCATAATCATAAACTGTATATTTTCTAAACCATGAAAGCAACATACATAACTTTTCAAGATCCGTATTATTATCTTTTATTCCCGATTGCGCTACAATATCCTTTGCAGCTTTTTTTATCATCGCTTCCTTACCAGGAACATACTCCGCGGCATCCACCCCACTACCTGATCCGTCATCCACATCCGGAACCTCCTGGTCAGAGAAAGCATTCTCCGCGGAATCCTCTCCAGCGTCCACACTGTCATTTACATCACCCGCACCATCGACAGCATCAGAAGAAAATAAAGAAGTATCCGGAATCTCCGCGGAATCTGCAGAATCAGTATCCGTTCCATTTACAGTATCAGCATCATTCACAACAACACTGTTTCCATCTGAAAATTCCGCGGCATAAATCGGGGAAGTAGAAATCATAGAAACAGCCAGTAACATAGAAATCACTTTTTTCTTCATAAAACAACATCCTTTCTTATAATTAGAAAATGCGATTCGGGGCTTATACTGAATATAAAAATATTCATCCGCGGCATCCAGCCGACTGACGATCCAAGCCCGAATCCAGGTTAATAGTATTATACCACATAGGCTTATAAAATCAAGTGCTTATGTTGTATTTGATGGTTATACTTTAGCATAGACAAGGGCTGTAAAAAACTGGTACGGAAAAAAAGGGATTAGAAAAAAGAAAGAAACGGGAGAAAAAGAAAGAGGGATACGGGATAACTGCATTAAAGTTAATGAATTATGGTTTCAGATAAAAATGATTCGGGTACTCTTCTATAAGTTTTGGATTCTCTGCTTGCAATTCTTAATAACAGAGACTATCAGGCGGAAACGTTATTCTCCGCGGAATTATCTGTTTTACTTCTTATAGGAATAGAGTGCGGATGAACTTCATTGGCAGATTCATTATCCGCAGACCACACCCTCCGGTGTATTTCATAGTATATAGGCTGCAAAGAAAGATTGATTGTCAAGATCCTCTGCGACAGTGTAGACTTTTAATCCTTTCAGACATTCGGAAAATTACCCTGGGAAATCTCCGCGGATAAACAGACATTTTCAGAATGAGACGAAATCCTTGTGACGGGAATCTCCGCGGATGTTTCAATATTAAAACCTTACACAAATAAAAAGGAATAAAGCAGGTCTTGGTTATGGAACTTTCAGAGAGGCTGGAAGATTAAGCAGAAAAAAAGAGTATCATCTCTGATACTCTTTTCCCGAAAAAGTGAATTCGAATTCACTTTTTTGCTTAATGATTCTTCAGAAGCATTACATCTTCTCAATTTTCTACATCGAAAGTATAAGATAATTTATAATAATGATATTTTTGTACGAAAAAATGCGTCGTTGAATTCTGGAAGCAATAATGCTATCATTTTAATATATAGAAGATTTGTTTTTTGCCTGATTATAAGCAAGAACAATGAATAATAAACGTACACTTAGATAAAACATTACATTTACAGAAGAGGAAAAAGAATTGTATACTTGGAATAAGATTATAACAAATAAGCTAATCGATAAAACAAATGATTTTTTTAAGAAATATGAAATATCCAAAAATTGTGATAATATTAACGAAGGGATACAAATTATTACAGACTCGCTATGTAATACTCAATATCCAGATTTACAAAACAAAGCAGGCAAATTCGACATTGAAACAAAGAAGATTGTATTAAGAGATTCCAAAGTCACACAGCGATTATTCCTGCACGAATATGTTCATAAAAAATCTGTAAAGCATAGATTATTCAGGAAAGATTATTTAGGAATTGAATCTAACTCAAGTTTTCGTAATCTAAATGAAGCAATTACAGAAAAAATAACATGTGAAATATTAGATCTTCCAGAAACAGAACAAGCTCTCCATCCGTATTCTTCGATGTTTATCGCAATAGACGAATTGACCAAGCTAATCCCCTGGCATAAAATTGTCCAGTCATATTTTTCAAATGATATCAAAATATACAAAAAAACACTTGGTAAAGACTTGATTCCATTTTTAAATGACGTTGATACATTATTAAAGAATTATCCAGCACTGTATCCAAACGATAAGAACAAATTACAAACTTATCAGAAAGCTCGCAATGATATTATTAGAATCATACGTTATAATAGTGCCATGCTTTTTCAAGTCCCTCAAAAGTATCAGGCATCTGACCGTAGATAATAGCTATAGTCCAATGCTTCACACAATGCTTTGCTGCATATAATATAGGTGCATGAACCTTATAATAATCTGTGCAGTGGTGGATTGTCCATATCCTATTGCCAAAATTTAACGGCCTTAAATATCTTCGATCATAAACAGCCATACAAAGAGCTATCAGAATTTCGCGAACCATGTATCTATTTTCCATACGAGATTTTACAATTTCACGAATCTTACATTTGTCTTTCATATAAGAACATCTCCTTCCTGATTTTTTAGTATGCATTAATTAAAGAGAATAGCTCACCAAACTTGAATCTCTCAGACTGTAGACAAATTTGGTGCTGAGCATATCACCCAACACCAGGTTTGTCTGCAGGAACGGAAATCTGCTCCTTCTCTATCATATCACCATATTTTTGAAAAGACCCATTAACTCAGATTCCTCTTCATCATTTGAGTTACCAGTTTTTGCCAACTCATCATTCAAAGAATCCTGCAAGGAAGTATCTTCCTGGACCTCCGGCTCCATCCCCTCATTCGGAGATTCCTTTAAAGGATCTGTTTCCCTGGAATTCCCAAAAGAGCCTTTTGTTTCAGGGATATTTACGTCCTCCGGTTTCTCAGGAGGCAGATCTTTTATAACAACTCCTCCAATTTCTATCGGAGCTTCCGTCACACGTTTCTGTTCGGAAGTCTTTTCTCTCACATATCTGCTGATCGGAGCTGGGACAACTTCGCGTTCCCCAAAAATCCCCTTTTCCCGTTCTGCAAAATACTCCAGGTTTTCCTGTGCCGTATAACAGCCCGGAAGGACAAAACACAGATATACCCTGAGCAGCTGCTTGATAAAATTGTTCCGGTATCCCTTGTCTATCTTATTCAACAGATCAATGGCATCTTTGTCCTTTTTCTCATCTAAGATGATGTTAAACATATATACCGGTTTGGCAATCTTTTCACATTTCTTATCGACTGTCTCCAGCCTGACATAACGTTTACGGGCAAATGCATTCAATGTGAGCTTCACTGCTTTTGGGATGGATATCCTGCCTTCCCTGTAAAGAGACACCAGATCGAGATCGTGGTAGTGATACAATCGAATTCGTATCTTCAAATCAACCACCTGCCTTAGAATTCATGTGGCAAAACATGAAATACCCGCGGACATTTGCATATAGTAACGGCAGCTTGTCATTCCGGTTTCCTGGGATAACCGTCAGGGATTTCATTCCTTTGAAATGTTCCTTAAACTTATCCATCCATAAAGAACAGGTGCCTCCTGTAGGGATCAGGATATCATAGTCCCTCATATAGTTAGTCATGTTCTTCAGGGAAGCCACTGCCTCCTGGAATACCATCTCGCTCGCCCTTTCAACCAAAGGAGCGATCGGTACGGACTCCGACTGCATGGTCTCTTCATCCAGAACGTCAACATATCCTTTCTCAAGGAACTTCTGCATTGCAGGAACCCGGATATCCTCTCCGTATAAATCCCTTAATAAAGCAGATGTCTCTGACAGGATACGTCTCATGCCAATATTGGACAGGGATTCCTTCAGCACCAATTTACGGTTGATCAGTCCATACGGATCAAAGGTGCCAAAACCCACGTCTGCAATCAGGATATTTTTCAAAAAGAATTCTTTTGTATCCGGAAGAAAATGCCCAGTCTCATCGATCACTACGGAATAAAGGCTGCCAGCAGGCTGAGGCATAACAGCTACATTTTCAGGTTTCACCTGGATATCGTATTTTTTCCAGTTTCCTGTCCCGATCTTTAATTCAAATACATAATGTTCAGAAAATGCTTTTATGATCGACTTTTTGTCTTTTGTGATATAAGCGGTCGGAAGCCCCGTCTGAACGACGATCTCCTGCTCATCACTTTTTTTTCCATAAAGATTCTCACTAATTCCAAGTGCCATGCCGGTAGCGATCACAATCTTGAATTTCTTATTTGCATAACGGTTTCTTGCATAGAGTTCCGTTTCCGTTTCATTTGTATCATCCGAACCGATCTGGTTCTGCGCAGATGCCCCTACAAGATATGTCCCGCTTTCGTCGCGGTACAGAATATCCTTTTCATTTACAATCTGAAGTTCAGAATCAAGCTTGTGGGCAAAAGACGGAAAACAGAAATACTTGTTCGGAGCAAATCCCTTCAAACTGGAAAACCCTGCATCAATACCAAGGATCCATTTTTTAGGAAGTGCCATGTTCCGTTTGGCAATGATCTCCTGCTGTGTCCTTATTGTCTTTGTATCAATCAAAATCAAACTCTCCTCTCTTTAAATTTTCCCAAATAGGCGTTTGCGAAACGCCACAAGCCGCATAAATACGGCATTTTTTGTT
>ERZ827516.1080-NODE-1080-length-26137-cov-7.965340_pt1 | contig 26137 bp, 18 predicted proteins | sample MGYA00519703_ERZ827516 | MGnify/ENA primary metagenome ERZ827516 (study PRJEB31778, sample SAMEA3449337) | human gut metagenome | biome: human gut; feature: human-associated habitat; material: faeces | place: United Kingdom | collected 2010/2012 ...
ACTTCCGACTACTCTATTCTCCCCAGCATAGCTGGGGGATTAGACTTTTCATTTACTCTATTTTTCTTTTAATCCATCAGCAGATCTCCGCACCCGCCGGCATTGCTTTTTCCGGGGTCATGAGGCATACGTTGCCTTCGGCGTCTTCTGCACAGAGCAGCATTCCTTCGGACATCATTCCTGCCAGTTTGGCCGGTTTCAGGTTGGTGAGAACCATAACCTTCATTCCGATGGTGTCTTCCGGTTTGTAATATGCTTTGATTCCGGAGACGATCTGTCTTACCTGGCTTCCTACTTTGACCTGGAAGCAGAGGAGTTTTTTGGATTTCTTGACTGGCTCGCAGGAGATGATTTCACCTACCTGGAACTGCATTTTTCCGAAGTCTTCGAAAGTGATTTCTTCCTTCGGCTCAAGGTCAATCACTGCTTCCTCTTCTTTTTCCTCTTCCTGGGATGCAGCAGCCATAGCAGCTTTCTGTTTTGCCTGGATCACTTCTACTTTTTCCATTACCTCTTTGACATCGAGTCTCTGGAACAGGATCTGCGGCTGATCGGTTACTTTATTGCCCGATACGTACAGTCCGAACTGATCGAGCTCTTCGTAGCTGCGTTTCTCTGCGTTCAGCTGAGCCAGGATCTTCTCAGTAGTCTCCGGCATGAAGGACTCGAGCAGGCATGCGCCGATGGTGATGCTCTCTACCAGGTTGTACAGAACTTCTTCCAGACGGTCTTTCTTTGCCTCATCCTTTGCCAGTGCCCACGGCATCGTCTCGTCGATGTATTTGTTGCAGCGTTTGAACAGACCAAAGATCTCAGTCATTGCATCTGCCACACGCAGCTCTTCCATCTTTGCAGCAACTTTTGCTTTTGTTGCGGTAACGACTGCTTTCAGATCATCATCCACCTCTTCTGCTGCGCCGGTCTTTGTCACAACGCCGCCGAAGTATTTGTTGCTCATGGAGATGGTACGGTTTACCAAGTTTCCAAGAGTATTGGCAAGGTCGGAATTCATACGCTCAACCAGCAGCTCCCAGGTAATGACACCGTCGTTCTCAAACGGCATCTCGTGCAGAACGAAGTAGCGGACAGCGTCTACGCCGAACAGGTCTACCAGATCGTCTGCGTAAATCACGTTTCCTTTGGATTTACTCATCTTGCCGTCGCCCTGCAGCAGCCACGGATGACCAAATACCTGTTTCGGCAGCGGCAGATCAAGTGCCATCAGGAAGATCGGCCAGTAAATGGTATGGAAACGGATGATGTCTTTTCCGATCAGATGCAGGTCTGCCGGCCACAGCTTGTTGAACTGCTCGGAGCTGTTTCCGTCACAGTCATAACCGATTCCGGTGATGTAGTTGGTCAGTGCGTCCAGCCATACGTAGGTAACGTGCTTCGGATCGAAGGATACCGGGATTCCCCAGGTGAAGGAGGTTCTGGATACACAGAGATCCTGCAGTCCCGGAAGAAGGAAGTTGTTCATCATCTCGTTCTTTCTGGAAACCGGCTGGATGAACTCCGGATGGGTGTTGATATAATCGATCAGTCTCGGTGCATATTTGCTCATTTTGAAGAAATATGCCTCTTCTTTTGCCGGGGTAACCGGGCGTCCGCAGTCCGGGCATTTTCCGTCTACGAGCTGGGACTCGGTGAAGAAGGATTCACACGGTGTACAGTAAAGACCTTCATAATATCCTTTGTAGATATCTCCCTGATCGTACAGTTTTTTGAAGATTTTCTGTACCTGTGCCTCGTGATCGGCGTCGGTGGTACGGATGAATTTGTCGTAGGACGTATTCATCAGATCCCAGATTCTCTTGATCTCGGTGGATACGTTGTCTACGAATTCTTTTGGCGTGATACCTGCCTCTTCTGCTTTCAGCTCGATCTTCTGGCCGTGCTCATCGGTTCCGGTCTGGAAGAATACATCGTAGCCCTGCTGACGTTTGAAGCGGGCGATGCTGTCCGCGAGTACGATCTCGTAGGTGTTTCCGATGTGCGGCTTGCCGGATGTGTAGGCAATCGCCGTGGTGATATAATATTTTGGTCTGATTTTTTCCATTGCTTTCATTTCTCCTTTCAAATAAAAAAACTGCCTTATTCCGCTCTCTTGTAGTCGGAAGAAGACAGGTTTGTTTACCCGTGATACCACTTCTTTTCGTCCCTGCCTCACGGCAGAAACCTCTGCAGGTACATGTGCTATACCTCTCCGCTGTAACAGGCGGAACCTGTCGCAGCCTTACCGTTTCAGATTGTTGTTCTCACGGTTCGGTGCGCCTCTCGGAAGCCATGTTCGATCTGCCGCTCCTCCTCCCCTCTCAGCCTGCAAAACCGGAATGGTTTTCGGGGGTGTTCTCTGTAAATTTGCGAATGCAGATGTACTCTCTTCGTCACTGTGTTTTCATTTTATGCACTGCTTTTGTGCGCTAGTTTTATGCTAACACATTTACATGGATTTGTAAACCGCAAAAAAGCCCGCCGTACGGGGATTTTTTCATATTCTCCCCATTCGGCGGACCTTTCATTCATCGTAACAATTATCTGTGGTTTGCTTTGATCACAGACATTGCTGCTTCATCTGCTACAACTGTCAGATCGTTGTGAAGCTGCAGGATGGAAGCCGGAACCTGCGGAGTAACCGGTCCGTACAGAACCTTGTCGAGGATCTCTGCTTTTCCTTCGCCGCTGACGATCAGCAGAACTTTTCTTGCCTGCATGATGTTCTTGATTCCCATGGTGTATGCCTGGGTCGGAACATCCTCTACTTTTTCAAAGAAACGTTTATTTGCCTGAATGGTGCTCTCGGTCAGGTCAACGCAGTGTGTCTCTTTCTCGAATGCTGCGCCCGGCTCGTTGAATCCGATGTGGCCGTTGTTTCCAAGTCCAAGAAGCTGCAGGTCAATGCCGCCGACGCTGCGGATGATTTCGTTGTAAGCTGCGCATGCTTTTTCGCTGTCCGGCTCCAGTCCGTTCGGAACGAAGGTGCGCTCTTTGTTGATGTTGACATGATTGAACAGGTTGGTGTTCATGAAGTAACGATAGCTCTGATCATTCTCCGGAGAGAGTCCTTTGTACTCGTCCAGGTTTACGCTGGTGACATTTGCGAAATCAAGGTCGCCTTTGTTGTACCACTCAACGAGCTGTTTGTAAGCGCCGACCGGGGTAGATCCGGTTGCAAGGCCGAGCACTGCGTGCGGTTTCATGATCACCTGCGCGGAGATGATGTTTGCTGCTTTTCTGCTCATATCATTGTAATCTTTTGCTTCAATTAATACCATTTGTTTTTCCTCCAAATTTCTTCTATATAATAAATTACATAATAACCTGTTTCAGGTTCAGTTCGTCGTCCACCAGAAGTACATGCGCTTTTTTGCCCGGTGCAATGGATCCTACTTCATCGTAGATACCGATGCTCTGTGCCGGATTTCTTGTTGCCGCAAAAATGGCATCTGCCAGCGGAATATCAAACGAAACTGCTTTTCTCATGCAGTCGTACAGGTTCGTAGCGGAACCCGCGATGGTCTCACCGTCGGTCAGGGTCGCTTTTCCGTCTTTCATCCAGACAGCCTGTCCCCCGAGGGAATACGTTCCGTTCGGCATTCCCGTTGCCATCATGGAATCGCTGATGAGAACCATACGTTCACTTCCCATCATGGAGAAGGTCGCGCGGACAACAGCACCGTGAATGTGATAGCCGTCGCAGATCAGCTCCATGCGGCACTCCGAATCGTCAAATGCTGCGCCGATGACACCTGGGTTGCGGTGTGCGAACGGCGGCATTGCGTTGTACAGATGGGTGACATGGTGTGCACCTGCTTTCATGGCTGCCAGCGCCGTGTCATAATCTGCTGTGGTGTGGCCGATGGAAACCATGACTTCATCGGAAACTTCTTTGATAAATTCCAGAGAACCTGGCATGTTCGGGGCCAGTGTCACGAGACGGATTTTTCCGCCGCTCGCCGCATTGCATGCGCGGAAGAACTCAGCGTTCGGAGCCACGATGTTCTCCTCTGCCTGTGCGCCTTTTTTGATCGGATCGATGAACGGTCCTTCCATGTTGACGCCGGCGATCACTTCTGCTTCCGGCTCATCTTTGATTGCTTCGATGGTTCCGAAGATTTTCAGCAGATCGTCTTTTGGCAGTGTCATGGATGTCGGGCAGTAAGAGGTGATGCCGTGCGCTTTCTCGTAGCGCAGGATCTCTTTTAAACCTTCCACGTCTCCGTCTGAAAAATCATGTCCGGCAGCGCCGTGGCTGTGTACGTCAACCAGTCCCGGCAGAACCATCATGCCTTTCGCATCGATCACTTCCTGATCGATCACTTCTTCTTTTGTGGAAACGAAACGTTTTCCTTCTATATAAAGATCTTTTTCCGCAAACGTTCCGTCTTCCTGAAATACGCGTCCGTTTTTGATAATCATTGTCTTGCCTTCTTTCTTTGATCTGTTCTGATTATAATTTATGTTGATTTTATTTTCAACTATTTTTATATTTTAGAAATTACTTTCACGTCATTAAAGTTCTTTCCATTTTTCCGCCCGCTTTCCCGTGCAATTCACACACAATTGAAAGTTGATTCACCACTCTGCCTGTGATACAATAAAGCAAGAACTGATCTGAATTTTTTTCAGATATTTACAGATACCAGGAGGACTTACGTTCCATGGAACACTTTGAAAAATCGATTATTCCTGTCATTGAGTCTGTCTATCCCTCGTTCACTCCCCTGGAACGGACGGTAGCAGATTTTTTTATTCATAATACCGACGAGTCGGATCTGTCCGCGCGCCACGTTTCGGAACTGCTCTATGTTTCGGAGGCTTCGCTCTCCCGCTTTGCGAAAAAATGCGGCTACACGGGCTACCGCGAATTTGTCTACCGTTACCAGGAAGGTCTAAACGCCGCACTGCCTGGCACGGACGATCACATCAAACAGGTGCTGAATACGTATCAGGAGCTGCTGAATAAAAGCTACTCGCTCGCCGACCGCGCGCAGATTGACCGCATCTGCCATATTCTCACTTCGAAGCGTCGGGTGTATATCTACGGTCTTGGAAGCTCCGGACTTTCCGCCCAGGAAATGAAGCTGCGTTTTATGCTTGCAGGCGTGGATATTGAAGCAATTACCGACATTCACATCATGAAAATGAATGCCGTTCTGCTCAATGAGAGCTGCGCTGCAATCGGCATTACCGTCAGTGGACAGACACCGGAGGTGCTGCGTGCGCTCGGAGCCGCAAAGGAAAAGGGAGCCTCTACCATTCTCTTTACTTCCCGCAGCTCCAGCGATTACGATGCCTTCTGCGATGAAGTCCTGCTGCTTGCGGTCAAAGAGCATCTGAAAAACGGCGGCGCAATCTCTCCGCAGTTCCCGATTCTCGTTATGATCGACGTTCTGTACTCGCATTTTCTCACGACCGACAGCGAGCGCAAGGAGGCTTTATATGAATACGCCGTCACCAAACTCCATGAAACGTGATCCCGGCCGCGGCAGCGCGTATCTTTCTTTTCTGAAGAAACGCTGCCGCGATTTCTTTTTCTTCTGCCTGCTCCTAGGCGTTTACGTCGCCTTCATCACCCTCACAGGCATCGGCTGTCCGATCCGGTTTTCCACCGGCATTTCCTGCCCGGGCTGCGGAATGAGCCGCGCGGTACTGTTAATGCTCTCCGGCCATTTTCAGGCGGCGTTTCGGATGCATCCGCTTGTCTATGCCGTGCTACCCGCAGGTGTCTGGCTCTTCTTCGGGCCGGAACAGACGGCGGGACTTCGGCGTTTTAAAAAGGGGATCATTACGGTGCTTGTCGTACTGCTTCTCGCCGTTTATGCCTGGCGCATTTATTACCACGACCCGCTCCTTTCTATTGACCCCTCTCTCGGGCGCGTGCTACAATGGTTCTATCTTAATTAAAGGGGGTATTTACAAATGAATGTAAAAGACAACCGCAGTTTCTGGGTCTATCTTCTGCTTTCGATTGTCACCTGCGGACTCTACTCGATCTACTTCTGGTATGTTTATGTGGAAGACCTGAACACCATCTTTTACGGTGACGGCGAAGACAGCCCGAACTACATTATTGTGCTGCTTCTGTCCTGGGTTACCTGTGGAATTTACGGCGTTTACTGGCGTTACAAACAGGCGAACCGCATGTACCGCGAATCCTACGACCGCTACGGTGTGATGATTGAGGAAAATGGTTCTGCCATTCTTCTGTGGACGCTGCTCGGCTACCTGACCGGCGGCATCGGCCAGCTCGTTGCCGACTATTTCATGATCCAGAACCTGAATAAGACGGCACTCGTTTATAATTCACGTGCATATTAAGCAGGGGAGGCGTTTTTTATGGCAACATCTATGGTAAAGGGAAATCCGGTAAAGCTGATGCTCTCGTTTGCCTTTCCGCTTCTCATCGGAAATCTGCTGCAGCAGACGTATAACATCATTGATGCGGCGATTGTCGGCCAGGCACTTGGCCCGGAGGCACTCGCCAGCGTCGGTGCAAGCAGCAGTGTACAGTTTCTGGTGCTCGGCTTCTGTATGGGAAGCTGCACGGGATTCAGTGTTCCGGTTGCCAAGTATTTCGGCGCCGGAAAGCTTGATAAAATGCGCGATTATATCTTTAATGGTGCTGCACTTGCTGTCCTGATTGCGGCCATTCTGACCACACTCTGCAGTTTACTCTGTGCACCGATTCTGCACCTGCTGTCGGTTCCGTCCGATATCTTCGCGGATGCCTACGCATATCAGCTTGTGATTTTCCTCGGAATTCCGTTTTCGATTCTGTACAATTATCTTTCCAGCATCCTGCGTGCCGTCGGGGACAGCCGCACGCCGTTTCTGTTTCTGGCATTTTCGGCAATCCTGAATATTTTCCTCGATCTGTTCTGTATTATCATTCTGCATCTGGGATGCGCAGGAGCGGCGATTGCGACGATTTCCGCCCAGGCGATCAGCGGACTCTTATGTCTGTTTTTTATTTCCCGTAGGGTAAAGCTCCTGCTTCCGACAAAAGAAAACCGCACTCTGCGAAAGGATGCCGCGCAGGAACTCCTCGCAATGGGCATTCCGACGGGACTGCAGTTTTCGATCACAGCGATCGGCAGTATGGTAATGCAGTCAGCGAATAATGGACTTGGCAGTGTTTATGTTTCGGCGTTCACAGCTGCTATGAAAATCAAACAGTTTATGATGTGCCCGTTTGATGCGATCAGCACCGCGGCTTCCGTCTTCTGCAGTCAGAATCTCGGAGCAGGCCAGGCAAAGCGAATCCATCAGGGACTCCGCCAGGGTGTGCTTGTCGGTGTCGGCTATGGTGCGTTTGCAGGTGTCATCATGATTCTGTTCGGACGGCCGCTGACAAAGCTCTTTATTGTCAGCTCTGCTTTCGAAGCAATCAACGCTTCGGCAAAATATCTGCGCTGCCTCGGATTTTTCTACTGGATGCTTGGTATTTTGAATGTCTGCCGTATGGTAACGCAGGGACTTGGCTACTCGGGAAGAGCCGTTTTCTCCGGCGTAATGGAGATGCTGGCACGAACGATTGTCTGCCTGGGATTTGTCGGTGCGTTTGGTTTCACCGCAATCTGCTTTGCGGATCAGGCTGCGTGGCTCGCCGCCTGCTGCTATATCGCACCGACATGTCTGTACTGCGTGAAGAAATCCACGAAAATGATTGCGGATCGCGGTGCGAAATAATAACGTTATTTTCTGTCTTACAGCGGCTTCCAGATACTTCTCAGGTTATCGCGGCAATCACCAGAAACTTGTTCCATCACAGATTTTGGTTCATTGCCCGCAAAATCAAGAAAAAGATACTGTTCTGCATGGAATCATCTTCCCCGCAAAACAGTATCTTTTTTCTTGTTTTTTCAGCGTTACCGCTCGATTCCATCTCTTGCCGCAAGACCCTTGTCAAACGGATGCTTGATTTTTTTCAGCTCCGAAACATAGTCCGCCCGCTCAATCAGCGCCTCCGATGGTCCCTGCCCTGTCAGAATCACTTCCAGCTTCTCCGGCTTGTGATCCAGAAAATCCAGAAGGAGCTGCTCATCAAACAGTTTGCTTCCAATCGTATAAACCAGCTCGTCCAGAAACAGTACATCGTATTCTTCCCGAACTGCTTTTTCTGTCACTTTCTGAAACTGCTCTTCATAATACCGTTTCTGCTCTGCCTTCTCCTCCGGTGTCATCAGAAACGAAAACTTTATCTTGTCCTGCCCCGGCACAAACGTCACATTCGGCGACAGTAAGAGCACCTTCCGCTCGCTCGTGCTGTTATCTTTCATAAACTGATAAATCAAAACACGGTATCCATACCCTGCCGCACGCGTGCAGAGTCCCATACCACAAGTCGTCTTTCCTTTTCCATCCCCACAGTAGATGTGGACACAGCCTGTCTGTTTTTCCATGGTGAAAACCTCGCTTTTTCTTTCTATGTTCATTTGTAAACAACGGAAAAAGGAGGGCAGATTTTATTCCGCCCCCCAAAAAGGTTTCCTGATTATTTACCGAAATATCTAGCCAGCAGACCAGCGAATGCTTTTCCGTGTCTAGCTTCGTCTCTTGCCATCTCATGCACGGTGTCATGGATTGCATCAAGATTCAGGGCTTTGGCACGTTTTGCAAGATCTGTTTTGCCAGCGGTTGCTCCGTTCTCTGCTTCTACACGCATCTGCAGGTTTTTCTTGGTGCTGTCGGTTACGACTTCGCCGAGAAGCTCTGCGAATTTTGCTGCGTGCTCTGCCTCTTCGTAAGCTGCTTTTTCATAGTACAGACCTACTTCCGGATATCCCTCGCGGAATGCTACTCTGGACATTGCCAGGTACATACCAACCTCGGAGCACTCACCCTCGAAATTGGCTCTCAGGTCTTTTTTGATATCTTCCGGAACATCGGATGCTACGCCAACTACATGCTCTGCTGCCCAGGTCAGATCCTCGCCCTGCTCGATAAATTTCTCTTTCGGTGCTTTACAGATCGGACAGACTTCCGGTGCTTCTGCTCCTTCATAAACATATCCACATACGCTGCATACAAATTTTTTCATAGTCTTTCTTTCCTTTCTTTTTGTTGTGTATTTAATTTTATGATTTCCAATTTTGTGTTTTATAACAGTTTTTTATTTTTAATATTAGTAACTGTTACTGATATTACTTTAGCATAAGCTTCCCTTTTTGTCAATGCCTATTTTTAATTTTTTCTTTCTTCCTGGGGATGCTATACGTTCCCCGGGTGATTTTTGCAGTTCTCGCAGATGCCGTAAAAATTCACAGAGTAATCTTCGATCGTACCTCTGAAATTTTCCGCTGCTACGTTCTTGATTTCGCTGATGTCACGCATTGTAAGGTCTGTCACGCAGTGACATTTTCTGCAAATGAAATGGTGATGCGTGGAAGTATCTCCATCGAACCGGTCCGGGCCATCTCCTGTTGTAAGACGCTTGATCTCTCCTAATTCAGAAAGAAGAGACAGGTTCCGGTATACTGTGCCAAGACTGATATTGGGAAATTCTTTCCGTACATCGGTATAGAGCATATCTGCGGTCGGGTGATCCTTTCGCCCCTGAAGGCAGACTTTGATGCTTTCTCTTTGTCTGCTATACTTGAGTGTTGACATAGTTTTTTCCTTTCGTATCTTTCGATAACAGTAATTGTTATTATATTTATACTATAAGGCTGCTTCTCGCAAAAGTCAAGAAAAAGATCACTACCCTGTCTACACAGATTTCTGTCTGTCCCAAGATCAAAAATTCCCCAAAAACGAGGAGTGCCCAGGAACCTCTCGGCGCCTGGGCTATTATTATGAAAAAATCTTAATTGTGTAGTGATTGCATACACGCTGTTCCTTTGGAACTGAGATAACTATACCAATTAATTATGAACAGATTATGAACGCGCAGTGAATCTTCTGTGAATCTGTACATTTTTTAGAATTATTTTATACTTTCTTTGTGTATTTATCACATATTTTATTTCTAATTCTGTCCCTTACTCTCTACTCTGTCTAGAAATCGTTTTTCTCCGTTAATTTTTCTATTCGTATTGCCCATCCCCGATTTTCCCTGTCATTTCTCTCTCATTTATGTTAAGATTGATGTACAGCCAATGCGGCAGAATGGAGGATTTTTTATGAGTACCGGAAATCAGGAATATATACGAGACATGAACCGCGCCCTGGTTCTCGAGGCAATCGCCAACCATCCGCCGCTTTCCCGCGCAGATCTGGCGAAAATGCTGCATCTGACAAAAGCAACTGTATCCACCATCGTCCAGGAACTGCTCGACCGCCAGCTCGTCATAGAACTCGGCAGTGCCGAAAAAACTTCCATGGGTCGAAAACCGATTCTGCTTACTTTTAATAATCGCTGCGGTTCCATCATCGCCGTCGATCTCGGCGTAAAAAAGATCACCATTCTCACCGGAGATCTGAAGGGAAAATCATGTACTGTAAAAGAATACCCGATTGATCCATCCCTCTCCCTGGAGGAATACCTGATTTCCCTCCTCCACAAAACCAAATCCGACCTCCCCAAGACACCGTGCGGCCTCGTCGGAATCTCCATCGGAATCTACGGCGTCGTCTGCGACGACCTCGTTTTATTCACACCCTACTACGATCTGAAACACTCCAACCTGAAAAACTACCTCGAAGAAGAATTTCAGGTCCCTGTCATCGTAGAAAACGAAGCCAACCTCTCCGTCATCGGCGAAGCCGCCTGCGCAGAGCACTTTAAAAATATGATCTTCCTGAACATCCACGAAGGCGTCGGCATGGGAATCCTCATTGACGGCGAACTCTACACCGGCCAGAACGGCTACGCCGGCGAATTCGGCCACACCATCCTCTTCCCCGACGGCCGTCCCTGCCCCTGCGGCAACCACGGCTGCCTCGAACAGTACATCTCCGAAGCCGCCGTCCTGAACGATTTCGCCGCCGCTGAAGGCCTAGAAAACGTCTCCGTCGAACGCTTCATCCAGTATTACCAGGAAGGCAGCCCCAACGCCCGCAAAGTAATGCAGGATTTCACACACTACATCGGAATCAGCCTGAACACGGTTCTCCACACCTTCAACCCGGACGTCATCGTCATCAACAGCTCCTTCACCAACTACATCCCAGGTCTGATCGACGAAATCACCTCCGGAATCCAGAACCGCCTCCGCTGGTACCTCCACGTCCTCCCGGCTCACCTGCAGGATGTCTCCGTCCTCATGGGCGGAATCAGCCTCTGCTCCCGGAACTTCCTCGGAATTTCCACCTTTAAGCTGCTGGACCTGTAACCTATAGCAAGACCCGAAAATAATGCAAAAAAGGCAGTGCTGCAGAGCGCGAATTGCAAGGAACAGATTTGAAGGCGTACCGGGGTACGACGAAAATCTGTGACGCAGTAATTCACGCTCTGCGGTGCTGAATTTTTTGCATTATTTTCGGGGATTGCTATAGAAACATGAATTGCGAACACAACTCAGAAATAAGTCCCTGTTCAGAGCCCCATCTCGATTCCGCTGCGCTGCATCTTGATGTGGCTTCTCGCCATATGAAATTTCAGAAAAAAGTGCTCATTCATGCAAGCATGATTCGCAATTTGTTCTGAAATTTCGCATAGCTCTGAATAGTCACAATTTGTTCATGATTTTTTTACAACATGAACACGCTTTCAACATAATTTACCCGTATACTAAAAGCATAAATAATGAATGCCAACATTATTTACACAATTTTCTTTTTCATATTGCCGATTAGAAAATCGGCTCTCCTTCCTTTAAAAATAAAAATGAAAGAAAGCACTGTTTCGCCAACGGTGCTTTTTTTCATGCCCTTTTCTCATTTTCTCCCATCTTCCTCACAACAATCTCACGCCGATCCGCCCATCCGGGCGGATCCAGACCTCCCCTCTCGCCCCCACTACCAGCCTCGCCGCCGCCCTCTATTTACACAATTCATCCGTCAACCGCGCAAACTCCTGTAAATTCAATGCCTCCCCACGAATCGTAAGCGGCCAGCCGCAGGCTGTGATTGCAGCCTCAATCTCCTCTTTCGAAAAATGCAGCAGCTCCGAATTTTTCAGTCCGTTCGCCAGCGTCTTCCGTCTCTGATTAAACGACGCCCGAATAATGGAGAACATCAACTTCTCATCCTTCGTCTCCACCGGCATCACCTCATGACGCGTCAGCCGGATCACCGCACTTCCAACCTTCGGCCGCGGCATAAAACAGTTCGGCGGCACATTCGCCACAATATACGGCTCCGCATAATACTGCACCGCCAGCGACAGCGCCCCGTAATCCTTCGATCCCGGCCCCGTCTGCATCCGGTCCGCAACCTCCTTCTGAACCATAACCGTAATCGAATCCACCGGCACATGATTCTCAAATAATCCCATAATAATCGGCGTCGTAATATAATACGGAAGATTCGCCACAACCTTGATCGGCCGTCCGTTGTTCTTCTCCTTCGCCAGCGCCGCCAGATCCACCTTCAAAACATCATTGTTGATAACCTCAACATTATCATAATCCGACAGCGTATCCTCCAGAATCGGGATCAGATTCTTGTCAATTTCCACCGCACACACACTCCGCGCAGCATACGCAAGATACTGCGTCAGCGTACCGATACCAGGTCCGATTTCCACAACAAAATCGTCCGGTCCGATACCTGCAGCGGCTACAATCTTATCCAGCACATGTGGATCGATCAGAAAATTCTGACCATACTTTTTCTGAAATACAAAGCCGTACTTCTGCAGTACGGCTATTGTATTCTGCGGCTCCCCGAGCCACGGTTTTACTTTCTCCATAAATTCTCCATGTATTTAGAACTCAAAGTCTTTCTCGTAAAGAATCACGCGGTCGTCCGCATCGGTATGCTTTCTGGACATGCGTCTTCCGAATTTACGGGTTCCCTTTTCTGCATGGGCGATGGCACGATCCACCATATCTTTGACCTGTGAAATCGTCATCGGCTCGCCCTCCTTCTGATTGTTGCCAATCTGTGTATACAGAGCAAGCACACCCATCTCGTCCATCTTGTATCCATTCTCACGCGCATACGTGCGGGCAAACGTAACCAGCTCGTCGTTCGTGAAAACAGGAATCGAAATGACCGTCTCAAACTTCTTCGCAAAATCAGGGTAATTCCGCAGAAGACCTCTCATGCTGACCTTCTCATCCTCAATGATCAGAACCAGACTGTCGGTACGGAAATCCATTGCCTGCGACAGCTTCTCGATCGTCTCCGGATACATCAGACCGGCACGCTCGATCAGGAGGAAACCTCCCGCCAGCTTTGAAACAATCTGCGCACAGTCCTTTTTGTTCAGAACAGATGCATCCAGACGGGCCATCTTCGTTGCCGGAAGTTTTAAGTCAGCACAGATTGCACGGACGAGATCCTCCGACAGCTTCGTTTTTCCAGTACCGTATCCGCCCATAATGGCAATGTTTCCATGACGGGAAGTACGGTCGCCTGCGTAATGATAAACACCATGCATTGCATCCAGAATCTGGATATCCATGCCTGGAACTTTCGCAAAGTAAGTAAACAGCGCTTTCTGCTCATCACTCAGCTTATCCGGCTGGGTGTCGTTCAGGATGCGGAGTCTTGCCTCCTCCGGCGTCTCCTCGCGGAGCACCTCTTCAATCGATTTCGCAACAGTTCCTTCCGGAATGTTGTCGCGGATCAGCTGAACGGTGGCATCCGTTGTTTTTTCGATGCTCATGTTGATCGTCGCATCGGATACGCGCTCACGCTTTGGCTCGGTCGGAACTTCGATTTCGATTTCCTCCGGGGTAATCTCGATCGGCTGGGTTCCTGCCGGCTCAAACGGATCGGCTGGCTCAGTCTCGGCCGGGGTTTCCGGCTCTGTTTCGCTTTCCGGCTCATCAGCAGGTTCTGCTTCCGCAGTTTCCGGCTCGTCCGGCAGTTCGATTTCCGATGCTTTTTCAGCTTCCTGCACTTCTGCGTTCAGCGCTGCCTGAAGCTCACTAAAATCGATGGTCGGCCGTGTCTCCTCTGCCGGTTTCAGATCCGGGATGACAACCGTTGCATCCATGGACGGCGTCTCCGCCGGTTCTACGGTTTCCTCAATTTCGGCTTCCGCCTGAGCCTTCTCGGCTGCTTCTGTTTCAGCTTCCACTGCTGGTTCTGTAACTTCTGCTTCTTCGATTTCAGCCTCGGCTGCCGGTTCTATAATCTCTTCGATCTCAGCTTCATCCATCGGCTCTGCAGCTTCTTCGGTTTCAGCCTCATCCGCCGGTTCTGTGATCTCTTCGGTTTCCGCTTCATCTGCCGGTTCTGCTGCTTCTTCCGGCTCAGCTTCCGCCTGCGGCTCCTCAGCCGCTTCCCGTGCCTCTGCCTCGGACTCCGGATCCATCGGCTGCTCTGCGGTTTCGGCTTCTGCTACCTGCTCAGCCGGCTCTTCTGCTTCTTCCTCCGCAACTTCCTCCGACAGGTTTGCTGCGGTCTCCTGGAACAGTGCTTCGAGGTCCGGCTCTTCGTATTTCTTCTCCGGCTTCGGTGCTTTCGGCATTACCGGCTCGGCTTTTTCCTTCGGTTTTGGCTGCGGTCTTGTCTTGATCGTCGTGTTGGCATCCGGGGATACCTCTACGTTTACATCAAGCTGCTCCGGCTCCAGATCTTTTACTTCGTACTGTACCGGCTCTTCGCTTGTCTCTTCCTCGACTGCCGTCTCTTCCTGTTTCTTTCCGCGGAAGGAGAAGACATCGCGGATGCTCTTTGCAAGCTCTGCGTGAAGATCGATCGTATTTCCAAGGTACGTCGGCGTGCTGTCTGCATACGCCTGCTCTTCCGGAATCTCCTCGATCGGCTCCTCTGTCTGCTGCAGTGCTTCGTACTCCTGCACCTGCTCTGCATCTGCCTCGGCCTGCTGTGTTTTCTCATATGCTTCGTACGGCGAACCGGCTTCTTTTTCTTCTTCACCGGCCACATACTGGCTCATCACACCGCCGTTTACCGGTTTTACTTCCGGCGTCTCTGCCGGCTCTTTCGTCGCAGCCATTTCACCGGCTCCGCTCTCTCCGGCTAACCGCACTTTAAGTGCTTCCGGATCCTCGGACGGCTCTTCATTCTTTTTGTAGTCAAAACGATGCTCGTATTTGATCTGCTGGGACGGTGACAGCGGCTCGTACTTCATTTTCAGATCCATTGCCTTTGTCACATATTTGCCCTCGCTGAACCACAGGATCAGCTCATCACAGGCATCGATGCATTTCTGCGTCTCTCCGGCTTTGCTGTAAAGGTTTGCCAGTTCATATGCCCATCTCTCGGTAAATTCCCGCTCTTTGTATTCCTCCAGAAGGGAAATCTGCTCCTCAAGCGGCGCTTTCTGTCCTCTTAAAATCTTGTATTTCAGCAGATACCGGGAATTATCGTGACGTGCGACTGCTTCAAACTCGTTGTAAAAGTCAATCGCCTCATCAAAGTCTTTCATTTTTACGGAGACCTCTACCAGGCGGTACAGAATGCCCTTTCCGATGGAGGAACGGTCATACGCCATCAGCAGAATCTTCTTCGCCTCCGGATATCGTTTGTTCGCCTCATAGACATCCGCTACCATGCCGAGCGTGCGCAGACTCTTGACACGCCGCCAGTCAACGGCTTCTACAACTGCAAGTGCCCCCTCATAGTCCTCTTTTTTTACCAGACTGTTCAGCTCTTCCAGCCGGCTTTGATATTCAGCTTTATCCAATCTTTTCACCTCAATACATTTCAGATTGTTTTAGTTCATAGACACGAACAGTGTACCACACTCCCCGTAGAATGTCAAAAGAATGCCTGTTTTGCAGGCATTTTTCGGGATGCAAATCCTTCCAGCGGGCATTAAAAAAAGAACACCCGCCCCTCCGGTTTTTCCCGGAAAAGCAGGTGTCCCCTAACTACTTATATTTGATTCCGATTACTTTCTGACAGTAATCTTGTCCAGATGCCAGATATCATCTACATACTGCTGGATGGTACGGTCGGATGTGAATTTGCCGCTGTGTGCGGTATTCAGGATCGCGCTTCTTGCCCATGCAGAAGTATTTCTGTATTTATCCTCAACACGCTCCTGTGCTGCCGCATAGGACTTGAAGTCTGCCAGGGTAAAGTACATATCCGGGCGCGGAGCATTCTTCGGTGTGAGCAGGGAGTCATACAGATCACGGAACATCATGGTGTCGCCGTTTGAGTATCTTCCGCTGATCAGATCCATCACTACGTTGTGGATGTCCTGATCGTGGATGAAGTAGCTCATCGGATCGTAGGTGTAGTTGTTCTCATATTCGATAACCTGATCTGCGGAAAGTCCGAAGATAAAGGCGTTCTCCTTTCCAACTTCCTCAACGATCTCTACGTTTGCACCGTCCATGGTTCCAAGAGTCAGGGCACCGTTCAGCATGAACTTCATGTTACCGGTACCGGAAGCCTCTTTACTTGCGGTGGAAATCTGCTCGGAAACATCAGCAGCGGCAAAGATCAGCTCTGCGTTGCTGACACGATAATCCTCGATAAATACAACTTTGATCTTTCCTTTGATGGTCGGATCGTTATTTACGACATCCCCAACGGAATTGATCAGTTTGATGATTGCTTTTGCACGCTCATAGCCTGCGGAAGCTTTCGCTCCAAAGATGAAGGTTCTTGGGTAGAACGGCATATCCGGGTTCTTTTTCAGACGGTCATACAGGTACATAATATGAAGAATGTTCATAAACTGGCGTTTGTACTCATGCAGACGCTTTACCTGAACGTCAAAAATAGAGTTCGAATCTACATCAATGCCGTTATGCTCTTTGATGTATTTTGCCAGGCGAACTTTATTTTTATATTTGATTTCCATAAATTCCTTCTGTGCCTGGGTGTCATCTGCCAGCTTAGCGATCTTTTCGATCTTCGGCAGATCGGTGATCCAGCCGTCTCCGGCATACTCAGTTACCCAGTCAGCCAGGAGCGGATTTCCGTGAAGCAGGAAACGACGCTGTGTGATACCGTTCGTCTTATTGTTGAACTTCTCCGGAGTCATCTCGTAGAAGTCTTTTAAGGTCTGTTTTTTCAGGATCTCGGTATGAAGCTTTGCAACACCGTTGACAGAATATCCGCCTACGATAGCCAGGCGAGCCATATGAACCTGTCCGTCGTAGATCACTGCCATCTGGCGGACTTTCTCTTCATCACCCGGGTACTGCTCTCTTACCTGGATCAGGAAGCGGCGGTTGATCTCCTCTACGATCTGATAGATACGCGGAAGAAGTCTGGAGAACAGGTCAACCGGCCATTTCTCAAGTGCCTCTGCCATAATCGTATGGTTGGTGTATGCGCAGGTCTTTGTCGTAATCTCCCATGCCTCATCCCATCCAAGGCCTTCCACATCCATCAGGATTCGCATCAGCTCCGGAACAGCTACGGTTGGGTGGGTATCATTCAGCTGGAAGGTAACCTTCTCATACAGCTTCGTGATATCATCGTGATGTTTTTTATATTTTGCAACTGCTCTCTGTACGCTTGCAGAAATAAAGAAATACTGCTGTTTCAGACGCAGCTCTTTTCCTTCGTAATGGTTATCGTTCGGATACAGAACCTCTACGATGGTTTTTGCAAGGTTTTCCTGCTCAACAGCTTTGTGGTAATCACCCTTGTCGAAGGAATCCAGTGAGAAGTCCTGAATGGCCTCTGCATCCCAGATAGTCAGTGTGTTTACAACGTCGTTGTCATATCCTACGATCGGCATGTCGTAAGGAATTGCATTGACAGACTGGTAATCCTTCTGTACAAAGTTTACGCGTCCGGTAGCTTCATCGTACTCCTGTGCCACATATCCGCCAAATTTTACCTCTTTTGCATACTCCGGGCGTTTCAGCTCAAATGGATAGCCGTTTTTCAGCCAGTTATCCGGTACTTCTACCTGATAACCGTCGCGGATCTGCTGTTTAAACATACCGTATTTGTAACGGATACCGCAGCCGTACGCCGGATATCCAAGGGTAGCCAGAGAATCCAGAAAGCATGCTGCCAGACGGCCAAGACCGCCGTTTCCAAGAGCCGGATCTCTCTCCTGATCCTCCAGAAGGTTCAGGTTCAGTCCCATTTCCTCGAGAGCTTCCTGTACCTGTTTGTATGCAGTCAGGTTGATCAGGTTATTTCCAAGTGCACGGCCCATCAGGAACTCCATGGACATATAGTACAGAATTTTCGGATCCTGTTCGTCCATTGCCTTCTGGGTTTTCAGCCAGTTATCAATAATAACATCTTTTACTGCATAGCAGACTGCCTGGTAAATCTCCTGCTGGGAAGCCTCTTCCAGGTTCTTTCTGTACAGCATTTTTACATTCTCTCTCACACTGTTCTTAAAAGTTTCTTTTTTGAACTCGGCGTTTAACATCTGCGTCCTCCTTAATAGCAGTCTGCGAGCGGAGAGCTTGTTTTTCTCCCCGCTCGCAGGCCAATTTCATATTAATGATCGTCGTGAAAACACATCCAAAAATAATCTTAGATACGTTCTACTGCCATGGTAACCTTTTCGGAGTTGATATTCCACTCCTTCTCATAGCCCTTTGTCTCTCCGGTCACGATATCTTCTGCCAGAACTTCAGATTTAATTTCATCACCATGGTTTTTCATGATGTCTACAATCTTATCGTTGTCTTTTGCGTATACACAGATCTTGTCCATAACCTCAAAGCCTGCCTCTTTACGCATAGTCTGGATTTTGCTTACCAGCTCACGTACGAAGCCTTCTTCGATCAGTTCCGGAGTCAGATTGGTATCCAGAACAACAGTGATTGTATGGTCGGATTCGGAAACATAGCCTTCCATCTGTGCCATGTCGATCAGCAAATCCTCCTCTAATAATACAATTTCCTGTCCATCGATGTCAAGTTTAAGTTCGCCGGTGCTCTTCAGCTCTGCCATTGCCTTGTTTCCATCGAGCTCGGACAGTACGGTTTTGATCTTGTTCAGGAGTTTTCCGTATTTTGGTCCTACGGTACGCATCTGCGGTTTGAAGCTGTAGCTGATGAAATCTGCGATGTCATCTTTAAATACAACTTCTTTGACATTCAGCTCGTCCTCGATGATCTCTTTGTAGAATTCGGAAAGCTGGAACTCGCTCTTCACGTACATGGTTCCGATCGGCTGACGGTTTTTGATATTGGCGGTGTTTCTTGCGGCACGTCCCATAACGACGATCTCCAGCAGGTCTGCCATATCCTCTTCCATCTTCGGATCGATCCAGTTCTCATGTACCTCCGGGAAGTCGCACAGATGGATACTTTCCGGTGCACTTGCATCGATGCTCTTTACGAGGTTCTGATAAATATCCTCTGTCATGAACGGAATCATCGGAGCTGCTGCTTTTGCAACGGTCACCAGTGCGGTGTACAGAGTCATGTAAGCATTGATCTTATCCTGCTCCATGCCTTTTGCCCAGAAACGTTCACGGGAACGGCGTACATACCAGTTACTCATATCATCCACGAAGGACTGCAGTGCTTTTGCTGCCTCCGGGATACGGTAATTTGCCAGATTGTCATCCACTGCTTTTACCGTAGACTCCAGACGGGACAGCAGCCATTTGTCCATGACGGCAAGCTTATCATACTCCAGTGTATATTTCGTTGCATCGAACTTATCGATGTTTGCATACAGTACAAAGAATGCGTAGGTGTTCCACAGGGTTCCCATGAATTTTCTCTGTCCTTCGACTACGGTCTTTCCTGCGAAACGGCTCGGCAGCCACGGAGCACTGCTGGTGTAGAAGTACCAGCGGATTGCATCTGCGCCATAAGTCTGCAGTGCGTCGAACGGATCTACGGCATTTCCTTTGGATTTACTCATCTTCTGTCCGTTCTCATCCTGTACCAGACCAAGAACGATAACGTTTTCGTATGGTGCTTTGTTGAACAGCAGAGTGGAAATTGCAAGCAGGGAGTAGAACCATCCACGTGTCTGGTCTACAGCCTCGGAAATAAACTGTGCCGGGAACTGTTTCTCGAAGATTTCTTTGTTCTCGAATGGATAGTGATGCTGTGCGAACGGCATGGATCCGGAATCGAACCAGCAGTCGATAACCTCCGGTACACGGTGCATCTCTTTACCGCATTTCGGGCACTTAATGGTCACTGCGTCGATGTACGGGCGGTGAAGCTCAATGTCATCCGGGCAGTTGTCGGCTTTTTCTTTCAGTTCTTCGATACTGCCGATGCAGTCCTGATGGCCACATTCACACTGCCATACCGGAAGCGGAGTTCCCCAGTAACGGTTTCTGGAAAGTCCCCAGTCCTGAACATTCTCCAGCCAGTCGCCGAAGCGTCCTTTTCCGATGCTCTCCGGAATCCAGTTGATGGTGTTGTTGTTGCGGATCAGATCCTCTTTTACTGCAGTCATGCGGATGAACCAGGTCTCACGTGCATAGTAGATCAGCGGAGTATCGCATCTCCAGCAGTGCGGGTAGCTGTGCTCGAACAGCGGTGCATCAAACAGAAGATCCTTGTCCTCGAGTGCCTGCAGAACCGCCATATCTGCTTTCTTGCAGAAGGTGCCCGCCCAAGGAGTTTCCTCGGTCATTTCACCTTTTTCGTTTACGAGCTGTACGAAAGGAAGATCGTATCTGTGGCCGACTTTGGAGTCGTCCTCACCAAATGCAGGGGCGATATGAACAACACCGGTACCATCGGTCAGTGTTACGTAGGTATCGCAGACTACATAGTATGCTTTTTTGTTTCCGATTCTCTTCTCAGCGTACGGGAACAGCGGCTCGTACTCTTTGAACTCGAGATCTTTACCCTGATAATGCTCCAGGATTTCAGCGCCCTCACCGAGAACGGTGTCTACCAGAGCGGCTGCCATATAATAGGTATATCCTTTGCTTGTTACTTTTACATAATCCTCATCCGGGTTGACGCAGAGTGCAACGTTGGACGGAAGGGTCCACGGTGTGGTGGTCCATGCCAGGATGTAAGCGTCCTCGCCTTTTACTTTAAAGCGGACAACGGCAGAACGTTCTTTGACATCTTTGTATCCCTGTGCTACTTCGTGGGAAGAAAGCGGGGTACCGCAGCGCGGGCAGTAAGGAACGATTTTGTGTCCTTCGTACAGAAGACCTTTCTTCCAGATCTCTTTTAATGCCCACCACTCGGACTCGATGTAGTCGTTATGATACGTAACGTATGGGTTTTTCATATCAGCCCAGAAGCCAACGGTATGGGAGAAGTCTTCCCACATTCCCTCGTATTTCCATACGCTCTCTTTACACTGCTCGATGAATGGCTCTACGCCGTATTTTTCGATCTGATCTTTTCCGTCCAGACCGAGTTTTTTCTCAACTTCCAGCTCTACCGGCAGTCCGTGGGTATCCCAGCCTGCTTTTCTCGGCACCTGATAACCCTTCATGGTACGGTATCTCGGGATCATATCCTTGATAACACGGGTCTCTACGTGGCCGATGTGCGGTTTTCCGTTTGCGGTCGGCGGTCCGTCATAGAACACGTAGGACGGATTTCCTTCACGCACTTTCATACTTTTTTCGAAGATCTGATTGTCTTCCCAGAACTTCTCAACCTGTTTTTCTCTCTCGACAAAGTTCATGTCGGTTGAAACTTTCTTGTACATGCTTGTACCTCCTGAAACTTAAGTTTCTCGTTTGATTTGCTCGCGTAAAATAAGAAAAAGCTCCCGCCCTGTAATAGGACGAAAGCTGTACTTATCGTAACCACCTGTTACATACTATCATATGCATTTCCTGTAACGGGGAACGGCCGGCAACTTCTTACCACTGCTCTCCGGTTTTCTATATTTTATGCGCCGGGTACGCAGATTCAGAACTGCAACTTGGAAGTGATGTTCACCTGCCGCTACTTGTACCGGACTCCCACCATCCCCGGCTCGCTTTCCACAGACCGTTCACGCGCAGACTACTGTCTTCGTCATCGTTTTTCATGCCTTATTATAACTAGGGGCTGTAAGCGTTGTCAAGAGTGGAAAGCATATTTTATCGGTTCTTTTCCGCGATTTTACGGGATTTTCAGGGGTGTGCGTTGCTATTTGGACATGGGGATGGTAAAATCATGGTATCTTATAAGGAAACGGAAGTGAAAGTTTGAAGGTTGCAATTGCAATTGATTCATTTAAAGGAAGTCTCTCGTCTCTTCAGGCCGGGAATGCTGCTGCGCAAGGGATTCACAGGGTGGATCCAGATGTTAAAACGGTTGTGCGGACACTGGCGGACGGAGGAGAAGGGACGGTACAGGCTCTGACGGAAGGACTCGGCGGACAGTTTGTGTCCGTTCCTGTGACGGGACCGGCACAAAAGACAGTTTCGTGTACGTATGGCGTAATAGAACAGGCACAGACAGCTGTTATTGAGATGTCCGGTGCAGCTGGAATTACGCTTGTTTCGGATACGGAGCGAAATCCGTTGTATACAACGACATACGGTGTCGGTGAAGTAATCCAGGATGCGGTTCTGCGTGGCTGCCGACATTTTATTATCGGAATCGGCGGAAGTGCCACGAATGACGGCGGTATTGGTATGCTGCAGGCACTCGGTTTCGGACTGCTCGATGCAGAAGGAAAACAGGTTCCTTTTGGTGCCGTCGGGCTGGAATCTCTTACCGCGATTACGACAGATCACGTTCTGCAGGAACTTTCGGAATGCACCTTCCGTATTGCCTGCGATGTAACGAATCCGCTCTGCGGTTCCAACGGCTGCAGCGCCGTTTTCGGACCGCAGAAGGGCGCGGATGCTGTCATGATCAAACGTATGGACACATCGCTTGCCTCCTACGCCGCGCTCTGCCGGAAAACATTCCCGAACGTCGACGCGGAAATTCCCGGAACGGGTGCTGCGGGCGGACTTGGATTTGCTTTTCAGACGTTTCTTTCTGCTTCGCTGGAACCCGGCATTCAGATCGTACTGGATGAAACCCGACTTCGTGATGATGTAAAAGATGCTGATCTTGTTATCACCGGCGAAGGACGGGTCGACGGACAGACCGTGATGGGAAAAGCGCCGATCGGAGTTGCAAAACTTTCAAAAGAATACGGCAAACCTGTCCTTGCGTTCTCCGGCTGTGTCACAAAGGATGCATCTGCATGCAACGCCGCCGGAATTGATGCCTTTTTCCCGATTCTGCGGAGCGTCGTTTCACTCGAAGAAGCTATGGATGTGAAAAATGCGGCAGAAAATATGACCGATACGGTAGAACAGGCTTTTCGGCTATTTTTGCTTCAGTAAAGCGGATATTCGCAATCCGCTTCCAGCTGTTTCGTTCCTGTCCACTGAAATCCGTGGCGGTTGTAAAACGCAATGGCACGCGTGTTTTTCTCCAATGCCCATAGATGGTCTGCGTCAATTTCCCATCAACACTTTCTTCCCCCGAAACGCAAATCCATAATGCCTGATCCGCTCCTTTGCGATTCCTCTGGCAAGCAATTCTGTGTCATACTGTTTTTCCTGAATCTGACGAAGTGCATGCTCCACCGTCTCTTCCAGCGACTTTTCTTTTGATGTGTTCTGAACCTTAAATTCCATTACGATCGCATCCAGGTTTTCTTTCAATGGCTCCATTACTACGTCATACCTTCCGAATCCACTTTCTCTGTTGGAAGTGATTCTGTATTTTCCGGCCAGATCAACAATCAGCCCAAGGACAAATCCATGGTAAAATCTTTCTGGTTCGAGTTCCTCTGACGGTTTTCCACCCGTGTCGAAACTGCTGAAGGTCTGAAGTGCTACCTGATTCATAAACTGGTTCATATAATCCAGATCTCCGGCAAGCAGAGCATCTTTAAAATTGCCATATGCAGAATCTTCTTCTGTAAACCAGTCCTCTATCATTTGTTCAAACATCAGCATTGTCTCATGATTTGTCACTTTCAAATCATACTGGCGCTTTCCTGTTCGGTTATCCATTTCGTACCGATCCACTTTCAGATATCCGCTCGCAAGCATAAGACTCCAGATGGCTCCCCGCTTTCTGCCAAGCTGTTCAAAAATAACCTGCTCATCCAATTCTGTGCAGATCACTCTGCCGTTTAATAAATCTTCCATTTCCGTCTTGATCTTTGCAGGACTTCGACGGATCAGATTGGAGATCAGCATATTTCCGCTGGTGTCTGCCCAGTACGTTCCATATTCTCCCGTGTCCAGATATTTTGTAATGGACCACGGATTGTAAATATCCTTCCGTTTTCCAAAGGAAAATCCATCATACCAATAGCGGACGGTTCCTTTTTCATCGGACAGCCCATTTTCCTCCAGCGCATGAAAGACTTCTTCTTCTGTAAAGCCAAACGAGCCGCTGTACTTTTCCGATGTTGTTGTTACAACTTCAAGATTATTCAGATCGGAAAAGATAGATTCTTTACTGACTCTTGTTATTCCTGTCAGCAGTCCCCGTTCCATATAGGGATTCGTTTTGAATGTGGAATTGAACAGGCTTCTGATAAACGCAGTAAGATTCTCCCAATACCCATGAATATACGATTCCTGCAAAGGAGTATCATACTCATCCAGAAGAATAATCACCTTTTTTCCGTAATAGCGGCTCAGATAATCGGACAGATAATTGACAGCTACTGCTGCCGCATCATCCGACATATTTTCTTCAACGGAATCAAAATAGGCGCGGTCTTTTTCATTTAATACTTTGCTGGATTTGACAAATTCAAAAGTACTATATAATTTTACCAGCTTACGAATTACCGCTCTTCTTGCAGTCTCATATGTGGTTGCCTTGATATCTGCAAAGCTGAGGGAAATCACCGGATACGTTCCCTGCAGCTTACGAAATCTTTCCTCTTTCCAGATGACAAGGTCTTCAAAATATTTGCTGCATTCGGAATGATTTACGGAAAAGAAATATTCGACCATACTCATATTCAGGGTCTTGCCGAATCTTCTTGGGCGTGTGATCAGAGTAACACTGTCCTGATTGTCCCACCATTCCCTGATAAAATCCGTCTTATCGATATAAAAACAGTTATTCTTTCTGATGGATATAAAATCCTGATTTCCAATGGAAATTACTGATTTCATGGGTCTGCTCCTTCCTAAATCCTTTACCACCGACAGGCTTGCAAAAATTTATTTCTGTTTCTATTTTATCATATTTCTCTGGCAGAACAAAGATCATTCCCTGTCCGAAGCAATTATTTTCCATTAGATATTATGTTTTGACAGATGTCACGAACTATGCTTTCTCTGTCCTGATCCGCCGTTATTCTGGTTTCATACAGAACGGATGTATAATCTTTTTCGTTCCACCATCTCTGCATATCTTCTGCACTGAAATCATTGCAGTTCGGCTTTGTTTTGTGGCGCTTCACGGTCTCCTCGAAGGGGATGTCGAAGTAATATGCGTATATATTTTTTCCATATAAAGCTACTGCCAGCTCAAATAATGCACGATACCATTCCGCATTCAGTATTCCTTCCAGAATAACAATCTCGCTGTGTTTTCTTCCATATCGCAGAAGTTCTTCCAGAAGAGGCAGCGCCTTTGTATTTTCTCCGTCTTTGACTTTGAGCATATCTCTTCGGATAACATCCTGCGAGATCAGCATTGTATTATTTCCGAACACTTGCTGTAATTCCTTTGCAATAGTTGTTTTTCCACTGCCGGAATTTCCGTAAATCAGTTGTAATGCCATAAATTGTGCTCCTGTTCCTGTAAAAAATGTACTCCCACTTGTAGTTCGCTTTTTAATCACGAAAAATGGAATCTCTTCTCGACTGAGATATAAATGTATGCATAGATGGATATATGGTACCATGTTTCCCTGTTTTAGGCAAGAAAACGGGAGCGCACAAAAGAAGGCGACAGCTAAAAAGCCATCGCCCTCTGTATAGACTATAATTGCAGATCAATCACACTTTAAATCTCATACCATTTAATTTCATTTGCGTCCAAATGAAGTTCAAAACTGCTTCCATCTCCACGGTATACAACAGTATCCTGTGGCTCATATGTATTATTTACCACACAGTATTTGCCGTTTGCCACATACGCATGTACATCCACATTGAAGTTTTCAGAGTACCATTTTCTCAGGTTCTCTTCGTCATGGCAGCTGTACATTACGCTTCGATGGAGAATTCGTGCATTTTCGAAAGAATATGGAAGACCGCTGATATAAACGGAAC